>Ga0181612_162235_pt1 | contig 22950 bp, 26 predicted proteins | sample HoacroProtozoa21_FD_119630 | JGI IMG/M metagenome (GOLD analysis project Ga0181612, IMG submission 119630) | Hoatzin crop microbial communities from Cojedes, Venezuel. Combined Assembly of Gp0051906, Gp0051904, Gp0051908
CCCCCCCCCCCCCCCCGCCATGCCTCTTCTAACATGAGCAGTTTTCTCTCTTCCTAATTCCTTCTGTGCTTCGCAGTTCCTTCTTGACTGTGGCTTCCCGCATGATACTACAACATTACTGAAGTTCGCCCGAGGTCTCTGCTACCTCTCCTTTGTCTGGAGAGTTAGGTGTTACCAAAGACGTCAGATGACTTTGGCACAGTCCCCCTTGGTCAGCCTCCCCTGCGCTTTATCTGATTTACTTTGATGTATTCGGCTACTTCCCCCTCCAAATTTGTTCTACAGCCTGGTACCCTGTGGATGATAGACCTACAGAAGTGGACTTGTGGTTGCTTAGCTCACTGCCCTTTGCTTGCCATCCTCTCTGCCCTACTTAAACAGAGACCTTTTGTGTGTGTCGCTCCCTGAGCTGACGGGTGTGTTAACAAGCCTCGCTACCTGCCCTGCACTTTCCCATGCTAGTCCTCATCTCAAATGAAGATTATTTGTCCTTCAGTTTTTCTTCATTTAACTCTTGGCACTTCGCATCAGGCTCTTCCTCCGTTACATCTGTTTGCCATCATGGCCTTCTGGGGCCTTCTGCTACAGCCCCTGTGTAGAGCTCTCCCTAAAACTTATTTCTGTTCCCACGTCATTTCTCCTTGTGTTTTCTAAATTACATGGCTGAACAGCCTTACGTTTCGTCTTAGTATCTAACTCAGCATGGCGTTTAGCAATTCCAGCTCTTCCCCCAACTGTTCTTCTCCCCAGGTCTTGCTGTTCTCTCCCAGTTCATCTTTCCCCTATTTGTAGGCAGTTGGTCACCCCCAGCACCCTGTGTTTGTAGATGGCCACCCCCCAGCCCAGCCGTGAACCCCTCCTAAACCCTTTTTCCCCAGTTCCAAATACAGGCTCCCGTTCCAGCTCCCACACTGCAACAGGCGTTCGCTCCCAGCTGCCTGCAGTTCCATCCATTGCTTTTTCAGCCCCGTTCACTTGACTATTTAATTTCTAAATAAAGATTTCCTGTTTGTAATTAAGAATCTTCATCACTGTCTCCTTTTCTGTGTCTGTTTGAATTATGGTGAAGTATCTTGTTTGATCCAATCAAGGTTGCTTTCCACGGCCAGGTCTTCTGTGACACCTCCACTAATTAGAGAGTAGGCTAATTACTTGTTGGTTCAGCGAGTGCTTAATGAAGGCATTCATTACTTCACACATCCAGGGTGCCTGCGGGACAGCAAATGCTCCCTCGCATAAGGCCCGGTCTCTTTCTAGGAAATTAAACTGTCCAGTAAGGATGGGCATTGATAACCACCTCCAGGTCCTTAGGTCCCTGACAAACCTCTGGAGAACCCTTGCCAGCTTTCTTTTCCTTCTCCCATGATTACCTCAAACAGTCTCTGTATCCTCTATTTCTTTTTGTTATTACAGTGTTTATACAAAATACCCATCACATTTTATATCTGTCTTTCCTGGATAGCAATGTATACTTCTGATCTGTTTCACTAATGATTAATGTTCTGCCATCTACACTATACCCATAATGTCATTTTTTTGCATAATATATAAGTAACACAATTTCAGTGCCAGAACTCCTTGCCACAGTACACAAACATTTGTTCTTTCTTACTGAAAATGTCAAGGGATGATTAAATACAGCACTTTGGGACTCTTGCTCACACCTCCGGCAGCACTTTCCCTTTCATGCCTCTCCTCCTACTCACAGACATCACGCTGTATTGTCCTTGTTTACCTGTTTCTCTTGATGTGCTCTCCTAGCTATGAAGATTGTCAGCTTTTTTTCCTCACTGGTCTTTCATAGCAAGGGTGAAGGGAAGTTTTCCTTCACTGGTTTCTAGGTGTGCTCACACCCAACCTCCTTTGAGCTCAGTTCCATTAAGACGCATTGATGTTTGCTAGGAGTTTAGTCCAAATATGAGTCACAAATCCCATCTCCCTCAGCAGGACCTTGTGTAGATGGGATTATCCTCCACGGGCCGGGGGAAGGGCACTTCTATAGCGTCCGCTTGCCAATATATTTAACCTGTACCAAAATAGTAGTGTATGCTTCAGCAGCACCTAGGGAGCTAATGGCCCAGAGTGGTTACAGCGCCCAAGGGCAGCTGTGAGCCCCTGGTTGGTGAAACCTGGCCCATGCCCCATCACGGCAGAACTGGTCAAACCCTTCACATCTGCTCCTTCACAAGCCTGCTGCTGCCGGCGTCGTTCGATATCTCTTTTGGCACTAATTCCTGGAGAAAGGTAGTTAAACTGTGGGCACTAATGGGAACTGGGAAAAACCCAGAGAAGGCTGCAAGCAGCAGTGGGGGGGCTGACCTGTGAGAGGATGCATAGCTTGGACTTCAGCCCATGGCCCGAAAGAGGAGGGCAGCTGCTAAAACTGCATTGAAAACAACATTACAGCAGTGTGAGGCAGCTCAAGCCGAAGGCAGGAATTGCTCGTGCTGGATGATGATTTTGACTTGATCTCCTCATCAAAATGCAGTGAAATTAACTCAGAAATAATGAAGCCTGGACACCCAATTTGCTGTCTTTTCAGGCAAGCGAGACAGGGTCGCTATGGAAGGCATGCATAGCTGTGCAGCCTTTACACAGAAGTGCTGAGTGGAGGACACTACACTAAATCTGTGTCCCCTCTTCTTTAGAAATAAGAAAACGCACACCAGTACGGTAACTTCACCACCTGCAGCCTGAAAGAAGCTGAAACTACTGAAGGAGTGAAAAAAATTTGGAGACAATTTCTTGACAAATTGTATTGGTGCATCTCGGACTACCTGGCTTTATTCTAGGCTCACAGGAGGAATTATCTAATACACCAGAGAAATAACTGCACCATATTAGCAAGCTAAAACAATGTAGAGGGGCAGGTGAGGTCCCAGTAGGATAAACTTCACTTTGGGAATATGGAGCTAGGAGGAAAGGTTCATGCATTCATTCACTGTGAAATGCTGTGGGTGATGCAGTCTGTTTCTCCTCGATCCCTGGAATTTAACCAAGCCATGCATGTTGCAGCTTCAGTCCTGTGATATAGCTCCTCATGGGAAGCTCTACCATCAGGTCCACCTCCTCGTTCCGTAGGTGCCTTTGGGAAGTCGTAGTCTTATCCCATTACTGAAGTCATTTATGGATTTTGTTGACGAATTTTTGGGGGGTCCATATATAGCAATGGCACCTTTCAGCAAATAACCTCCCTCTGTCAGTGTAATTTTGCTCTTATGTTTGTTTTCCTGCAGCAGGGCAGAGGCTGAGGTGCAACTCAAATTAGCCTTCTGCGGTTTGGCATCTTTTAAGAGTTACTAAAAGTAAATTCTCCAAAAACAAACTTCCTGGCTTAGCAGGGAAAACAACCTGTCCCATGGAGGACAGTTCTGCCCTAGGGTATGTCGTTGCTTTTCAAAATACTCCACAGCCTCTGTTAGACTTCTACAGCTTGAATGTATCTGGAGAAGGTGCTTACCCTTGCCAGGAACTGGGCTCAGTACCATTTCACCTGCTTTTCTTACTGGCCTTCTCCTGAGCCTGCAGTCATTGCAAGCACAAAGCATGGCTTGAAATTTAAACCAGCCTTCAAGGGATTTCTGCAAGTGTGATAGCCACTGCCTTGGGCACCTTGATGGGCTGAAGCAGTGACCTCCCTGGCCAGTTCTGTGGGTTAAGGATTAGCCAGTTGCTGCCCAGGAACTATCCTGTACAGGTGCCCTGAAGGGCGGTTGCCAGGCTGGGAGTGGGTGAGGTCCCCATACACAAAAGATGATTTCAGTGACTCATGCTGCAACTCTGCCTGAAATGTTAGTTTGCTTCTCCCTCCCCCCAAACTGTGCTAAATCTTACTGTGTGAACTCTGGGCTGCTTTACCCCACCCCAGCACGCCCAGGAGCAGGCCTGCTCCAGGGAGGTGTTCAGCAAAGCAAGAGGGGAGCTGTGTCCCTGGGGAAGAGGGCGCCCGGCTGGCCATCCACCTCTTGGGAGCTGTCAAAGGCATCTTCAGACTGAGACGTGGGAAAGAATCAAGCGCTCTGTGCTACAGACACCAATGAAAACAGTTTTGCACTGGCTCTTTAGCAGTCTTTTAGCTTGAAAAAGCTTCAGCATCCTTTTAGGCTTCCTTAGGCTCCAAGTAACGTGCAAGGTGACTGACCATTTGCAGGCAGGCAGGGTCGTTGCCCAGGACGTCAGAGCCCCGTAGTACAGCAGATGGAAGATGGGACTCCGTGCCCCCTCTAATCTCACCCTTACGCTCCTGATCTGTTTTGTCAACTGTAATACATCAGTTATTCCAGTTATTCCATCTTTCCCCTACTTCTCCTTAGGATTAGGAAAAGCACCAAAGCAGAGTATGAGAAAGGCTGTTGTCCTCTGCTAGAGGCAGATGTCAGCAGATGAAGTTCTCGTTTCTGTGGAAGATCTGGATTAGATTAGGATTTACAGTTTTCCCTTCGCATAGCTCTGATTCCCCATAGAGCTGGGTGCCCCTGCAGCCCTCCTGGTTATTTTACCCCCCCTGCTTAGGTGTGGATGTGCATTGCCTCTAGGTGCAACTCTTCAGGCATGTGGTTTCACCCTCCGTCCAGAGGTCCAGAGTCGTGGTAACACAAGAGCACACTCACACAGGCGCTTCCAGTTCAGGAAGTTCGAATCTGGCTCCTCACTTGCTTCAGTTGCAGGTCTGTAAGGGGGCACAGAGGTGCTGGCAGCCCCTGGCCCAGAGAAGAGTGCTGATGAAAAGCACACGCATGATAGATTTTACATCATGGTTGTTTCACGAATCAACCTGATTTACCAGTTACTGGTCTTTGCCTTCCATTTTGTAGCTGTAAATGGTTCATGGCTTGTGCCTGTACCTTTGATCTCCTAGTAACAGCTTTAGATCTTACTATAAAAATCATGAAAATATAAGTTTCATGCTTAGAATGCTCATCCTGTGGAATGAGAGACAAGACTAAAACGTCTTTAACATTCCTCTGGCAGATCACCTACATTAAAAAAAAAGATAAGGAAGTAGTCTGGGCTGTATTTGCAGTCAACAGCACTTTCTTTCCCACAAGTAAAGGCATTTCCATGTGTTCAGACCCTGTTTTCCCATCAGGGAGGACACTTGGAGGTGGAGCTACGAGCCCAAGGTCATTTAGGTACGTCTGAAAAAAAAAGGCTCCTAAAAATGGGTATAAAAGCTTCAGATATCTGCTCAGACGCTTGGTCCATCCGGAAGCTTTCAGCTATTTATATTAGCTCTGTAATTTAGCATTTTGAGGCATTAACTTTCCACTGAAGCTGTTGTTTGAAAAGAGCAGATTTCATGTAGCTCATAAAGAATTTAGTACAGTTGTATCCCATGCTGAGCAGACACTTAATCACCTATAGACTTCCTGTGCGAGAGCAGTCCTGCGGAGGCCGGCGGAGCTATTCGCACAAGTAAAGTTAATTGCCCATTTGTTCTAGCGTTTGCCAAACCAAGGCTTTGATTCTCAAGTGTTTCACTGTGCTTTCCTGCATCGGTGATAGCTCTGTAAAATTCACATGTGACAGCTTGCTGGTGGGGAAGCAGCTCGCCCTTATAACTCATTTCATTTGAGCTATCAAGCAACAGTTACAATAGCACAGTTTTTGGGATCGGCTTTACAGATCTTAAAGCTGGTTTAGATCAAGTTTGGGGTGTTGTTTAAATGATTTATCTCACTCTGTTGTGCTCCCACTGAGGCAGACCTGCAGGGTAACGGATGGAGAAGACAAGGTGACCCCACTGATGTCCCCAGATCTATCCTTGTGCCGCCATCCCTTGGACAGTGCTTCCACCTCATAAAATCGCCCAGCTTCTGCCCTCATACCTGCTCCAAAATCCACTGCTCGTCCTCTGGTGAGCGTAGCAGCTCCCAGGGCTGGGAAATGGGGCATGGCCGTACTCGGCAGCACCCCCAGCCCACGAGGGAACAAGCCATGAGCATACAGCCAGGGCACCTGCAAACCCCCACCGTCCCAAATTCCCGAGGTCTGTTTGAGCACCGATGGGAGGAGGTGCAGGACCCAGCCGGGTCGGGGGGCAGGACTTTGCAGCCATCTCCTGTCCCTCGGGTGAGAGGTGGGGGTACGTCGGCCCTTCCCCGGTGGGGAGCAGCAGCCACTCTCACGGGCTCTGTGAAGGCTGGGAGCGGGTTTGGGGGGGGCATCTGTGGTGGGAATACCAGCTGGCTGGGCAGGGGTCGGGATCTCCTTGCTCTGCGTGGGCCAGGACCGGCCACAGGAATTGCAAGAGTTTTCCATCACTGGGTACCTGCTCTGTCTCTAATGTGGGTGTTGGCCTGAAAACCCAAACCTGGGGGTTTATAGTGTGGCTGTAAGTGTTTATTTTCTGTGAAAATAAAGAACTCTTGAGCACTCCAGCAGCCCTCCTGGCTCTACCTCCAGCGCAGTGAAACCGTGGGTCTCCTCCTGGGCTAACCGTGCTGGGTTATTTCTAAATAATCTCATTTGCTGCTATGTGAACATGGAGCTGGAATCACATTTCTCTGAGGCTGCTCTAGAGTAAATTACAGTGTCGATGTAGGTGTTTAGCCAAAAAAAGAATTGCCTCCATTACTCTCTGACTGCCTTTAAGTAGCACCTAAGCTTTTTGTAAGGGCTTGGTGGTTTTGGGTTGCATGTAAATGTCATTAACAACAAGCTTTCAGCCAAAAGAAATAACTTCTCCCCTCTCCTTGCTCACCCGAAGACTTTTAGGAGACCAGATGGCCCCAGTGTTTGGGAGCGGGGTTTGGCAGAGGAGACATTTTCGAAAGTTGGACTTTGCTAAGATGAAACGTAGCTGTTGATGCTGTCCTGCGGCCAGCTCTGCTGCTTTTTGCTTTTTAAGTCTCAAGTCGTGTTGCTTTATTACCCGCTGAACAGACAAGATGCGCAAACCCCTGTATGAAGGGAGTGAAACAGCCCGGTCCAAAGAACATGCTGAATTTTCAATGCCCCGAGGCTATCGATTTGGTTTTTTAAAGTGCATCTCGGTGCTACTTGCTGCGATGTTATGTTCTCGTTTCTAATTCTGTAGGCGTGGGAGGCAGTGAGCTGCTCTCTGAAATCTTGCAATAAAAGTTTGGTATGAGGAGGAGGGAATTTATACTGTGGAAAATGCCCAAGCTTCGCTGTGAGAAATGTGTAGTGCTGATCTTCGGCTGAGAAGTGTCATTTGCTTGTCTAAGATCCAGGGCAGGGTTGTTTGAAGGTCGCGTGGTCCCCAGCAAGACTTGTTCCGTGAGACTCCTGGGCATCCCTGTCCCACCACAGGGCCAAGCCAGAAGGCACCGGCGGGCGAGGAGGGAGCTGTGCAGCAGGCAGGAGCCCACCCCTGTTGCACCTTTCTATATAAATCCTGGTCACATCCGCTTGCCCAGAGTGGCAGGCGGGTTTGTTGGGGAGGCTTTATGGGAGAGGCAGAGACAACTGCGTAGCAGAAGGAACATGCCCCCATTTTGGGTGACCAATGCTGCTCAAGGGGCTCAGCTCTGAGCCCGTGGGGAAAAGAAGGTGTTTGCAGCTTTCCGGAGGTCCCTGCGTTGTCCCCAGTACAGTGGGGTTTGTTCAGGCATTGCAACAGGAGACCCCAGGGATGCAGAGCAAACAGAGGGAGGGGAAGCTGTTGGCTGTAGTGCTGATTAAGGATATTTTTTACATTTTAAGTACACTGGAGATTCAGAACCTGCGGGCGCTGCTGGGAAGCATAGGAGCCACAGGGGCAGTAAGAAAACCAGTGCTGTTCGTTGGCAGGTCCAAGAGTACATTGGAGCTAGAAACCCAGAAGTTGTTTGTGGCTTGGAGCTTGGGTTCTGGTCAGGCTGCTGAGCAGGAGCAGAAATCAGAGCAGACGACAAAGGAAGGGAGAAATTGAAGATGTCAAAACAGCTTACAGAGAGCTGGACATGCGAAAACAAATAGCGATGTTTCAAGTATGCAAAAGCAAGAAGCCTTAGAATGTGTCAGCAGAGCTGCCAGCTTACTCGGGACAAGTGAGGGAGCCGAAATGGTGATTGAGAAACACTGCGACTTCCAAGCAGGAGTCACCATCATTGCAGCTGAAGGTCCTGGTCCCAGTCTGCTTCTTGAAGGTAGCAGAAAGGAGGTGCTGTTAGGGGCAGGGTTTGGAGAAGATGTTCAGGTGTAAGCTGATGGCTTGAAAAGCATTCAGCCTCTGCATCCGGATGGTTCACCCAAAAGTTCTGCAGGAGCTGGGCTGAAAGCTGCAAACAAACATACGTGTTTCTGCATTAAAACCAGCTGCCGTTCTGAGGAGCTGGAGTCTTTGCCCGTGTTTTGGGAAAAGCTTTAGGATCAGGCCAGACAGTGATGCACAGAAAGATGTGGGGGAGCAGTTTCTGGCAATTTTATAGGAAAGATGCTTAACAACAGAATGAGAAAACACCAGGAGGATGAAGGAAACCAGGAGAGCCCAAGGACATGCTCACATTTCTGTGTTGGAGGACACTGTCTCATTGCTCTGTTAGAGTTTTCTCATGCCAGCGAAGCTGAGTGTAAGCAAGAAGCAGCTGGTATAATGTACACTTCATGCCTGCACAGGAGGCTGTCAAAGAGCAGAGCGGAGTGACTCGCAGCAGACTGCCTGGATAAAGAAATCAAGCGGCCCCAAAAAAGAGCCAGGCAGAGTCTTGTGACACCTAGAAATCAGCCTGGGGAGAAGCAGCCCTGTTAGGCTGGGCTGTGTGTCCAGCCCTCCTCCTTGGGTTAGCACGGTTCGAGTGGGTTTGGCTGCTTCTGAGGTTTGGCTGTGATCCATGCTTCCCACGGAGCCCCATCCGCCTGCCAGCCCGCCAGCTGGGGACCCCTCTTGCCAGGGGTGGGGGTCTCACTGCCACTCTGCTCTCCCTCCGCAGGGAAGTCCCACCTGGCCATCGTGCAGCGAGTGAACAACGAAGGGGAAGGAGACCCGTTCTACGAGGTGATGGGCATTGTCACCCTGGAGGATGTCATTGAGGAGATCATCAAGTCCGAGATCCTGGATGAGACGGATCTGTACAGTTAGTGTCCCAGAGCAGCTACTGCTGTTGCAGGACCCAGGGTGGGAGCCCGCACAGACAGACATGTGGGTAGGAAACAGGCCAGAGCAAATCGTGGTCCTTCCCCAGACCAATTCACAGTCATGGTGGGAAAGACATGAGTGATGGAGAGATGCTGGTCAGATGTCGGGGAGTCTTGAATGCTCGAGACAGAGGAGCACCAGCATCAGCAGCCGGTGGCTGGGCAGGGCTTGACCCAGGGACACATGTGTTGGGCATGACGTGCCAATGGGTGGTTCCCAAGCTCCTTTCCAACTCTGGGTGATGCATCCAGCCAGCGCAGCCCAGGACTTGTTCCTGAGAAAGCAGCATGTTTCACCACCCTGCTGCCTCCCCAGGGAGCTGTTTCCAAGGCTGTGACGCACGGCATGTTTTGTGCACACTGCTGCTCTGGCTGCTGCTCCACAGCAGCCCTGCCATAGGATCCAGCAAGACATGCCTCTCTCCATACGTGTGCATGCAGTATGGGACCCTGCAGCTGCAGTGCCTTTGTGGCTGCTGCAAGCAGGCAACTGCTCTGCTCTCTGCTCCGCAGCGGACAATCGGAAGAAGGAGCGGGTGCCCCACCGGGGACGCAAGCCCCAGGACTTCTCCATCTTCAGGCTCTCAGACAGTGAGATGAAGGTGAAGATCTCCCCGCAGCTCCTCCTGGCTACGCACCGGTTCATGGCAACAGGTACCCTGGCCCTTGTGCAAGCCCTTGGGTCTCTCTGCAGCAGCTCCAGCCCTGCAGGGCATCCCTGAGCTGCTCCTGGGTCGGGCTCCCCACACAGCGAGCAGTTTCCACCTGCCCGGACCCCCACCCTGGGCATCGTGCTGCTCCACCATCATGGGTCTGCGTTTGCCTCTCCTCTGTGCAGTAGGGTGCTGCGACTGAGGCCGTGCAGCTCAGAGGACAAGGGGCTCCTGGCAGCCCCGGCTCCACTGAACAAGCGTGTGTTGCCTCCCGTCTAGAAGTGGAGCCTTTCAAGTCCCCCTACCTTTCCGAGAAGATCCTGCTGCGGCTCCTGAAACACCCCAATGTCATCCAGGAGCTCAAGTACGACCGAAAGAACAAGAAGGCAGCGGAACATTACCTCTACCAGCGCAACCGCCCTGTTGACTACTTCGTCCTCATCCTGCAGGTGCCTGGGGCAGCAGCGAGCAGAGGGTGGCAGGGGGTGGCCCGTCTCTCCTTGCTGCCTTGCATGTTGTACAGGGCGGTGCAGCCCTGGGTGGGTTGGTGGCCAGGAGCACGGGGTGCCTGTCTGAGCAGATTTTCCTTCTCCTTCCAGGGGAAGGTGGAGGTGGAGGTTGGCAAGGAAGGGCTGCGGTTTGAGAACGGGGCATTCACCTACTATGGCGTCCCTGCCATCATGGCCGTTGTCTCCTCTGGTAAGGGCTCTGTGGGCTCTCTTTGGCCCTGCCTTCACTTTGGCAGCCTCCACAAGGGGCTAAGCTGACTGGTGGCCAGGAGAAGGGGCTGGCCGTGGGATGGGGTGGCCCTGCCGTGGGGTGCAGGGCAGGTAGGAGCCTTTCCTCTGTGACTGCTACACCTCCAACTGTTGTTTCAGATAACGATGTGCGGAAAGTGGGAAGCCTGGCTGGATCCTCCTTCCTACGTAAGTATTTTGGGGCAGGCTGGGACTCTAAAACCTCTCCTCTGCGGCTCTGGCCAGCTGGAGGAGGAATGGGTTTGCACCCCGCAAAGAGCAGCTGGGCTCTGCATCAAGATCACGCCTTTTAAAAAGCTCAGGGGAGAAACAAAGTGCTGAGGGGCTGATGCAGCAAAGTTGCCATAGAGGGACTTTGAGGTCCCTCTGAGGTCCCTTTGGGGGTTTAGCTGTGCACTGGATCCCTGCAGTGGATCCCGGCATGGCTGGCGCTGCAAGGAGCACTGCCCATGGGTAGCAGCGTGCCCATGCGGGCGGGAGCAATAAACCCCACAACTTCTGGCATGGTGCGTCTAAGTCTTGGCTTAATGTCCCTGACCCATTCACATTCCTGAGGCTCAGAGCCTGAGCGGAACATGGGTTCCACACCGGGGGAACAGGCGCTCCTTGGGAATTGCAGAGATGGGTCAGTTTACCTGTGAGCCGTTCACACGTGCTGGTGTGGGAAATTAGCAGAGTCAAAAGCAGATGCTCCAGTCCTGGTAAAGTCCCTGCCTGCAGAGCTGATGGGGGAACGAGCAGATCCCCTGCTTGCAGGAGTTCAGAGGGAGTGCTGACCAGGGGAGACCGTGAGCCTCCCCCTGCTTTGCTGATCACCCCTGCAAGCGATCAGTGCCTGGTGGCTTGGGAGCAGGCAGAGGTGCTGCCCACCCCCAGTCCAGCACATCCCTCATCCCAAACCCCAGATGCTGCGGTTGGATCTGCAGTGCAGATGGTAAGGCGAGGGTGCTCTGGGTGCCTGATCCAAACAAGAACCCACTAAATTCAACCTTTAGGGAGGTCTAGGGAGGGATGTCATGGAGAGAAGAGGGAGAGTCATTTGGGGCAGGTGACTCACTCCCATAGGTCCCAGTCTGCGTCCAGCTCTATGGTTCATCTGTTTCGTCCTGCTTGCTTTGCTTCCATTCAGAAGGTTGGCTCATGGACTGCTGGATTAACCGCGCAGTGCACATTCCTGCTCCCTGTGCGTCCACAGCACGCTCGGTTCAGACAGAGCAAATTGATGACGCAGCCGATTTCCCTTGGGATGTTGCTTCATGTCCCGATGCCCCTGTGCCCTGGGTGACCATCCCTGGGACCCCACCAGGGCTTGGGCAGTGAGAACTGCTTGTGGGTCGTGGGGCAGGCAGGGCGTGAGCCATGGTGGGAGCCGTGTCGGTGAGGCCACGCGTGTCCGCAGTGCCGCCTGCCAGGATGCGGCCGCTCAGGGCTCTGTTGCTTCCCGTGCTCGCGCTGACACGGTGTCGGGAGATGTTTTGTGCCATGCAGCCAGCCCTGCCCGCACGGGACGCGTGTGTGTGGTGCGTGTGGGGCTGCACCCCTTGCCAGCGAGGAGGCAGGCTGGGAGGCGGAGGTTGCAGGGCATCTCCCGTGTCGGGCTGGCAAAGCCCAGCAGAAATGAGTGCGAGTAGCATGTCACAGCAGAGAATTCGGACGTTAAACCTTGAGCAGTAACAATTTGTTTTTAACTGTTCTTATGCAACATTTTTATTGCCAAGTAACCTTTGGCATTGGTGGCCAGGGCAGGGGTGCGGTGGCAGAGACCCGGCACAAGCAGCCCCGCTGCGGGAGGGTTGGGTGGTGGGAGCAGGGAACGAGTGCTAGTGGTTATCAGCCATCCTTTGCTCCCGGCTGGATGAGGTTTTTCTGGGCAGTGCTTTGTGCCGGTGCCTTTGCTTGGACTTTTATTTGCAGAAGGTTTAGGTCCAGGGGAGGACCCAGAACAGGAGTTACTGGGGGAGGAGCAGGGAGATCGGAAGGAGGGCAAATTTCTGGAGGTTTTACCTTCGAACCGATTTAAAAACATAAATTGTGTAGGCAGCAGACAGTTCCTAGAGCATTGCAGCCACGCTGCGGGCACAGTGGCATGAGGAGGGCAGCGGGCCCCGGGCAGGAGTGCCAGCAGCTGGGGGAAGCATGGCGGTGGCTGGAGGAGAGGGCTGGCAGCCAGCAGGCTCGCGTCTCCCGCTGCTCTCGAGGTGGGCACTGCCAACAGTGAGAGCAGAGATGGGGCATCGGGAGACGTTAAGGAGTGCGTCGCTCACGCTGTGCGCCTGTCTCTCCGTGCTCTCCTGGGCAGCCCTGCACCCCGTGGCATGGCCAGGGATGCTGTGGAGGGGAGCAGGGCAGCTCCCCGCAGGCAGCCAGTCACAGGGAGGGGGAACGCCTGCCCTGGAAATTGTCACTGCTGCTGCGACCCGTGGCAATAAAACGTGGAAAGCCTGTTTTCACCCTCTCTGTCACGATGGGTCAGGCAGCCCAGGATGCAGGGTCCTGGCTTTTTGCAGCTCCCGGTAGGTGGATCTTCTCAGCATTGCCCCAGGTCTGTGGAGACCCAGGGCCTTGCGGGGAACTGCAGGCAGCCCAGTACAAATGCCTTTGCTTTGCATCATGCTGAGGGGCTTCTGCCAAGCCCCTGCCTGTGGCTGTGGGGCTGCGTGGAGGCAGGGGATGCTGCAGAGCACATTCCCTCTCTGCCACCTCCCTGCACACACAGGAGCATCCCAGATGCCAAGCACGGTGACTTGGTTTAGCTTCCGCCCATCTCCTGGGCAGCACAAGCTGGCCACAAAGTCCCAACTCCTGGCAGCAGCTGGTGAAGGGCTGGAGCAGGGTGCCAGCGCCCAGCCGATGGGAGGGAGATGCTTTTTGCCCACACCATGGCTCTAGGGAGATGTCTGGCTGCGCAGACAGGCCTGGCAGCAGCTGGTCCCCCCTGGTCTCACCTCCTTTTACCACGTCACAGGGCAGCCTCTTGATCTGCAGCATTCAAGGCTGTGTTCCTGCCAGTGTCCCTGTCACTGGGACTGGTGAGCACCTCCCCGGAGCAGAAGCAGGAGGGTGTAAGAGGGTTGGGAAGGGATGCTGGAGGCAGTGGTGGAAGCCCAGCATGGGGCTGCTGGCACGTGATTCTTTTTCTCATTCTTCCTCTTGGTCTGTCCCTGACCCTCGCCTCCGTCCCTCGCCTTCCCCCATCCCCTCTTTCCTTCTCCCTCCCTCTCTCTGCAGTGCCCGTCTCCGTGTCCCGTACCTTCGCCTTCAGCAGAGGGGACTCCCTGGCTGGCTCTCCAGGTAACAGGGCATGGCTTTGGGCAGGGACCTCCACATGTGCCAGGCTCTTTCCAGTTCCCTGTCCCTGGTGTGCCAAGCCCCCTCCACCCTGGATGCTGGGCAGTGCCGGGAGGGCACCCCACGCCGGGCAGCCCCTCACTGATTGGAGCACGGGTGGCAGACCGGGGTCAGCAGCCCTGCTGCAGCCTCCCCAGTATGTTGTAAATCCCAGGAAGAATGAGATGGGGACAAGGGGGAGCCATGGATGGCTTAGGCTTTCTTTGGCATGCAGCTTCTGTAATTTCTTGTACTCAGTGCTTGGGTTTTCTTGCTACTTCTGACAGCGATTACCTGCAGCCCTGCATGCACACTGCCCTGTTTCCCTTGCTTTCTGGCAGTCTTGGTAATAGAAGGGTGTTTTAGCAGCAGAGCAAAGTCAGCAAGATGCTGACGTCACCCGTGCAAGGAACAAGCTGCCTTTGCTCCCTAATAAATCACTGACCAGACAAAATCCATCATGCCGTGTGTCAGAGGCCATCAGTCAACGTGAGTGACGGGCCAGCTTGCTGTGGCAGTCTCTGCTCCTGTTCTGTCGGAGGCGGGGTGGACAGGAGCGTGCCCTTGAGGCAGGTTGAGTAAACCTCTGTGGGCTGCCAGCTGCAACCAGGAGAATTTGTGCCAAATGCCGTGCAGAAGGCCTGTGTTAGCAGGAGAGCTGTCAGTCAGTCAGTGTGACAGGCAGGCAGCAGCCCTAACCTGGATCTCACCAGGTCAGATGCCTGCCTGCCTACTCTCTTTGGTTTGGGGTTGGCGTGGCAGAGTCTCCACCGGCAGCGTGCACCAAGGAGGACCCCACCGCAGGTCCCCTGCCAGCCCCAGTGTCCACGAGGCACAGCCACCGGAGGTGTTGGTCCACCCTGGACCCGAGCGGCACCACAAGTGAGTGCCTCTCTACCATCTCCTCCGGCAGTGAACAGGTCACCGTCACGGTGCAGCGGGCTCAACCGCTCCGAGTCCCCCAGCCGGGATCACAACGACTACGGGGGCAGCACCACGCAGCTCCACAGCAGCAGCAACAACATCTACACGCCCGACTACTCCGTGCACATCCTCTGCGACGTGCAGTTTGTCAAGGTACGGGTTGCACTGGCAGGGACTGTCCCACTCCAGCCACCCCTGCCCAGGCACCCTCTCGCCCCACTGTGCCCTGGGAGCCTGGTGGGTGCTGGGGGGGGGGGGCCTTGGACTCCTGCTGACTGGGGGCTTGGTGCCACCAAGTCCCTGGGAGGTCCCAGTGTGGCTCAGTGCCCACTGAGCTGGGCGTGCGGGTCTGTGTGCCCAGGTCACCCGGCAGCAGTACCACAACGCACTGGTGGCCAGCCGCATGGACAGCTCACCCCAGTCCCCCGACATGGAGGCCTTCGACAGGGATTCCACCAAGGCCTCGACTGCACGAGGAACCCCACAGACACCCAAGGAAGATGCCACCACTCTCCTGAATGAGAGGAACAGCGTCATGTGTGAGTCACCCAGCAACATCCCTTCCCCGCATGTCCCATGTGGGGGGGTCTGTGCTGGGACCCGCTGGCACGCGACCACTGAGACCCAGTTGCACATGGACTGGGGCATGTGGGCGTTTGCACACACACGCCTGTGGATGCTGTTCTGTGCCTGAACATGCACACAGGTGCAAGTGTGCAGGCACGTAAATCCCTGTTCCCCATGTGCTCGTGCTCCCCTGGGGGTCCCTGGCACTGCGACCTGCGGCGGCGGCGGCAGGCGTCTCGCTGTGTCCCGCTGCATCCAGCCATGCCCGCCCTGTGTCCCCACAGGCAGCCGCTCCGAGGGGCTGCGCAGTCCCAGCGAGTCGGTGTTCCTGCGCATGGAGGGCATTCCCTTCATCCAGGAGGAGCTGGCTAACAACGAGGAGAACAGCAAGCGGCAGAGTGAGTCTGGCTGGGGTAGGGGACACACAGAGGACCCCGGGGGTGGCGAGGGCTGTGGTGCCCTGGGGCGCTGCAGCCAGGCTGGGCTTTTGCAGACAGTGAGTGCTGCGGCACCGTCCTGGAGGCAGAGTCGCTGGGCAGAGAGGCCGGGACCAGCTCATCGCCGAGCAGCTCTGAGGAGACACTGGGCAGGAGGCTGCTGAGATCCCTCAGTGAGTGACTGACCTGGGGATGGAGCACCCCGGGGAGAGCTCTGACCCTGCTGCTTGGGTCAGCTCCTGCCCAGTCCTGTCCTGGGGACACCCTGCCACAGGGCTGGCACGGAGCAAGGGGGCAGCCCCGTTCCCCAGCAGTACCCCAGCGGCAGGCACAACTGCACCTAGGGCTGGCTTGGGCAGAGCCAGCCACCTGGTCCTGGCCTGACCCCGTGCACCCCCTGCCCTAAGCACCCTTGACCCCCAGCACCCAGCCCTGCGCACCCTTGTTGCTGCAGGTGGGCGCAAGCAGCGGCCATTGCCGGAGGGTGAGAAGACACCAGAGGAGAGCTCCAACCTCGCCCCATTAATCACCTGAGCAGCAGCGTGGCTGGAGCACAATGCTGGAGGCCCATGCAGACTGGAGGTAGGAACCTGCCTCTCGGTACAATATTCCTTCCCCTGAAAATGGAAGGTTGCTCAATTTTAATAGCGTAAAATCAAGTTTCAAGCAGCAAAGATTTGGTTTGGAGCCCATGCAGGCACGCATGTCACTGGGGGCTGGAGCAGGGTCAAGGGATGCAGCAGCAGACCCCAACCATCCTTGGGGCGGGAATGGATGTTGGAGGGAGAGTGAGAGAGACCCTGACTCGTGTTTTCACAGCTAGAATTGCGTGTCTGCACCAACATCCCTGAGCCTGGCTAGGAAAGGTGCTGCAGGCTTGAGCAGCAGCAGGTCAGGGAGGGCAAGCTCTGGCCACCTGCACCAGACTGCACTTGTGTCTTCCAGGTCTGCAGCATGGGGGTCTCCTGCCGCGAGGCTCATGTTCGACAGCAGCAGGTCTGCACTCGTCCGCTGCCCACCCACCCGCTCGTGCCGCCCCCCCCCTGCAGGCCTTGCGCAGAGCCCCATCCCCAGGCGAGAAAGGATGTGCCCCCGCGGGGCTGAACCGCCCGGGGGCCTGGACCAGCTAGCTGGAGTCCGAGGGCCCTTGCCCAGCTGCTCCCTGGTAGCATCTGGTCTCAAGGAAGAGGTGGAGAAGTGTCTGGCACAGCATCCCTGCAGGCAGAGCAGGGAGGGGCGGCCCAACCCAGAACTGCCCTTAGCGTCATTTACCATCCCCACCCCGGAGCCCCTTGGTGCTGGGTGCTGCACAGATGTGGTCTCCACCATGAGGAGAACGTGCTGTTCGGCGGGGTGCCACGCACAGCTCAGGGCCCCAGCACACGTTTGTGCCGTGCCTACTGACATGCACACTCGCAGCACCTTGCGCACGCTGTCCATCATCGCAGGCCAGCGGTCCCGCAGCCCTGCCAGGCCCAGGACAGGGAGCCCAGCTCACCCCTGAGCGCAGCCCCCTCCCTGGGGAGAGCCGCTCCACACCGCATCGAACCATCCGCCTCTCTGCGCACCGCGCGACGGAGGCTTGCACGGAGCCTTCGGGTTGGTACAGACCAGTCAGTAGTTTTTGTAGCGGCTGAACGCAACGGGGATATTAAAAGTGATTTCTCCCTGAGCAGTGCCCTGTCTGTGTCAATGGGTGTAGGGAAAGACAGGCTAACCTCTCCCACCAGGCTAGGCTGCCCTCGTACCTGCGGCAGAGTGGCTGGAGTAACAGCAGTCAGCATGGCTGAAGGGAGCAGGTAGAGGACCAGGTCAGCAAGCGCTTCCCCATTTCTCCCTGTGCCCTGGGCTCTCTGTCACTCTTGCTGCCGGAAAAGCACTCAGCAGTGCCAAGAGTTACACACCAGCGCAGTGCAGACAAGGACTAGGGAAGAACAGGAGTTAATATCATGCTGCTGTAAACACAAGAGTGGGATACACATGCTGGAGTACAGGCTGACAGATAACAACAGAAATCTCAGAGTCCACCAATGCTGATAAAACTTCAGCTGGGGTAACTGCATCCCCATCTGGGCACTGCCCTTCTAAGGGAACCCACAGCAATTGAAAGGCGGGCAGAGGAAAGCAAGGGCTGGAAAACAACCTACCCCAAAGGCTGGAGGAAATGGAGTCGCTTAATCTTAACTGGTGAAGGATGTAAAGGCGAGGGAGGAAGTTTTCAAATACATAAAAAGCTGTTACAAAGAGGAAAGGAATAATCAGTTCCCTGTTACCATGGTAAATGAGATAATGGCTAATGAGCTTACGCTACTGAAAGGGAGAAATTTAGGTCACTGATTAGGAAAAACAAGCCTGGTAAAGCCAGCAAAGGACTGGCACAGATCACATGTGGGGTGGGCCAGGCTCCACACCTAGGGGTCTGTAAGGACAGAAGTGTAGGTAGATGTCAGAAACAACAAAAGCAGAGTTGGTTCCTTGGAACTCTTTCTGCTGAGATCACGTCTAGAAGTCACCCTTTATCCACTACCCCATCGTCCCAGCTGTGGGTGGGCACCAAGAGGGGAAAAAGCTCCCCAGCTGCACAGGGGAAAGGCTGCCTCTGGCTCACTCTCTTGTAACACAAACACTGATCTGAAAAGGACAAACAAGAGACCCCACACACTGTCTCTGCAAACACAGCAAGGGAACAAGGCACCATTTTCACCTTTGCTGTCTAAGCTGTAGCATGAGCAAAATCAACCAGGGCAACAGTGACTATCACTAAGGGACTGTTGCCTTCACCAAGATCTTGGCAGGAGGCTGCTCTATCAAGGTGGTAATATCAGCTCACAAACAGATCCGCAAACAGTGACTGCAGCGAGCAGAAGCAGATGGTCCCAGCCCTTTTTCAGTGCCAGAAACACAGGCTGTTGCTGGCAGGCCCTGCTGAAGCCAGGGGGAGGAGGTGGTGGTTCACCAGGGGCCTACTGAGCAGGAGGAACAGGAATGATCCACTTCTGGACACGTTAGTGGCAGGCCAGGAGCTCTGGGCCAGGAAGAGATGGCCAGATGGCTGGGTAACACACAATCATCCAGAAAGCAAGGACATACAGATGGACAGGACAGGCTGGACAACACAGGGCAGGGGGGTGGAAAGAGGAACACAAGATGGACATGGGAGGAACTGGCCAGCTTCATGTGGAGTCACAAGGAGCTCGCAGCTACGCTCTCCCAGTAGGGCCGTGGCCATTAGTAGCCATAGTGACCATTAGAGATGCAACACACCACAAGGGAGAAAGGGAAAGCCTCGAAACAAAGTAAGACCCAGCGGACAAACCATGATGCTGAGGCTTTAAACTCAGCCTGGGAGGAGGCTAGCACAGCCTGAAGGCACCACATCACAGAAGGCGGGGGTACTGTTCAGAGATGGAGGTTTAATTTTTTGTCAGCAACACAAAGAAGCAATTATCACAATTAAGAATGTTTGCTCACATAAGGCTCAGAACTCGGGGTGAGTGGAAGACAGCAACAGCTTCATCCCTCCCCAAAATACTACTGAGTCACCTTAGTTCACAAGCCGTACAAGATCCCAAACGATTCGGCTGTTGTCTCAACGCATTGCACTGGCACCAGACTTCGCCTCGATCAAACTGATCAGTTACATGGAGTTGGTTTGGATGTGCTAAAGACACAGCTCTAAATGCCCAAAGAACAGGCTGCTGTCAGTCAAACAAGAGCCAGGGTGGCACACGCTGCCCCCACCCTCCCGGGGACACTGGCTTACCATACTGCAAGGGGTATTTCAAAAAGGTCAAAAGATGATTATCCCTGATCGAGCTACTGCTCCCATCTTTATTAAACCCCAAGAGGTGTGGGACAAGGCAAGCCATGAGCAGGGAAAGAAACGGACTACACACTACTGCTTTGGTGACTTCACGTAGGTTTGGTTGTTCATGTGCTTCACTGGATTTTTGTGACAGCTTCATGGATGGACTTGGCCACATAGTCCAGGTTCTTGGTAGTCAGGCCACACATGTTGATGCGCCCACTAGCCATCAGGTAGATGTGTTTTTCCTTGATCATGTACTCCACCTGCTTAGCTGGGGAAACAATTGGACATCAGGTCAGAGCACTGACCCCACAGCTCGGAAAAGCCCAAAGAACCAGTCAGAGATGCTTGAGTCTTTTGCAACAAGCAGAACACTCCCAGCACTGGCCACTAAAATGCTTCACTCCTGCCGAGGCACAGAGGCAGTGATACCAGGACTCCAGTGAGGTCCCAGAGAGGTATCTGCCTGGACTGGTTCAGCCCAGTTTAGCCCCAGCAAAACTGTCCTCGCCCAACCCTCCCTTCACCAGGCCAACTGGTACTTACGGTTCAACCCTGTGAAGCTAAACATGCCGATCTGCTCTGTGATGTGGTTCCAGGTGCCCGGGGTCCCAAGGGACTCCAGGCGAGAGCGGAGCTCTGACCGCATCAGCAAGACCCGATCTGCCATCGTCTTCACGTTGTCCTTCCTGCAGTAGGCAGGATGCAGAGCGTGAGGACAGGCACCTTTCTGGTCTGGAGCCACCTGGCCAAGCCTGCCTCTCAGGAAGACAGACTTCCCCCCCTCCTTCTCCCACCAGCCTGGCGACACGTACCACTCGGCAAAGAGCTGCGGGGAGGAAAGTGTGGTTGCCACAATGCGCGCTCCCTGGGAGGGAGGGTTGGACCAGGTGGTACGCACAATCTTCTCCATCTGGGAAAGCACACGCTGCACGTTGTCTGCGTCCTTCCCCACCACAGTCAGGTTCCCCACACGTTCATCTGCAGACAAGCCAAGAGACGTGAGCCATTGGTCCCACACATCACGGCAAAGCAGAGCTCTCCCCACCCCCCAGCATGCCAGCCCCATCTGTCTGGGTATGGTACTACTGGGCCAGCTTACTGCCAGACACTCACTGTAGAGCCCAAAGTTCTTGGAAAACGACTGTGCACAGAAGAGCTCAAAGCCCTCGGAGACAAAGTATCGCACAGCCCAGGCATCCTTGTCCAGGCTGCCAGAGGCAAAACCTTGGTACGCCGAGTCGAAGAACGGAAACAGGAACCGGCGCTGCAAGGAGGAACAGTGTTAGAGGGAAACCCTTTCCCCACAACCTTCACTTCACCCCCTGCTGTCCCTGTAGGAGGGAAAAAAGACCATTGAGCTTCCAGGTGAATACAAAGAAAACCTTGTCCGGCAACACCAGACTGGGGTATTTTCTTTCTATTGGGCTAAAGGAATAGGAAGACTAAAGTGGCCAAGAAAAGGTCAAATGCAGGAGAGAACTACAGCCGCTGCCTCCTCCCCATTCGGGAGGACACAGGGCGCAAGAGATGCAGCACCTTCTATCCTACCATCCAGCACCTGTGAAGAGCAGGTGCTCCTGGAGAATCCTTCCAGCATGAGAAACCTCACTGCAGCCCATGCCACGGAGTCTGAAAGCAAGAACTTGGAGGCATGAGCAGAACCGGGATGCTTCTATTCTCTGAGCACAGATGACCAGCATCCTGCCAGCCTCTCCCTCAATATCTGCCCTGTGGGACTCTTCAGCTCCTGCCATGTCTCGTATCATTCCCTACAGCCCATCTCCAGCTGGCTCAAGAACTATCTGTCCCCTCAGCACCGCTTTAGCCCCAGCAGCAGCCCATACCTTCATAACAGCAGCAATCTGCTTCCACTGGTCGGGAGTCGGGTCTGTGCCCGTGGGGTTGTGCGCACAGGCATGGAGGATGAAAATGGAGAACTCTGGGGCTTTCTGAGGAGAGAGCAGGTCTCGGTCATATGCTCAGGTGAGACTGGGCACCCGCAGCAGAGGGAGAGGCCCAGTGTTGCTCTGGGCACTGGCAGTCTCTTCTGCAGAGATCCACTTCCAGGCACAGGACGCAAGAGCCCAGCCTGCTGCTGACAGCACAGCACCAAGCTCAGCCCACCCCATGCCAGTTTTACTCACCTCCATGTCATCCAGCAGCCCCTGGAGATCCAGACCCCTCTTGGCAGCATCCCAGTAGTGGTAGGTTCTAATATCTTTAAAGCCAGCATCCACAAACACAGAGTTGTGGTTCTCTGAGGAAAGAAACCACTTTTTAAAAAAGCAAGTCCCACCTCCAGCAAGCCACCTTCTCCAGTCCCAATATCTGCCTAAACATCACCAAAATACACAACAGAAACACTTCTGCTCCCTTTCCTCACACGGGGAAGGTCCCTCTTTCACTGCCCAGGCCCCGGCCACTCCTCCTTCACCCACCGACCCACAGGCCCCCTGCAAGGAGGCGGCAGCACTGACGACAGCACTCACCCCAGGACGGAGTGGAGATGTAGACTGGGGTCGCCGTGTTGTTGTTTCCGTTGTACCAGCGCCTCAGAAACTCCGCGCCGATACGCAGAGCGCCTGTCCCACCCAAGGACTGAACGCTTCCAATCTGCAACAAAGAGAGTTGCCGGCAGGGTCCACCCGGGTCAGCCTGGCTGTTGGTGCACAGAGACCGGAGGCGCTTGCCGCAGCAAGACAGGATCCCAGACGTGCTCCCTGGGGTCACCCTGGCCAGGACACCACCCCCTTCCGGTGGCCTTCAACCTCCTCCAGTGCTCAGGCCCATCCTGACACCTTCTACCGTTATAAATATACACCAGTTATTCCTGCTACGTTTTGGCACAGAACGGATTCCCAGCTAGTAGCTTGTTTCAGGAAAGGTGGTCTGTTACATGGCTTCGGTTTCCAGAGGGGGAACCATCAAAAGACGAAGGAAAAAAACAAATTCCAATCACAGCCCACATTTGGTCTTTCCCCAAAACTACAACTACTCGCACAAACAGCTCCAAGTACACAGGTTCACTGAGTACCCTACAACCAGCAAAGACCACGTCAGAGAAAATCCCCAAATCCTCCCGAAACGCAGTTACTCCCGAGATTCGTGCTCTTCTGCTCGGTCTGCTGCAGAGACGCCCCGGGGACCCCAGCGTCCCCCCGAGCACCGCGCTCCCCGCCCACCACCTACCCGGTTCTCCTTGATGGCGGGGCTGTCGTCACCCAGGGCGATGCGGGAGGCGTTGGCCCGGAACTCGGGCAGGCCCAGGATGGGCAGGTACTCGTGATTCAGGCTGTGGTCGCTGGCGATCAGCTGCTCCACCTTCTTCACCACCGGCAGGACCCATGGCTGCCCCTCGTCCGTGCGGTAGGCTGCCGGGAGAGGGAGACCCG
>Ga0181612_103370_pt1 | contig 22945 bp, 27 predicted proteins | sample HoacroProtozoa21_FD_119630 | JGI IMG/M metagenome (GOLD analysis project Ga0181612, IMG submission 119630) | Hoatzin crop microbial communities from Cojedes, Venezuel. Combined Assembly of Gp0051906, Gp0051904, Gp0051908
CACCAAATTTCTTGTCTCTGATCGTTTCCATATACAATTATTACCTTTTACTCTTATACGACAAAAATAATGCCAAAATCTTTTCGTTTGCAAAGGTAGTAATGATTATGATGCCGGGTGCTACCTAAATCACCTTTTTGTCAACCCAAATTACATATCGGGTGATTATTCGTATTTTATAGCCACATTCTTGTACCCCATCGACTCGAACAGATTAGTGAGCTGTTGTCTACCGTTATCCTCGGCAACACGGATATTTTCTGGTGTCATACATCTCTCTTTCATCTGTCTGTGCGCTTTACTGTATAATGCCTTTCTGTCTTTGTCATCCCATTTGCCTTTCTCGAAGAATGACTGTGTGAGAGCCTCATCGATGAAATCGTTGTCAAGCAACTGTATCTTAGGTACTATCACGATGATACTGTCACCCGTCTGTTCGAACCAGTGAGGTTTAAGGTTATGCAGATCCACTCCCAATCGTAGTGTGCCATAGTATATTCTTACTATCTCATCGTTTTGCAGGATACCCTTCCTTACGGAATCCACAAGTTCCTCGTTGCTCAGTGACAGAAATTCCCACTGTCCGATATCCTTTATCTCTGTGATAGTCTGTGGCGTATCATCTATTTTCTCGTCATTGCCGCCGATAGTGATAGTACTACTTGTCACGCAACTTCTTGCCAACAGAATTATCAGTACGACTAATACTAGACATACACATATAAGGATGAGTGTAGGTAATAATCTCTTTTTCATCTTCTTTCTAATGATCTGTCAATGATAGAAGGTAAGTCGCGCAACGTAAAATCTTTACGGAATGAGATTGTGATATTCTCCTTTCTGTATCCCATCTGTTCCAACATAGGAATGAATATCTTAGCAGCATTGTTCTGTGCCATGTCGAAGATACCTAAATTCGGAATACTTCTTACTATGGCATCACGTCCCTGTCGTTCATACGATGTCATCTCCTCATCGCTGAAGTTAGGTCGTAGGAAATCGACATCTTTCTTTACTTTATCGTGGTTGACCTTGGTAGAGGTTATCTGCACCTTCGGGTCAGGTAATACTATCTCTATCTTCTCGCCATTTCTCTTCACGTTGCTTTCGTTGAAACCGTTAAAGTCGATATACGCTTTTACCGTAGCGTCGATAGGTATTGCAATCTTTCTGTCGGATGACGGTAGGTTGAACGCAAAATCTTTGTTGAGGATAGAACCTTTCAGTTGCGTTACATCCTTATGAGTGATAATCTTATGAATCTTATATTCCGCAGTATATAACCTACTGCATTTCTGTACCATCATTACCACCGTTTGCGTGGTATCAGTTATCACTTCCGTCTTTTCGGGTTCCTGTTCTATTATATCTTCCGCCGTATGTTTCTCTTTACATGAAAAACATACTATCGAGATAATGGCTATCGCAATATATTTATACCGTCTTATCATTCCGTTACCTTTATTATAATCCACGTGCCTTGTATATCCGTTCTTTCGCAGCGTTTATCTCCTGAAACTTCTTTTCAGCAGCCTTACGCACATCTTCACCCAGTGCAGCCACTTTGTCGGGGTGATGCTCCAACGCCAGTTTACGGTATGCTTTCTTTACCTCATCGTCGGTGGCCGAAGGAGATATCCCTAAGACCTTATAAGCATCGTCGAGAGAACCCGAACTGCTGCTGCCGCTGTCGAGATTAAGCATCGATTCAACATCGCTTTCCGACATACCCATATAACGGGCACATTCTTTTAGTGCATTGATTTCTCCTTGCGTAACTACGCCATCGGCTTGTGCTATGAGAACAAGGTAGTTGAGCAACTGTAACCGTTGCGAGTAACTCATCGACATGCCGATCTGACCGCAACATTGATAGATGAGATTTCTGTAACTGCCGGGCGATTGGGCTTCCATCTCTTTTTGCTTGTCAAAAAGTTTAAGCAGGATGTCGTTGCCCTGTTCTTTTGCCTCATTACCAAAATTTCGTAGAAGGAACTGTCTCACGAACTCCATCTCCGAATGCATCACCTTACCATCGGCTTTGATGATATAAGAGGAGAGAACCATCAGAGAGAAAAGGAAGCTGTTACGTTGTCCCTCATATTGTTGATTTTGAGAGTAACCACCATAATACCCGCCTCCACCTTGTGTGTCGGGCGTGTTGACAGAGTTCAGGGCATGCTCAAACAGAGCACCTAACGCATATCCTGCCAGTGCCCCCAAAGGACCGCTCGTGATGAATCCGAGTATACCGCCAATCCACTTACCTATAGCCATAGCTTACCTCTTATTATTCATTTCTGAAACATGCAAGCATTCGTGCTTTCTGTATATCTTTATGATCCTCGTCAGCATAACTAGCCATAGGGTATATGCTGATACCACCGCGTGGAGTGAAGATACCTATCACCTCAAGATATTTAGGATTCATAAGCTTCACTAGGTCATTCTTTATGATATTCACACAATCCTCGTGAAAATCGCCATGGTTGCGGAACGAGAAAAGATACAGTTTCAGACTCTTACTCTCCACCATCTTAACTCGGGGAATATAGTTGATGATAATCTTGGCGAAATCAGGCTGTCCCGTTTTAGGGCACAGTGACGTGAACTCAGGACAGTTGAACGTTACCAGATAGTCTTCCTCCTGATGTTTATTATCAAACGTCTCCAGTATGCTGGGATCGTAATCGGTCGGATATTTCGTCTTATTCTCTCCCAACAATGTTACGCCTTGCAGTTCCTCTTTTGATCTTGACATTATAATATATATTATTGTTCGTATTCCGTGTTATCTTCTATACCGGCATCCCGCAGAGCTTCCTTCCTTTCGATGCATGTGCCACATTTTCCGCAGTGCTTATCACCGCCTTTATAGCACGACCATGTCTGACTGTAGTCGAAGCCCAGTCTTTTTCCTATTGTCGCTATTTCTGATTTCGTAATGTTCGTATAAGGTGCATCCACGATGATATTTTCGTATGTACCGTTATATGTAGCTTTCGACATCGCGTCAATAAAATCCTTTCTGCAGTCGGGGTAGATCGCATGGTCACCGGCATGATTAGCTATAAATATCTTGTGCAGGTTACGACTTTCAGCTATACCGCATGCGATGGCAAGCATAATACCGTTTCTGAAAGGAACTACAGTCGATTTCATGTTACTGTCGCTATAATGACCTTCCGGTATAGCATCGGCACCCTCTAGTAGTGACGACTTGAAATATTTATGCATGAAATCGAGTGGGATAGAGATGTGCTCTATCCCTAATTTCTTACAGTGCATTTCAGCGTATGGTATCTCCTTCGCATTATGGTTACTGCCATAGTCGAACGAGATGCCCAGTGCTATCTCATCCTGTTTGTCGTATAGGAGAGTGATAGAATCCATACCTCCCGACACGATTATTACTCCATCCTTTTTCATATTAATGACAAATATACGATAAAAAATCTATTTTTACAGCAGCGTAATAAGAAAAAAGTCAAAACCACAGTATATTTGCAAATGAAGTCACATAGAGAGTGACTTGTATTCTATGTTTAACGGACTCAATGTCCCAAATTATAATTGCCTATGCAAATTACATGTGGTCTTGACGTGCACAAAGATAGTGTTTTTTGTTGTATCTTGTGCGAAAACGGAGAAAAAAAAGAGAAAAAATTTGGAGTATTATCTCCCGAGCTCGACGAACTGCGTAGTTTTATTATAGAAAATGGAGTTGTCGAGACTGCAATGGAAAGTACAAGCATCTATTGGATTCCCGTGTGGAATGCCCTAGACGGAGCGTGTAAATTACTACTGGTAAATCCTTATTTCATAAAACAGTTGCCAGGTCGTAAGAGCGATGTTCGCGATGCTGCCTGGATAGCAGAATGCGTGATGAAGAATCTCATAAGGGGAAGTTTCGTACCTGAAGCAACTATTCAAAAAATGCGACAGTATAATCGCCGTTCTTTTGACTTGACACATGAGATAACCCATAAACTTACAAAGCTGGATTCAATCCTCCAGAAATGCAATATAAGACTTAGCAACTATGTATCCACTTTGGATAGCAAGAGTTACCGTGATGTAGTAAGGATGTTGTCGGAGGGAGAGACCAATCCAAAGAAATTAATAGACTGTGTACACACGCGTACCATTAACCGTCATGGTCGGAAAGTTCTGATTGCAGCCCTGACAGGCATCGTTACAGACGTGGACATTGATATGATAAGACAGTTGAAGGAAGAATTAGAAATTGCTTTGAAGCACAAGGAAGAATGTCAGGAAAAACTGTCAGCAATATGCATGGAACACTTCAGTGACGACTTTGAACGTCTACAGACCATACCTGGTGTAAAGAGACTCTCGGCAGCGTCTATCCTCGCAGAGATAGGAGCAGACATGAGACAGTTCCCTACACCCGGTGCCCTCGTGGCGTGGTGTGGACTTGCACCAAGAAATGAGGAAAGCGCAGGAAAAATCAAAAGGCGTAATATCACGCATGGTAACAGATATGCAAGAAAAACAATGATCGAATGCGCATGGGGTGCTTCACGAAAACAAGACTGTTTCTTCTACCGGTTTAACCATAATCAAGTAATGGTAAGGCATAAAAATACAATGAAAGTGAGAGTCGCAGTAGCAAGAAAAATGCTATGCGTCATGTGGCATTTATTAGCGGAGAAGACAGTATACATCGATTATAGTATGCAATCGTAAGATTTGCAGACTATGATATTCCGTCAGTTGTAAGGTCATTACCTTTGTGGTGGCATAGACCCCGTTCTCGCAAATTGGCTAATGCTTCGGACGGCTTTGGACAGAAGCGTAGAGATATAAAGCTCGTAGAGGAAAGTATGATTTATTGACATCTTTTGTTGGATGCTCTTATAGGAGCATCTACAATCAGTCGTTTCGAATATTTACCGACAATACCAATGTTTTCAATAGTTTCAAGCTAATATTAACAGTGTTGATATAAGTTTCTTAGAGGAAAGGTAGTGATAATTTTAGAATATGGCAAACGGAGAAGTAAAAAGATTTTGGAATATTTGTTAATGTGATTTTTTGTTTTTATATTTGCAGTGTAGGTTAAGCAAAGCTGGTCAAATCGTTGACGATGCGCCTTTGGGCATTTATATGGATTGTATGTTGACGTTTCTGACTAAAGTTGGATGGTAAACGATTAGGAATTAGCAAGTGAGGCACCCCAATGGAATCACTTTTACTCCGTCATCGCGTGTAAACGCCATGTTCCCGCTATTATCGACTTTATTTTTAGTATACGATACTGTATGTTGCTCAAAACGTGATCCATTTTGACCGAGAAGGGCGGTTCTAGTTGATAATGGATAATTAGGACACACAAAGTGGCTCACTTTGACCGAAATACGCAGCCTATTCTGAAAAAAGGTCGTCGAGAGTAAGAGTATGAAGGAAGAAACCGCTGTATTCGTTGTAAGTGAGTCCGTAGGTGGTGATGAGCACAGCGTGAACAGCCTTGCGCTTGGGTAGAGCTTCAATCAGTCGGTTCTGTCTATTCTGAAGTGTGCGGAAGTATGCTTTGTCTACGGTAAATTCATCTTGGTAGAATTTCATCTCGCATAGGTTTACGACGTTATCGGCTCTATCGATAAGCAGGTCAATCTGTGTACCATCTTTCTCGTCATCACCACGCAATGACCACGAGGACTGTGTGCTTTTCACGCCCTCTACGCCCAAGGCTCGCTTTATTTGTCGAATGTGATTCAGGCAGACTTCCTCGAATGCGATGCCACGCCAAGAACTTACGCTTTGAGATGCTACGTTTTCTTTCCAGTAATCGACATTCCGATTGCTGTTATTCTCTACAAAACGCAAGAAGAAAAGACAGAATGGGTCGATGAGCTTGTAATGAGTATCTCTTTTAGAACATCCGAACGGCACATAGTGTAATATAAAATCACTCTCCTCCAACGCCCGCAACATGGTGGTCAATCCTCCACCGCTCAATCCCAAAGCATTGGAGATTTCCAAACGTGTAAAACCGACATGCCGTGAAGCTAGTAATTTTACAATTCGTTTCACATCTTCTGGTTGAGAGAATACCGACATGAAGAGTCTATGAAACTCATCGCGCAACTTGGCCTTTGGGGAAAAGAAAATTTCGTCTACGTTTTGGGCAAGACTCAATCCCTCTTGCATATAGCCAAGGTAATAAGGAACACCGCCTAGAATCATATAAGTCTGAACGATGTCATAGCGCGACAGGCGAATGTTCTTTTGCTTATAGAACGCTTCACTTTCTTTCAGAGTGAAAGGCGAGAGCTTAATTTCGTATGTAATACGGTCGTATAGTCCACCGTGATTATTGATGAGGTTGTTCTGAATCCACGATGAGGCCGAACCGCAGACGATGAGCAGTAGATTGGACTGCCTGCATCCCCATCCGTTCCAAAACGCTTCCAAGGCTGTAATGAAACCAGACCTAGGTGTGTCCATCCATGGCATTTCATCAAGAAACACCACCCACCGCTTGTTCTTATCTTGGGTCTCGAGCCATTGTTCCAAAAGGAAAAAAGCATCTAACCACGACTTCGGTTTCTTCGTCTTCTTGGCGCCATAGCGCTGCAGCGAGATATAAAAGTTCTGCAACTGTTCCGCCAGCAAATTCTTTCCTTGTTTTGCGTCCACGGGTGACAATCCCACGTGCCGAAACGTAAGCTTGTCTCCGAAGAAGGTGTCAATCAAGTAGGTTTTGCCCACCCTTCGGCGTCCATATACGGCCGTAAATTCAGCTTTTCCGCTGTTATACAGCTTGTTAAGCTCATTTATTTCCTTTTCTCGACCAATAATAGAATTCATAAAAATACGTTTTATTCATCCGCAAAGATATAAAAAAGTCTTATTCTGGACAAATAAAACGCTATTTTTTTATCGAAACGGAGATATATGTCAAAATGTATCGCACTTAAAAGTGGTCCATTTTGACCGAGAAGGGCGGTTCTAATTGATAATGGATAATTGATAATGAGGACGCGGTGCAAAGGTACAAATAGATATAGAAACGCATGAAAGGAAATCGTCATTGGACAAAATGGATAAAATGATTTACGTTTTTTAACACGGAATATTTGTAAATACATAAAAACCATAATATCTTTGCATCCGCAAAAGGAGATGAAGCATTAAGAGACGGTCTAGAACCGCTCCAACCGAGCGTCATAAAGCCACGGTGGGAAAACAATGCGATTTAATGATTTATTAAATAAAACATTTATGAAAAAGCTAGCATACATTTTATACAACTGAAAACGTACTGAACCGGATTCAATAAGGTTTCGGCTTAGAGGCTCTTTGTGTCGGCTTATCATGCCGATAAACCATCCTTACTACAAATAAAATATCAATTTTTAAATCAAGAAGAAAAAACAATTTTATCAAATGAGAATGAGATACAATTTTAACCAACCTACAGCAAAAACGGGAATGGAAAAGGACTACACATTACAAGAGAACGCAAATCCCACCCTACTTGATTGTATGATAGGCATAGTGAAAGAAGCACAAGGTTCTGAGCTATGCGAGAAGTACCTGGCATCGGTGCAATCTTTGGCAATGAATATGTCAAAAAGATTAGGAATAAGCCCAATACAAGCCATCTTTCTATCAATAATAGCAGACCAGACAGGTGACGACGCCATCAGACAAAGAGATATTGCAGAATATCTGAATATTTCCAATATTGAAATGATAAAGTACAATCAGGACTTAATGGATCTTGTTCAGAGAAAATACTTGGCAATGGCTTTTAAAATAAATGATTCTTCTGCACTATATGTTTGCGACAGAGTTTATGACGCAGTAAAAAAGAACAGTGACCTAGAGGAGATAAAGCTAACGGGACTGACACCCAATGAATTCTGGGTGCGAATGGTTGACATTTTTACACAAAGACGGAATCAAAGAGGCGGCAGTTTTGAGTTCTTTATAGGAGACATAGGCTATCTGATTGACAGTAATCCAGAAGTAACCATCTGTAAGAAACTCTTAAAAGAAGATCTCAGTGAAATATGTGCGGAAGAAATTGTAATTCTATTGGCACTTTGCGGTTTCTATATCTTTAATAATGATAAAAGTATGCCTGTCAACCACGTATTGAGATATCTGGATAGTTCAATTACGGCAGACGAATATGTTCTGAAAATAAGGAACGAGGAATTGGATATAATGCGAAAATTCAAATATGTGGATTTTGTAAATGAGAAAGGTATGGCCATTCCGGAAATGGTTGAACTCACGGACAAGGCTATTGAAGATCTCCTTTCTGACGTAAGCATAGCGGAAAATCCTAATTCTAAAGACTTTATTAGACCTGAAGATATAGTGGCAAAGACACTATACTATAACGCCGAAGAAGCTAAGCAGATTGACAGGCTGACGAATCTGCTTGACAAGGATTATTTCAAAAGGTACAGCAGAACCTTAAAGAATCAGGACTACGAACAGGATTTGCCTGCCTGTTTTATGGATCACCAGGAACGGGCAAGACAGAGACAGCCCTACAACTGGCGCGAAATACAGGCAGAGGAATTATACAGGTTGACCTATCTGAGACAAAAAGTAAGTGGGTCGGAGGTAGTGAAAAGCAGGTCAAAGCCATCTTTGACAGGTACAGACGTATCGTTAAGAATTCTAAGATCGTTCCCATACTGCTTCTCAACGAGGCAGACGGTCTTATCGGAAAGAGAAACATCGGTGCAGAACAAGCTGTAGATAAAATGGAGAATACAGTACAGAACATAATCCTGCAGGAAATGGAAAATCTTGACGGTATATTGATTGCTACGACAAACTTGACAGAGAATATGGACAGTGCTTTTGAACGTCGATTTTTATATAAAGTGAAATTCGACACCCCATGTATCAATGCCCGCAAGAGTATCTGGCGTTCAATGCTTGGTGGAATGAAGGAAGAGGATTACGAGATTTTGGCTAACAGATACAGTTTTAGCGGAGGACAGATAGAAAACATCGTCCGTAAGAGAGTCGTCGACAGTATACTCAACGACAGACAAGAGACAACACTGGAGGAAATAATAGAGTACTGCAAAACGGAACGCATAAAGGAAACAGGAAAAAGTCACATCGGTTTTGCCGTGTAAGACCGCTATTGACTGTTATTCCATACACTAATAAACAATTATAACAATGAAATTTACAAATAATAAAAAACAAGAAGATATGAAGAAAATGAACAAACAGAACAAGCAGAAGGAAAATCTAGTGAAGGATTTTTCTTTACTGAGAAAGAACATGTATTCAAGTGAAATAGATTGCTTTGCAAAGGCAGACAATATACTTCAAGACCGCTTAGATTTAGAAGACGAAACAGAAAAACAGAAAGGAAACCAATATGCTGGTTTGAATAAAGAGTTGAATGCAACGTTGACAGCCCGCTGGTACAAAGCATGGAGGGATTGTGAGTTCACTGACGAATTCATAGAAAAGTTGGACAAGGCCAATTCTTTGATCTTGGATAGTATTTGTGAAATGAGTGAAACAGTATATAAACTGGCACAATGGGAAAGACGACGCTTAACCAAGAGGGGAAAAGGTTACACTTGCTTCATCTCTGCAGGGCTTCGTGTATCAAAACTTAGAAATTATAAAGGAAATTATAATAGTATTTATTTTTCTCATTATCCGTATGACGTTAGTCGAGAGTTTATTAAACTGAGTTTTGACGAACCAATAGGGAAAAAGTGGAAAACGGAAAGTCTCAATAACATGATTGAGATTCCGGAGACCGAGATATGTGAGGCCGCAAGGATATACGATAATTTTCTTAGGGAGCTCGGAAAAAGCAAAAAGGATTTCTTCTGTACATCGAATGAAGGAGGCGTCACAGCGAAAGAGTTTTTACATCTATCAGGGAATGTAGGAAGGAAATGGGAGAAATTTTTCACCCGAGTGGAAAAGCTAAAGGATCATCCAATCAGCTCCGTCTTACTTGCTATGATAGGCAGATTCAAACTTACTCCAGAGGATATCTTCAACATAGCAGACTATGATTTTGATATTAAGTTTGAGCACCATCCTTGGAACTGATATTCCAAAAGCTAAATGAACATAACAAGTGATATAAAAACAGGAGGAATAAAGAGAGAGTACCGTTACATCAAGACGGTTGCCATACTGACGGCAAGGGTAAATATCTCTGGTATAAGGGGGACAAACTCTTCCATAGAAGATTTGCGTCATTATCTTGAAGTCGGTCTACATCCTCACGTTATGATACAGAATACTCCGTATGATAATGCGACAAGCGTGTGTATATACAACATAAATCTATCAGACATTCATAAGATATGTAATTTTTTTGAAATGGAGCTGTCTTTGTATATAAAGAAACCGACAGAAAGGAATCTAATTAGTTCTAGATTTCTTGATTCTACAGTAGAGTTAGATAGGAAATTGACGGAAAGAGAGCATAGCTGCGACGTGGAGAGACTAATAAATGAAAGTCTTGACAATAAACGAACAGGTTATTCCAGATATACCAGAAGAGGTTTCCTATATGGAGGCATAAGATTATAGTAAGGGAGTGTAAACCGATAGGATAAACAAAGATAAGTCACTTAAAGGTTATAGGAAAGGGCAAGAAATGAAAAAGAAAATATCATTTTCGGGAGTTTTATGCATTTATGGATAAGCAAGACTCTTTACTTGTTCCATACGAACGAATGCAGGAGATAGGCCATCAGCGTAAATTTGGAGAGATTGACGAGATAGAATACAGTAAGATCTATGTAGACCTGTGCTTATCTTATTATCATGATAGAGGAGTGCGTAATTTTCATTCGAACATCGTAAGGGATTTGAAACGGCACATACAGAATATCCGTGAACTTCTCCGTCGAGGACAATACGACCATGAACATTGGAAACGGGTGTTACCTTTTGAAACATGTATCGAAGACGGAGAAAAACTAGTACATCAGATAGATCCTTCCTTCAAAAGAGAGATAACACTGCAGAAGCAGAACATATTAAAAGTCACACCGCTTCGTAAACCAGACATGAAGAAAGCACTAGTGAAGGCATCCGTAGCCAATAAGTATATCGGCTTTGGAGTAGAAGGATCTTCAACGGCAGCGTATGCTGAAGAAATAGAACGGAACGGAATCAAGGTAAATGTAGATAAATATACGAACTCTGACGTTGTCTTTGTCTCCATCAACGGCGAACGGACAGGGGCAGCAAACCTGCAGGAGAAGACCATCGAGTTGGCGCGTCATGCTCTGCTTCAGGGAGGCATACTGATTACTGATAATGAATATCATAGAAATCGTGAATACAACAGTGGTGAAAGGTTATTGGCTGAAGCGCTCTTGGACTCTGGTGCATCCTATGAAGAGCAGACTATAGACGGAGTTACCATTGGGGTATGGTCACATGTTTGTGTATAAAAGAAGATTTTGAAAACAATACGAGATATTTATATGATATAACATACGGCAATGAAGAGTCAAAATACAAAGACAATGGCGAAGGTAAAGAAAAGAACACTATTTAGGCTGGAGACATTTAAGACATCAGGCATTCGTTATCCCAAACAAGATGTATTCTCAATAATAATTGGATATTTTAGTACACTCAATAAGGCAGAGATGAGAATGTACGATTATATCAAAGAACGTGACGAATGGGGAAAGAATAGAGAAAATGACGACAATCATCATTATCTAGGTTTTCATATTACGGAAATACCAATAGATGATAACAGTTTTCCATACAACGACAATATTGTTAGTGTTCGTAGTTATACTCCTGACGGTAATTTATGGGACAAATGCCTTAGTTCTCATACCCTGGGCGAAGAATCAAAGTTTTATGGACGGGAACCGAAAGACATACGCTTCCATAAAGGAGACATAGTAGAAGTTCTTTTTGGGAGAGAATTTACAGAATTGGGTATAGTGGATAGCGAACCGCCAAGCATACAGGATTATGAACGTTTAGCAGAAAGAGCACCCGATTGGTTTTTCATGGATTTTACTGACGATAGCTATACGATTTATTATCTAGGCGAAGGTGATACTCATAACCATCCAAAGTGTACCAACGTATTTCCTCAATCCAAACCAGTAAGCAAATCCCTCAAAAAAAGATTGCGGGAGAAATTGGCAGAAATGCAGGAACTGTATAGCAAAAAGCAATAATAAAAATTGGATAATATGTTTACATTGGAAGAATTAGAAAGAATAAGTAGAATGATAAATAAGACAGAAGGTTTGTCCAACAGCAATGCATTAGAGGATATTTCTGCGGGGAAACACATTACGCTTTACAAACAATGGTCTGTCAGGAAAAAGAGTGGCAATAGGTATAAAAGATTGCCCCACAAAAATTATGTCTTCTTTATAGATGATTTTTTTATTTGGCAAAACGGAGATATCTCCCCTATATATTGGAATAAAGAAAAGAAAAAGTTTGTACAGGAAACTAATTCATTTGATGATTTGTTGAACTTTGGAAAATATTGCTCACTAAAAGCATTAAAGAAAGAAATACTCTCTTGGAAACTCCCTGTTGGAATGTATGTCCGTATTTGGGGCGATTTAAATATCGTAGCTGTCATAAAGAAATAAAATTTTTAAAGGTTATAAACATGAGAATAAAAATAGCAGATGTTATTGAAGATGACAGGTTTAAACTGGATTTTATCAAACATTTGTGCTTAAATTACGCAAAATAGAAAATTTCGTACTGATATAGATATGGCATCGAAGGATTTGATAAGAATGACGGAGGGAACGCTGGATAATATTATTACTGAAGCTGTTAACTATGAAAAGATTGGTGGGAAGCATTTCTCACCTAGGTGTTCCTCCTCCATGATGGTAGATATATTCAACGATATGATCGGAAAATGGGCGATATGTTCTTGTGCAAGCAAATAGACAAAACAAAAAGTAAACTCAAGCAAATATGAAACATAAAACTTTTCGTAAGAATAATAAGGGAACCAATTTTTTGCTATATTTGCAATTGATTATAATCAAATAGATATGATTGAAGTATTCTATCACGGATCCTCTGTGTTGTTCGACAGATTCTCTCTTGACAAAGCTTTAAGCGGAGACGGAAAGATAAAGTTTGGATATGGCATTTATGTGACACAGAAATTTAAGACGGCTGCGCATTATGCAGGAGAAGGGAATAATGAAGGAAAGTCACACTACGTCTATACCGTCGAAGTTCCAAAGATGCAAAAAGATAATCACATCTGGTCAAACAAGCCTGTGGTAGCGGAGATTATCAAAAGAGCAGAGGACAAGCTGAAAACTAATATTCCAACAGAAGTTTGTGAGCGTGGAAAATTCTTTCGCAAGTACATAGGTAGTATTATTGCTGGAAAGAAAGGTAGTGTCAAGCAGTTAAGCGGAAAGATCGATATAGAGGCGGAGAAGAAAGCCTCTGCATTCCTTTCAAGCATCGGTGTGGATTTTTATGTATGGCCGTACAATCAGAGAAATCCTGAAGGAGAACAGAACAGGGCAATATTGGATGATAAGAAGGTTAAAATAATCAAGGTGGAACAGGTACAACTTGACGCTAAGCATCAATTAATACCTGATTCGGTAAAACAAATAAAATAATAAAATGGGTAAACATAGCATCGCAGAGCTGGTACATACAAACTATCCAGACTACTATAAATGGGAGACTTATCCTTCGGATCAATGCGTTTGCATCCATAAGGTCAATGAAGAATGGGGCATCCTCAGTAATTTCGGAGAGACGCCATTGGTTGTTAATGGTGTGACATTTATAAATGCCGAACAACTGTTTCAGATGATGAAGTTCCGTGATCCAGAGCCGCTGAAGGATCTCTACAAGAGTAAGGGTCTTACGATAAAGATGAAGGCAAAGAAATGGGAAACCGAATATCGTCGTCAGGACTGGGGGACGATGCTGGTGGATGCGATAAAGTTTTGTATCATGCAGAAATACGAGCAATGCCCAGCTTTCAGAGAGAAACTGTTATCAAGTAAAGGGAATTTTATAGTAGAGGATCAGACAGCCAATCGCAAGAAATCACCAGATACTTGGGGAGTTAAGAGGAAGGATAACACCTTCGAAGGTTCCAATCTCTTGGGACGTCTACTAATGGAACTTAGGGATAAAGGAACCTTAACGTATCAACTACCCGATGATGCATTGGCTTTTATTGACATCATAAAATAGCAAGAGAGATATTTGGACAAAATGGATGGATGTATTTAATATTTATTAACACGATTCGTTTTTATGATTCCGTAAAACAGTATACATTTGCAACTGCAAATAAGATGAAGCATTAAGAGACGGTCTAGAGCCGCTCCAACCGAGTATCATAAAGCCACGGTGGGAAAACAATGCGATTTAATAATTAATTAAATAAAAGATTTATGAAACCATTAAGTTATTTTTATTGAAAACGTATTTGTGCAGAAACTCTAAAGGTCTCTGCACAAATACGTTGTGCCTGTCTCTCTAAACGTTACTGCAAAACATTGCAATACGGCTCGGTTAGTGATAGGCAAAGGAAAAACAAAACAATCATGAAAAGATATAGAATATGAATATACTTACAGGACAAGGAGAACATTCTGATAGAGGAATATTGTTGAATGATGGTAGTATGATAGAGGGTTATACACCGCAGGAAATACTGAAAGAAGCCAATAATGTCATAGAAACCGACAAAACCGGAGTTTATCTTTCACTGAGGCAAAAAAAGAAATCATCCGTTCAGGATAGTAATGATAGTCACAAAAATGTTTATAAAGAATTACAGGTGTTCCTGAACAACGCATGGTATTTTTATGAGCACAAGAAAGAAATATGTGCAGACAGCAGATTCTTTTTGGCTCCCGTACCAGTGTGCAATGGTATTGCCTACACAGGAACAAGCGGATTTCACTTACCAACACTAGGTGTATACGTTGAGTGGTGGCATACATGTAAACAAGCTGTTATAGAACTGGAAGGACAGAAATGGCTTATATGGCGTATAGCGGGCAGCCCGCTAAGTGGAATGAATAAATGTTCCATCGTTAATGTAAGTGGAGAGTCTAGAGTCTACACAGTAAAAGATTTTATAGGGGTATGGCCATCGTTCATTAAAATAAATAAACGATATGATGAAGCAAAGGAAAGGTACATGTCCTTTACGATTAAGGAAGTAGAAACACTCATGCGGTACAATAACTACGAAAGGGAGATGAAAATCATAGAAGATTCCTTTAACCACAGAAGTCAGATCGCACTGCTTTTTTCCAAATTAAATAAGGCGGAGAAGGAAAATAAACGATTACATAACAAACTAAACGTAACAATAATCCAGTTGCATGAGAATATACTGAGGGACGTATATGACAAATATCTAATGGAAAAAAGAAAGTTATTGCAACGGAGAGAAGAACTACAGGAAATGAGATATCTCTTACGCAGTAAATTCAAAGACAGAGAGATTAGTCAAACAGAATATCAAAACTCTGTATCTCCTATTAACAAGGAAAATCGAGAAATAAATGACAACGTAGGTAGAATGTCAGAAACAAAAATTGAAGACTTTGACCTTACCATAAAAGATCTGATAGATTATTTTGAAAGTGACAAGTACGATAAAAGAACTGAGTAGAAATGCTTATCTCTCAAGAATACTAACACATATAACAAAGGACAAATGAGACACAGCTATTATCCCTATTGGGCAGAAGTGAGTGGATATATTGAAAAGTGGTTTGGCGAGAATGGAGGACAGCCAGTACCTCATAGCGAAGCACTTCCATTACTGGGCAAGTCGTCTGACATAAAAGAGCTGTCTGACGACGGATACCATTATGTCCGTCTGTTGTCTGATGGAGATACAATCGCAGAGTGCGTATACTGTTTCAAGGACGCATCACTGATGGATAAACTTAACACTAAATTAGTTAATCGTGCTCGTGGTTTTTGTTCGTATGGGGAATATTGCGATTACATTGCTGCAAATGAAAAGAGGAAGCAAGACGAATTGAAGTATCTTGAATTTAAACATGTGTCTCCAAAGGAGGCATGGGCTATTGGATTTGTAACCACGTTGGACGAATATAATGATTACAGTAATTTAAACGAGCTCACGCCCTATTTCTATCAAGCCTTCATGGATGCCATAGAAACATTAAGACAAAATGACAACAAAACGTGGCTCAATGTTGGAGAAATATTAAAAAAATATGTTACACCAATAACATCAAATGTCTTTGAAAAGTACAATGAAAATATAAACAGGGATAAACATGGAATCAAAAATTAATAATATGACAGAGAGTCAATGTAAGCATCTCAATGAATTAGGTATTAAGAATCTGTTATTACATGTGCCTCACTCTTCAAAAGATTTTCCTAATGGTCATACATTCGAAGATTTAAATGAGGCAGAACGATTACTCATAGACTATTATACAGATGAATTGTTTGTGCCGCAGGACAAATATCCATGGATAGAGAGCATCATTTTTAAGAAATGTAGACTCTATTGTGACGTGGAACGTCTTCCACATGATCCTCTCGAACGTAATGGTCTTGGGATAGTATATCATAGAAAGGAGGAGAAGAATCCACCGTTCTGCGATGACGTATATAAGGCAAAACTTGATTATATCAGCCACAGCAATACAGTCACTTCAAAACTGTTACGAATGTCTCCTCGAACACTCTTAATAGACTGCCATAGCTTCTCTTCACAGCCAACACTGTTAGTACCGAATCCATCAAACGTTGATATATGTATTGGATTCAATGAAGACTGGAGCAAACCGACAGAGCATACAATTGATACTGTACTGCAATACTTTGATGGCCTAGGATATAAGGTTGGTGTCAATACGCCTTTTTCAAACAGTAAGACGTTCGAGGTCCCTGTTGATTATCATTCTCTTATGCTTGAAGTAAACAAACGTCTTTATATGGATGAAGGGACATGTATAAAAAACGAGGGGTTCGAGGTACTTAGACAGAACATCCTCCAGCTCTATAGTATTCTATGTGAAAATACCGAATATTGTTAGTAAAGTACGGTAACATATTTATTGAAAATGAAAAGAATTAAATTTGAAGATCTCTTGAAGTTATCGGAAGAGGAGCAAGACAAAATTTGTGCATTATCTCATTCTCTGAATGAAGATGAAAGAGTAGAAATAGAGAACCCCATCAAGTACATGAATGACGAGGAAACTATCGAGTATTTTCACAAACTTGGTGCTTTGACTTGGGAAGAAGTGAATGATAGAATAAGTAAAATGTTTGACAATGCAACGCAAAAACATAATGAGAGGGCTTGCATCGGGTATATAAATGAGCAGGAATATGAAGTCTTTGTGAACACAGATGATGAAGGATATATTCCCCATTTTCATATAAGGAGTAATGATAAGCATGTAAAATGGTTTGAAACTAGTATTAGGTATGACTCTCCTCAATATTTCTTTCATGAAGGGAAAGAAGAATATCTTGATTCACAAGAAAGGGAAATGCTTAATGATTTTTTTAAGCAAAAAGTAAAAAGTAAAAAATTTAGAGAGTTTACGAATTGGCAACTTGCTATATTTGAGTGGAATAAAAACAATTCAAAAATGCAATTAGATGAGGATTTACCAATACCCGATTACAAGTTGTTACCGTCAAAGCCAGACAATGCTTTTAAATAAAAGAAAGGTTATGTTATCTTGTAAAGAATCAATAACTTGGGAAGAATTCTATGCGAGTATGAGTGAAGCGATGGGAATATGACCTAACGGAGAACAAATATATCGTTACTAAAAATTAAAAAACTTAATATCTATTTGATATGAAACTTGAAGAAATTGCAAAAATGAGTTGGGACGAATTTCATAATAGTCTTAACAAGATAAACGAGGAAATAGTAACCTCTGAAAATCCTATTGCAGGAATGACTTCATTGGAAGAAATAGATGAATATTCAGCAAGTATTGGTGCTGTATCATGGGACAATTTTAAGAAAGAAATAATGGATAAATTCTCAAATGAGAAATAGCAATACATGAATAAATATGATGAAACTATGAAAATAATAAGACTTTCGCACAACTATTCAGAAGGAGCCCAACTCAAATACAGATTTTTATGGCAAATAGAAGGTAACAAAGAACTTTCTAACATTCTTAGCAATATAAAAAGTAAAGAGGTTTTCGATGAAACTTCTTTTGCATTGTGGAGTGAAGAAACCAATGGCATTTATGGTTTGGTTTTAAAAAAGAAGCAAGACATATCAGAGCCAGAATATTGGAATGAACTTGCTGATGAACAAAAAAATAGCATAGACCGTACAAATAGAATGCTTTCCTTGAAATATATTGGTTTATGCAATAATTCTTCTATAATAAGAGACTACATTAAGCTAATATTATTCGATAGGTTTCGTATCAAAGATTATAATTGGCTTGTTCGGTTTGAAGCAGAGAATGGCGAACAAGCACTAAGATTAAGTAGTTTATATGAAGACCTTGTATGGTTTAAACAAACATTACTGATGTATACAGAGGTACGAAAGCCACAAGATTTAAATTTCTTGTTGGAATTTAAATAGGTATATTATATGGAGCAGCGGGTATCAATAGGTATATCGTTACCTTATTAAAACCAAAATATAATGAAATTGGCGTGGTTTGAAGTGAAATAATGATTTAAATAGAAAAAGTTATGGTAAAGAAATTATCAGTGCTAGAACAACATATAAGACTAGTTATGAAGTTGGAGGAAGGAATAGATTATGACGTTTTTAATAGGACAGTTTCATATAACCCTTCTCACGAGGAAGGCGCGGATACTTCTGATAAAAACGACCCTACATATACAGACGAATTTGGAAAAGACGTTCGTGTTTATTCAGTATTTAAGAGAAAGCATGATAACTATAGGGACGCAAAACCATTGATATATGCTTTAAAGGGAGAAAACGATTGGCATTTTAAAACGAACAGGGATAAGAATGCTATATATTCTCAGGCAGAAAAGATATTGAAAAAGTTATCGGCAATGTATCCTGCTGGAGTAACAATAATGTGCCCAAGTGGCGGTACGATTAATAAAGCCTTTGCTTCTTTAATTCAGAGTACAAATAAAAAAGCAACGATAATTACAGACCTACTCATTAAATTAACGGCAGAACAAGTTATTGATGCTTGCATTGCTCCAAATTCTTATTTTAGGAAAATTTATAATACTAAGGCTAAATTTAATGCAGCATATGAAGTATTAAATAAAGCAAAAGAGGAAATGGGTAGAGAAAGAAATGGTTACCTTACTTTTCATTTCATCCATGATAACGACCTCCGTAATGCAATAACGCGCACTGTGGAACTAAATGAAGATACGAAGGCAAAATACGTTGCGCAGATAAATGATAAGGACGTATTAATAATTGATGATGCGATTTCTCACAGTAACACGATAAAGGATGTTATTAATGAAATAAAGGGGGGTATGTTCCAAAATCAATAACCGTGTTAACATTATTATCAAAGGTCGTTTAAAACAAATGAATTATTTTAGTTTGAAAGTAGTTACTGAAATTTAGAGTCCGCAGTTACATTGTTATCATATTTTTACTATATTTGCAGAGTATTATGTTTAGTGCATAAGAAATAAGTAATGAAAACGGGAACGACGAATCGGCATAAAATGGCACCGGAAACGTTCAATATCTCCACAATAGGTGCAGCACATGTTGTACAAATGAAGCCATGTCAGGATTATTCATTATGTATGACCAAAGATGACATGACAGTTACTGTCGTATGTGACGGACATGGTGGTGAGCCGCATTTCAGAAGTCAGATAGGTGCAAAGATAGCAGCTGAAGTTGCAGCAAAAAACATGTTTGACTTTATGACAAGGAGAATGAACCTTTTTGAAAAAATATCGTTTACCGAAGGAACTACCGTAAAAAATAACAACAACGTTAATGTCGTTATATCGGATTTAGTTGCTAATATATTATCGGAATGGTCATCTAAGGTCTTAGAGTACGATAAAGCTTCGCCAATTACAGCAGAAGAAGAAAAGGTTATATCAAAAGACATCTTAGATTTCCATAAAACAGGCAAGTTTACGGAGTGTGCATACGGTACGACCCTACTCATCTATGCTCAGAGTCAATCTTTCTGGATAGCACTACAGATAGGTGACGGTATGATTATATCAAGGAAAGACGAAGACTGGTTTGTTACAGTTCCTGATGATGAAGAATGTGAAGATAACGTCACGACATCTCTATGCGATAGCAACGCAGAGAAGGAATTCCGATATAGTGTAGAAGGTAATAATAATTTTCCAGACATCGCATTTCTCTGTAGTGACGGATTGGAGAAATGTTTTAATACGGCAGAGGATTTAGCCGGATTCTATCAAGGCATGTACGAATTGATAGAAGCAGATTTATATGGAGAGTCTGTCAATGAAATGAAGAGTATTATAAAAAAATACAGTACTTCAGTGGGAAGTGATGACATTTCACTTGCCTATGTATATAATAGAAAATGAAATCTATAAATTTAAAAATCAGAAAATTATGTTGTTAAGTTCGACTATCATACGACAATTAGAATCAAAAGCCAGGCATAATATATCCACTGCTGCTGACTGCGAATATCTTTCATTGGATATAGAAAGTGTAACGGGTGAACACATAGGTGTAAATACAATCAAAAGACTTGTAGGTGTGATAAAAGACGAGCGTGAACCTCGAGAGACAACGCTCAATGTCATAGCAAGGTATCTTGGAGTGAAGACATGGAAAGAACTGATGAGTTACGAATTTTTTCCGGCTTCCGGATTTGATACAGAATCGGACGATTTCTTTTCAAAAGATCTGGAACCAGGAGATAGAGTAAGATATGGATACAAACCAGACCGGCAGGTCATAATAAAATACCTTGGAGACGAGAAATATGAAGTTCAATATAGTATAAATAGTAAATTACAGAAAGGTGATATACTTACCATAAGCCAGTTTGAAATGAATGTTCCACTTTTTATTTCGAATGTTGAACGAGACGGGAAAAGTCTGGGAAGTTATAAAGCTGGTAAGAACGGAGGATTAACCGAGTTGCTAATATTAAGTTGGTAGTGAGATTAAATGTACGGTATAGATGTCTGATTATTTATAAGCCACAAAAGAATTGGACAAAATGGATTAATATATTTAACTATTCTTAACACAGAATATTTGCAATTACATTAAAACCATAATATCTTTGCAACTGCAAAAGGAGGTGAAGCATTAAGAGACGGTCTAGAGCCGCTCCAACCGAGCATCATAAAGCCACGGTGGGAAGACAATGCGATTTAATAATTGATTAAATAAAAGATTTATGAAGAAGATTCCTATTTTTTTTACACAGTCAAAAACTAAGTGAGTTAGGCAGTTTGTTTTTTCTGTCTTAATGAGCAGTTTTATAGGCATGCTACGTCTATAAACTCTCCAACTACAAACAGAAGCATACTGCTTTTATAAGTTAATAGGTATAGTATTACCTATATTAATCTCAATAAAATATAAAATTAGAAATCATTAAAATAAGTTTGAATATGACAGAGGTAATAACACAAGAAAGGTGCGAGGAAAGGTTTGATTTATATCGAAATGACTTCGAGGGAAACTTACCGTGGCCTGTGTTTGAAACAAAGAAAACATTTAATTTTATTGGTCAGTTTTTCTATGTTCCAATTAAAAAAGGAAAGAAGAATACAATAAAAAATGCTACGATTATCTTTTCGGAGTATTTTGATTTTACTGACGATAGAGTTTTCGATAGTACCTTGGTACATGAAATGATACATTATTATATGAAAATGTACAATATTAAAGATAATGACGACCACGGCGACAAGTTTTTAAGTTATGCAAAATATTTCAATGAGAAATATAATTTAAACGTTAAACCCCTAAGTTACGTAGGAAAAGGTAAGGACATTGAGAGAGCCGAAGGTACTTCTAAATTAAAATGGATTTGGGCTTTGGCTAAAAGCATTTTTTGAATTGTTACGAAATTCCCCAAATAATAAATCATTAAAATAAGTATGGAACCAGGTTATTACAAGAAGAATGAGGAAATAATCAGTTGTTATAAGAATATCCGAAAACGTGGCGGTTATATGCCAGAAATAACATCTATGCTTATAGATAGGCGGGAGGAACTTGACAAGAATTTTGTTTGGACAGACGACGCTATATGTCGATTAAAGGCAGTAAACGAAAAAGCTCAGGAATGTCTTGATCACTTCAAACCAATACAAGAAAAACTACCAAAGTGGTTAGAAAATCATTGTAGCGACGACAGATCTGAATTCCTCAATGATTTTGAGCTAGACTATGTGATCTCGCCTGTCGTACGTTGGACCGATGAAAATGGCGACGAACATGAAGACGAAGGAATATATGAAGCCCTACATGATCATATACCTCCTAAAATATTTCTTTCCTTCAGCTATGGGGGCTTTGAAGACAACATGTTTTATAAAGAGGACGATAAAGACGGTTATCGCATATACACACGTCCTTTGAACATAGATAGACTTAAGGGGGTTCACATAAATTATGTTATCCATGTACTATCTGACCATCTTGAATGGAGTATCCAAGACATTCTGAACATATCTGAGTTCTGGGGAGAAGTCATTGTAAGAGGGCAACATTTTGCAGAAATTGATTTATAAAACCTGCATCGCATTTATATGAATTTGAAAGTAATTTGCGTACTGGAATTGTGAAATAACAACCTAGTGAAGAGTATATTATAAAGATGGATTGAGACATAAATAAATATCGAGAATATTTTAAATAACAACAATAAGCAGAAAAGAAAAATGGAAACAAAGAATCAGACAAAAGTGTGTGAATATGTCAGTTCGGGACACCCGG
>Ga0181612_142050_pt1 | contig 22937 bp, 11 predicted proteins | sample HoacroProtozoa21_FD_119630 | JGI IMG/M metagenome (GOLD analysis project Ga0181612, IMG submission 119630) | Hoatzin crop microbial communities from Cojedes, Venezuel. Combined Assembly of Gp0051906, Gp0051904, Gp0051908
ATGAAGTTTTTTGCTGGTGAGTTATTTGTAAACCTCTTCTGCTATTTTTCCCACACTTTCCCTATTGTTATTTTTACAGACACAAATAACAGCTGTGGTCTATAGCATAGATATTCACACTAAATAAAATTATTATAATTAGACACTAAATACTGTTCTCATCCCTGGCGTGTGAACACCTTGAAGTACAGCATTTGTAGCACGCCTGTTTTCTTTTGTCTTCCTGGTGAGAAAACTGTGTGAGTGTTTTTTTTCAGTGTTCTTGTTTGATCTAGTATATGAGCTTGTTAATGAAGGCAGCAGAAGGGTGGCGTCTTGGTTCTTAGACACTAGAGGTTTGACTTCCTGGGTTTGTACAGTGCAGATGGCAGTCTAGTATAAATATGTACGAGCTAGCTTTAATGAAATTATCTTGGGTAACGGGCGCAGTTTAGCACTAGCAGCATGGAGCTCCTTGTAGGCTAATTTATCCTGCTTCTTGGCGAAATAAAAGAGCCTGATTGGAAGTCTGTTACATCTAGCTGAAGCAGCTACACAGTTTCCCATACCCAAGGTAGGAGGTTTAAATCTGGTTTACCTGTATAGCATGACACTCTGTAGTGTTTGATATTCCTCCTTATTTCAACGATACGGTTCTTCATCAATTTCCATGCGTAACTCCATTCCTTCTCTGCTGATGTACAGTAGCCCCTGATCACAGTGTGAGGGATGAAGAGCAATAATATATGGCAAGCAGGGGAATGCTGACAAAAAGCTGAATTTGGGCAAGCGACTGTAATTTCACAAGACCCCCTAGGAAGGAGAAGGGGATAGGTTTTCCCAAGATTTTAGTATAGATACCTTAAATTGTCCATGGAGGGATCTCCCTTTAGTCATTAAACACGAGTCCCTAAGGAAATTAACCTTTGTTATGTGACACTTTATTTTACATGTCTTCCTATAAAATACTGGCAACTTTGAAATGTTGCTTAATTTCTGGGATTACTTAATTATGAGTTAGTGGTGAACTTTTTCTACCTCGTTGTTACCCCTTCATATAATAGGATGGTACTGTAATTCATGTGATCTGATTCCACAGTGAATTGGTAACTCAGTGTTTAAAGTATTATTTTCTGTTTATCGGTCTGTGGAACTTCTGTTAAAAACTTGCCTTTGTTTAAATACAGACTCCACTAATCCTTGGTATCTGGACCCTGTCTTGTCATAGTGTGCTACTGTAGTAACCTGAAGGACTCTGTTTACCTACATTTATTACAGAACAGCATTCTGTAAGCAACTGACAAAGTGTTGCATCATTGGCAGTTTGAGGGAGGTGTTCTTTATCAGCTATAGGATAGATTAAATGTGATAAAAAGGGAAGAATGCTTTGTTTAATATTGTACAATGAACTAATTAATGCATCTATTCATAGTTTATTCTCAGCTACAGTAATATCTCTCTCTTCTTGTTTTTGTTAAAAAGATGATGATTCTGTTAAAGATACTTAATTATTGCTCGTACAGAGTGATAAAACCAACTTATCTTTTTCCGTAGTCTTCCTGGAGCCAGAGACCTTGGACCTGTTTTTTGATTTGTATCATTCCCTTCCACCAATGCTGTCTCAGCTAGTAAGTGACATGTAGTGATTTACACTCTAGTAATTACGGATAATAGTCTTTTTACATCTATACTTTGTCCAAAAGACCCTGTTTTATGCTGTGCATTAGCTTGTTATGAGTCCCCTGGCTCAGTGCCCAGTCACGATGTCTTTTCTTTGAACTTAAGTCCCAGTTTTCATTTCTGAATCTGAAAGCATTCAAACCATTCCTCCCCCAATTCAGCACTGCTCAACCACGAAGAAAACATCCACCCAATTATTTTGATGAAGTCAGACGCTGTTGTAAAAGGGAATTTTAAAACTGAACCGTGTTTGTGTTCGATGATCATATAGACATTGCTGCAAAAAAATCTTCAGCCACAGAATGTACTACAGACATCAGTAGGTTGGATTGCTCCAAACAGTAAGAGTTGATTATTCTGAAAGTTTAAATTCTTTTAATCTTACTGATATTTTTTTATTATTATTCAGGCACTTTCTTGTTTAGTTCAGTTTGCTTCTACAAGGAGATCTTTATTCAGCAATCCAGAACGTGCCAAATATCTTGGTAATCTAATCAAAGGAGTGAAACAAATACTTGAAAATCCACAGGTATCTTTTTATTTTTTATTTATTTGAAATGTTAAAACAGCTGTAGGTTTGTTTCCTCCAATTAGTCCTCATTAATTTACTGAATCTGTCAAAAGCACTTCCAGCCAGACATCTGTTTGCTTTGATTTTCTGTACAAAACAAAGCGAAACTCCTATGCAAATACAATTGTCACCCAATTAGTAATAGTGCTCATAAAATTTCTATAAGATTAAGCTGTTAACTTTTAAAAATTTTCTTCTTCAAATTTAGGGTTTATCCGATCCGGGTAATTACCATGAATTCTGTCGGTTTTTGGCTCGGCTAAAGACAAACTATCAACTAGGAGAGCTTGTAATGGTGAAAGATTACCCAGAAGTCATTCAACTTATAGCAAATTTTACTATTACTAGCCTACAGGTAAGAATATATACAGAAGTGTTCTTTTTTTCTTTGGTTCTTGAATGACAGGGAGTATTGATCCTGGTTCGCTGTGTTGGTGTTTTTTGAGGAGGTGGTGAGGCTCGTCTTTACGTAAAAATATATTTTGTCAGTGATGTAACTCAGATTTCTAAATGCTTCAGAACTGGTTCCCACTCTTCCTATGAAGTTTTGTGATGGGAGAAGATTTAAAGAACAAAATGACAGGTGAACTAGGAGATGGATGTTAATCCTCCAGCCTTAGTCCTCACCCTCAAAAAAAAAAAAAATTCAACAAACTAAACCATTCATCCAACCCTAAAACTTACACCTGTGCTCCTGTGTAAACTTTGAAATGCCTACACTGATGAGGTTCCTGAGTTCTGCTTTTATGCGTGTGTGTATATATATATGTATGTATGTATGTATGTACACACACAGTTGCCTATATGCTGAGCCCAAAGTTCCCATCTGAGCTGAATTCAGAAGCTACGTGGAATAATGTATAAATTTTTGAGGGACCCACATCTATATGAGAAGGGCACATATCATAGGATCAAGATTCTCACAGTGTGCAAAATTTTACAGACTTATTTTTGAAACACATCAAGATAAAGGTGTGCACACTGTTTGAGTAATACTGCAATTGTTCTTCTAGGATTTCTTTCAATGCCTTTCTCTGGTCTTCAGAGTAACACCTGAAGATAGAGACCTTTAGGAGAAGATTTTGACCTTTGAATTGCTGAGTTGCCACTGGCAGCTCCATAAGCTTTGAAGAGAAAAGAAAGTTGAGATGCATTTCTGGTCGTTACATTTCCTCTCGGGTGGCTCTAGACAGTTTTCTACTAATCATTTAGGATTTTTGAATGGCCCTTTTACAGCACTTCAATCTCACAGTGCACTGTGTAACAACCTGGGCCTAGCTCTCAGTTTTGATTCATGGATTTCACTTGAAGGAGGTGAGAGTGCCTACAAACAATTCTGGATCTGCTCTATAATGTGTGCCGTAGTGTGCTTCAGTTCTGACTGGGTCCTTCAGTAGTTACGCGAATTAATAAGACTACTTAAGATAAAAGCATCATGTTTTGCAGCTAAAATTTCACACTGGGATGCTTTAACAGAAGTATGTTTTGTTTTCTTATAGCACTGGGAGTTCGCTCCAAATAGTGTTCATTATTTGCTAACTCTGTGGCAAAGAATGGTAGCATCTGTACCTTTCGTGAAAACGGCAGAACCCCACCTCTTAGATACGTATGCACCTGAGATAACAAAAGCTTATATTACTTCTAGACTGGAATGTGTTCCTGTAGTTATAAGGTAAACTTGTAATTGCAACTTTAAAACTGTAATATAGAATGTATAATTTTCTGATTTGTTGGCATATTATATTTTGGATATGTTTAAAATCTATGTACCCTCTTTCTGGTTACCATGGCGATTTCTTTAGGTTATCTTAATTGGCTGACATCATTTTAACTCCTGCTTATTAAATCTAGGCCAAAATCAAACGTAAATTCTAATTGTTTATCTTCTCGCAGGCTTGTGTGTTTCGAAAAAAAGCCTGTGTGTCCCCCCCCTTTTTTAAAAGACTATCTAAATTAACTATATTGTTCAGCTCTTTTTTAAAAGACTATCTAAATTAACTATATTGTTCAGCTGTGACAAGTTTTCTTGATGAGTCAGTTTCTAGGGCTGTGGAGGGTAGAGTGATGGGGAAAAGCAGAATGAACCCCCCACACAAGAAAGGGTGAGACCTAACAGAACGAGCTGAAGTGGCAAAATTGAAATGGGCTAATTTAAAATTTCGTAGTTCCAATCTTCTTTTTAATAGTTTAAGTAAATGACCTTATAGTCCACGCTGTAATATAGCAAATAAGAAAAAAATGTTTAGCTTGCCGAAAGGATTTAATTTTCTCCAAAGGCTTTTATGAATTCCTGCTGGTAGGATCTCCTGTCAAACTATGGGTCTGCAAAACAAGAGACATCTGCTTTTCATTTTCAATTTTACATTACTGAGATGATGTCATTTGTTCAGTTTGTGTGAGGAAGTGCGTTCATTGTCCTTTTGTCAAAGGACATCACCATCATTGTCCTTTTGTCTCAGCCAAAATCTCATGGCTGTACATTGTGTAACAGTAGTCGTCTTACTGTTTAGTGACTAAGCTTCAGTTGGTGTTAGTTGCCTTATGTTACCATCATAGATGTGTTAAAGGCTGACTTCTGAATGGTTCAAAATCGTGAGCGTCTCTGTCATTTTCTCAGGAACAAGAATTAATAGTGCCTAGGGGAGCTTCCAGCGTTAGGACAGGGAAGGACAAGCAGCTGATGGCAGGTGCAGTCAGTTCCCCTGGGCCTTCTCTCAACCAGTCTACACTTCTTCTGGCATTTTTAAGATACCTTCTCTGTTCAGGTTATCTGTAATGGAATCTCAGAGTTGAACCTTCATCTCTTAGCTTTCTTCTCTACTGAGTGGTACATTCCATATCAACTTCCAGACTTGAAGCACTCAGTAGGGCTGAACTTCTGGGTCAAACCATCTGGCATGACCAGCTCCATTGAAATGTGCTGTTGTCTTCATCAGCATCACCATCAGCACTGAGAATTCAGTTTGTTTCTTTGGCACTGATGAGAGATTCTTCTGGATGTCCTTGCTACATTGTGGAGGAGTAAGCTTTCTAATCTGTGAAGAAAGCCAACAGGGAAAAGGTAAGGGGGGTTGGAACCAGATGATCTTTAAGGTCCCTTCCAACCCTTACCATTCTATGATACTGTTCTTCTCTAAGTGCAAATCTTCTGCCAGTGTGTATCATTCTTAAGACAGTCTTGGTTGGTGGCATGTATCCGTTCCTAGCTCTAAGTGATTTCTGTCCCGGTGTGCTGTTGTCTTACTCTCTTATGTGATGAAGATCCTCAGCTGTGGCATTTCTGTAGGCAGCAATATCAAATGTAGACTTTAACATCAAATGTCCAGACCATTCTTGAGGAACATGGGATGTGTGGGAGCTGATTTCGTAAGACCTCATCCATTTGCTCCAAGGAGAGTAATTGATACCTTTGCAAACAAATCCTGTTTTCTGGAACGACCGTTTTTCTTACAAATTCTTACAGTCAGTAAGATCACCCTCCCCTCAGGAGCCATTCAGCTGGTTCCTTCAGACAGAGAAAGAAGTAGCTTGGAACAATGGAAGGAAAGTCGCTTTTGCCCTCTTGGGGAGTTTGAGTACCTGTTCTCCCTTTTGAGTAAGGGGGAGTGAGGAACTAGTGATTCTTCTGCAAAGGGTCTACAAGAGGATGCTTTTCTATGAACAAGAAGGAGAACTTTTATTTCAAATTTTTGTAAATACCCGAGATGAGGTCTGTTTCACCCCTTCTTGAACATTAGGGTTTTTGCTGTACATCTTTCGAAGCTTGGATGTTAGCACTGTTAGCTTTGGTAGCTTTTTGGAGGTTATCTTTATCTGTAGATTGTTGCCTGTGCAATGTAAAGGTAACCTGCTGATGAATAAACTTTCCCTACTGTAATTTGTGAAATGACTGTAGTTACACTTTATGGCAAGAGCTATTGGTCTCTTTGTTAAAGGCATTCCTTAGGGTCACAACTCGTTTACAGCAGAATAAAATAGAGATGTGTAAAGCAGTTGCATGGAATTTTACTGAAGCTTGCTTGTTGGCTTTGGTATTACAGTCTTGTGCTCAAGCTGATGAATACGCAAAATCCACTTCTACTGAGCATTCCATTCTTTCCTCCCATCATCCTCTGAGAAGGATACTGCTTGTTAATATTCAGTTCGGGCACAGTGGACCTTAGTTCTTCAGGATTTATCTTTCTGTGTTCATACTGCCAACTTCATCTCTCTTTGCTTTTTAAAATGTATTAAGAGGAAGGCACAAATAGAATACTGTTCTGTGTTTGTGTGCATGTGTGTGGGTATGTGTGTAAATAAAAGGAGTTCTTATGTCTGTCTGTATTCACCAGCTACTAAGGCTTTTATGGCTCAGCAGTTCAGTGACAGTGGTACAAGATCTGGATGGGAAAACAGAATCGGCTTTTAAGCGATGGAGGCTAAGTGGTTACTTTTTGTCTCTATTCCAGAGATGGCTTAGAAGATCCGCTGGATGATGCAGCTACAGTTTTCCAACAGCTGGAGCAACTGTGCACAGTTAGCAGGTGTGAATATGAAAAGACCTGTACACTTCTTGTACAGTTGTTTGACCAAAATGCACAAAACTACCAAAAACTATTGCAGTCTTCTAGTAGGAATCCGTTAGAAATCACAGTTCAGGAAGGTTAGTATTTAATTTAGTTTTTAGACTGTGTTTTATGTGCCAGTGTGTGTGGCACGTGCGTGTGTGGCATACTTGCATATGAAAGAGTGGCGATCTTACAGCAGATGTAACTAGACCTTTTCTCAAACTAGGAATTAATGATCCAAGTCACCTTGCACCATATTTTCATTAGTTATCTTTGTATTAAACAGGAAACATTGGCAATAGACTAATTATCTTTATATTAAATAGGATACATTGGCAGTTGATGTGTTTGTTTTAACATCTTGTTACATCTTTGAAGTGTAGGCATGAGAGCTGTAAAAACTTTCAATTTCTGAAAATCAACATTTTAGTGCCTCAGGTGCCCTCATGGGAACCAGCTGCAACTTGATGAACCTGTTTTGAAAATGAAGATGTAAACTTCCGTTCGTTTTGTGTTTATCTGTCTGTAGCATTAAAAACCTTGATTTATTTTATACGGCTCTGTTAAGATGAATTACCTAATTTCCAAGAAACTCAAGTTATTTATTGTAGTGCAAGTTGTAAAAATAAAAAGTACTGGGGTTTTTTTTGTATACCTGTTTCAGTCCTCTGTGTCTCACTTAAATTGTCTTTATAATTACTGGCTCTTTCCCAGTATAGTTGTCTTGTGGCTGTTGCATCTTTACATGGATAAATGGTGTTGTTTTGAGAAGGTGAGACAGGTTGCTGCATAATACAGCTATTTCTTTGCATGCTATTAAATGTTTGTGATTTATTTTGCTGTTCTTTTGTTGACAGTTTGAACATGCTGATTTTCTTCTATGTAGGAGCCATTTTTTTACTTATTTTGTATAAGACCTCCTACTTTTTTTTTTTTATTAATTCCACTTTCTTACATGCACCTATCATTTGGGAGAATTTTCATTAATGACCTGATTTTGCTGACCAGGTGCAGTCTGAATTTATACTCCATTCCCCGGTCATGGGGTGCCAAAGGGAAACAAATCAGCTGGAGTCTTTCAATGTGAGCACTCTGGGGATTGCCGCTATGGGTAGAAAACATTTGATGTAGTTTTAAGTATTGTGTTTCTTTTCTGCAAATGAAACATTTGTGCTCATTGAACAGTAACTGTTATATCCCCTAGATATACATAGTTAAATTTAGATGTTTAATGGCTTTTAATGTTACAAAATAAGTTAATGTAATATTAAGATCTCATTTTATTATACTGTCTTGCTCTCTGTATCAGTAGTGATGCGGTCATGGTTTACTAAAACAATAATCCCCAAGAAATGGGTCATTAACAGTAGTTAATGATTACTTGTGATCTACGGTAATGACTGATTTCTTTGGGATTATTGCTGTTATAAACCATAATTACAGATTATTACAGCAATAATTATTTTCTAAAAGAAAAGATGTTGTCTGCCTCAGTAATTGCAGAAGCAAATGCATTGAAAATTTTACATAGTGAAGGTATAAAAGAGGGAAAGAAGTCATACCTATTAATTGGTATTCTGCTAAGAGGAGAGGGCTATCATCAGAAAAAGAACTACATACTTAAAAATGGGCTACTGCAATTTGTAATAAGAAAGACAGGTTTTTTATTTTAAAAAAGGCTGTTGGCCAAAATAGTGGCTCTGCTCTTTGAACCAGCGAGCACCATGTCACAGTGTCTTTTTGATACCACCTTCAAATGGCCATTCTTTAGTAGCTGTGAATGCTGAATTCATCTGAGCGATGTCTGTGCCCTTAGACACTTCAGCTCCTTGGTGTTTTGCTAATGATGGTGCAATCTCATCGGGTCCTAAATGAACAGCTGTTGTACTGCAAGGTGTGGTGCGTTGGATGGGGCTTTCCTTGGAAGTGTCCTGTTCGTGAAGAAGCACAGATCTTGAAACAGGGAAGTACGTGGGTTGTTGGACAGCTGATACTGTCCTTCCAGATTGTTAGGAACAGAACAGGAACAATATGAGAAAATACTTAGAAGTCTTCCTTATGTATCTTGTCTAGTCAGCACTTGTTCCCTGTCATAAAGTGTTTTGTGTTACAGATCTCAGACTGTATTACTTATGTGGTATGTTTTTTAAAAAATAAGATGGAAATTTAAGATAAACCTGAATGCTTTCCTGTACGTGTGCTGAAATCATCTGCATGTAATTGTATACTGTGCATTATCTGTTCATATATATTTGATCTCAGCATCTTTTTTATGTATAAACCCACTGTACTATATACCTCTGACTGAAACAGAATTGCTTACGATGTGTAGTCACCAGATTCAGGCCATAAGGATACTGGAACACCTCTGAACCATTAATCGTTGCTGGTTGAAGGAGCTTAGGAAGTAGAGCATTCAGTGCTCTCTCAGTTCTGGGTTTTTCGAAATAAAACAATGCAAAACATGAGGGAAATTAAGTGACGTTTAATGTCCTGTAAATGAAGACTAGTTTATCAGGGATTTGAAACAAACATGAAATAAAACCTCAAGACTTTTGGTGGATACTGTTCATGTCCTAATACGTACATAGAAATATCCAAAATAAAATATTGTTTTACAGTCATAACGTGACCTCATTTCTTTATCTGTAGTTTATCCCTTATATTAAACTTCAAAATGCATTCAGAAGACTTTATTCATCAGGGTATTGTCTTCACTTTTGTAAGTTATGTTGTCATCACTTGGTAAAATCCTGGTAATGAGGACAAGACATCTTCTAGTTTATGTAAATATCTCACTTACTGAGAAGCCTTGTTTGTAACTTAATGTAGCTTACATGGAAATTCTTCCAAGTTGTCTTCAGTGTGATGTTATTTTCAAGCAATTCTTCTTAACCTATGACAAAGTATATTGCTAAATGAAGCTGGAGTCTAAAAGTAGCTTTTGTGTTCTGTAGTATCAGTGCCGTTCAGTAGAGGAAGAAACCTTTAGCGGTATCCTGAAATTTTAACGTATCTGTGTGTTACTTTGCTGTTCAGGTCTTAGTTTTGATCTTAGTTTAGGGAAAAATACTGCACCTTTCCTGAGAGAGGATTCCATTAGTTATTGGATTGACAGCTTAAAAAGCTGAAGCAGGAATCTACGTTGCTTGAGTAGGTATCAGTAGGTCAAATTTAAAGATATTCCACCTTAATGTGCCAGAGAGATTAAAATAATCCAGATTTTGCGTCCCGGCAGGGGTTTTGCAGCAGAGAGGCCAAAAGAAGTCTCCTGAGTTCAGTGTTTGTAAACTTAAGAGTTCCTTGTCGATAAAGCGGGATTTCACTATTTGAAAGCCTGTACGTAATACACTGCATACAGACCCAAGGAATTATTTATGGCACCTCAGCTTTACAGAAATCAAGATCCTTACATTGTGCTTTACTTGCTAAGGACTTTGACAGTGGATCCTACAACTGCTGTCATGGAAACTGACAGCGGAATGATCTGCCAGATCGGAAGGCGTGGTAGCATGGCTTGGAATGGCTGAGCCCTGTCTTTCAAACCGTTCTAGAATACCGTCCACCCAGACTTTCAAAACTATGTGGTAGTTCACAATCTCGTTTCTTGAAGAATGTATCTGACTTAAGATGTAAATATTTTATTAGGTGCAAATCTCTTCTCACTTTCAAAATTACAACATACTCATTTAGTATTACAAAGAATTCTGTATTTGAAATAGGACAAGTAGATTGTAGTGAGTCTCAATTTTTTCCTAATGCTACGATAAGTAGATGTAACAGCCCCACTGCAGGTAAAATTGTGCCATGCCTTGAAGTAACTTGTAGTAGGCAACTGAGGATACTAGATTAATTGTGTATCTTCTCTTATCAGGCTGAGTTTGCTTGATTTATATTTTAGGTTAATTCTTTTGCGTTTTATTTATAAGCATGTCCAGGTTAATAGGCTGTTCTAGTTTATATCTGCCAGTTCTGCTCAGAATGTTTTGTTAGCTGGTTTGTCTGGGTGGGTTTTAAATGTGGTGAAGGGAGAAACCGAACCATTCTCTTCACAGTGTTCCACAGTCTGATACGTTACAGAAGTGCTGATACCTTACGGAGGTGTATTGTGCTAGCATAATGGTTTGTAATCAGTAACTGTTCTTTCCTTTTAATGTTAGGACGTCTGGCATGGCTTGTCTATTTTGTGGGTACTTTTGTGGGAGGACGATTAACATACACTAGTACTGAGGAACATGATGCCATGGATGGAGAGTTATCCTGTCGGTAAGCACGACTTGCTTTCAGTTCTTTATTTTGATTTTTAATGACGTTTAGTATCAGCAGATATTTTAAATTTGAGCGAGTCGATTTTTGTCCAGTTCTTGGATGGTGAGTGCTCAAGGACTGTACTGACTTTCTGTGGATTGAGATCATTCCAGTGGCTTTGATCTTTCCTGTGTCATCACCCTGAACAGTGACGGAGTCATTAAAGCTAGCATTTCAAAACTGTTTCAGTGGAAGGGAATAGAATTAAAGGCAAATATGTCTCACTATACGCAGTGTATAGATATGCCCTTGTAGCTACCTGGTTTTGTTTGTGCGTCATATCATGTGTTAATTTTATTAGTTGTCAGTTATGGCGATTATTTTCTGTATTACTTCCTTTAACTATTAGGGGTGAAGAAGTGCCCAAGAACTGCTGGTCAACCATTGAAAATTTAGGCTTATTTTTAGACTAGAGCTTGGAATAAAAAAGGCGGCTTTAGATTTAGAAATATGGATGCTAGAGTCTTCTTTCTGCAAGCTTTAGGGCAAGGGGTGAACTAAGAATTGTTGTGAATGACATGTATTACTTGTGGCAAACACAAAATATGTGGCAAACACCTCCTTAATGCTTGCTTTTACCCACAAGTATGGTAAAGGCATGCATATTTGATCCAAAGTAACATACGGATTTATTTACATCCACTAGCTAACACATGAAAAAGGGCATACAACTTCGAATTGGGTAAAAAGCTTTACATTTTCTCCATTGTTTCTTGCCTTCCTAATCTGCCCTGGGGATCTGTGGTGTTAGCAATCTTCCACCATGTTTTTATTAAAAGTGAGAGGTTTTAATATACAGGGTTACAGATGAAGTAGCTACTGACTTCTGATCCAGTGACTATGTACTGCAGAATTGGCAAAAGGTGAGAATAATTTTTTGAAAGGCCAAGGAATTAGGATTTCAAGGAACAGACAGCAGAAGAATATGGGAAATTAAATAAAGGACTATACCTTTTAAAAAAAAAAAAAAAGTATTACATTATCTTAGCTGACATAGGCTGAAACTGATTCTTTGAAATCAGTCCTGGTAAGGTGGAGATATATACCATGTAAGGGTGTAGGTCAGAAAATACGTGTTTGTTCAGGTGTTTTAGGACAGACAGAAGCACAAAGAATCAAGGCAGACAGTTCAGTTTATACTGTGTCTGTAAACTTCTTTCTAAGTACGATAGTTTCAATTTTCAGGGAACCTGAACAGCTCTTATCTTACACCTGCAGTTTGAGACCCATGCTTCTCCAATGTCTTTTGTTTCTTTCGTTATGGAGTTGATGCTCTAAGAAAGAAAAAACATTTTTACAAACTCACCACAGTCTAACATACGTATCTGAGAAAATTTCAAGTTACAAAGTAATTAGAAAATCATTATGTGATGTTTATGTTTAATAGTTGTCAATTAGCATGATTGGCATCTAAACAAAACAAAATCTTAGAAGAAACTTAAGCAAACAAAAAATGGATGATGGGTTCCTAAAGAAATTAGTTATGACAATGTAATTTCAGTTTAGAGTTCTTCCTGAAAATATTTTTTTTCTGTTATTAAGAGTTTTTCAGCTGATATCTTTGATGGATGCCCAGTTGCCACAGTCTAGTAATGAAAAAGTAGAACTGGCAGTTCTGTGGTTCTTGGATCAGTTCCGTAAAACATATGTGGGAGACCAGCCTCAGCACACCTCAAAGGTAAATATTTGCTGTAAAGCACAACATTTGAAATAAAAAAGCCTGAGCAGAAATTGAGCTGCGAATATATCTCACACATAAAAGCTCTTGAGCTTAGCTGGTGGCTGATGAGCTAGATGGAGAGATAGATAGACAGATAACTTATTAATGTGTTGTTCATCTGAACAGGCTTCCTACCATGTATGGAGTTTTGGCGTGCAGGGAGTTAATATTTTAACAGCTATGTTCGTTAACAATTTTAGGTTACTTTGCATTTCAATTTTTTATTTCAAACATTTAGCTGGGTTCTGCTATATTGTGTTATATTTCACAGCTGGGTACACAAGATTTATTCTTTTAATAGTTCTGTTCTTTTGACAGTTACTCATTTATGTGGTTTCCACTGTATTTCTCACATTACTTGGCTTTTCTGCATTTTAAATAGGGAAGAGGGAAAAGTAAGATGCATTTTTGAAGAAGCAGCGGTTAATTCACCTTAACTGTAGGGGACAGTCATAATATAGATGTTATAAAGAGAACGTCAGTAAGATGAGATCAATTGATCTTGAGAAAGACTTAAAGAATTCTGTTGGAGCCCCGAGCAAATCTTTAGCAAGGATTGTGACAGTGACTGAGATTGGGTTTTACTTGTGAAGTGCTCTGTCCTTGCTTTCTGGTGAACGGTCCCAGTCGCAAGAATTCTTTCATCCCTTCAGATTTGAACTGTACTTCAACTTTTTTGAATGGCTCCTCACTTAATATTAAAAATAAAATTTGATACTATCCTGAATTACTTTCTCTTGAAAGCAATGTGTTCCTTTCAATTGTCGAAGCTGATCTGTTATTTTTAAATGCGGTGCATTGCTTTAATGCCAAGTAACAGAAGGTACACAGTAAAAATGTGGTCATGCTCTTGGTATTTTCATTAGCAAAACTCCTGCTGATGGCAATTCAAAGGCAACATGGCTGTACAGTAGTTGTTATTCTGATGTGTAATTCCCAGATTATTTTTTCTTTCTATCTGATTTTGAGGGGTTTTATTTCACCTCATATTCTGCCTGATTGTGGTGTAACTGTGTGGAAAAGCCCTACCAATGTATAGTATGTTATAACAGATTGTTATAGGAGATTGCGTACCCAAGCTTTTTGGGTTCATCATTGTAGAAAGCTGGAAGAAGTGTTTGTGTGGGGGTGAAGCAGTGTGCAAAAAACTGAAATGCATTATGTATACTTAATCACCTAGAGCTCCGTTGTCAGTATAAAAAATGCGAAACTTCAAGGTTTGCCGGCTACACCAGAATTCAATACATCGGAATTTATCCAGCTCCTCAGTGTGTTTTGAATAACCACAGTGCTTCTATGATTGCATTGTGTGTGGAAGGTTAAATGGTTAATTATTGAGCAAAATGCTGGCTAATGTTTCATGTGATTGTTGAAGAGCACTTTGAACAGGAAGAACTAACTTTTACTGGAAGGACCTGGGGAAGAACTGTAGGATGAATTTAAGAAAACGGTTTTGTGTTGTTTTCTTTTATTGTTGTGGTTTTTTTCCCCTGCCCCAAGAAGCAGACATGAATCAGACTGGTAATACATCATATTCCGCATACTGCCCTTGCTTATGACGTGTGTCTTGTATGTATCGCACTGGCAAAGTGGGAATTTTGCGGTGGCTTGCATGGTGCGTAACAGCTCAAGGGGCGTTTCTAAATTCTAGCCGCAGTCTAGCAACCCCATAGTTCATTGCAAATGCATTTTTAAAGTGTGGGGTTTTTTTATGGCTTGATTACATTATATACCAGTATAATTTAGTTTGCAGTCAAATTACACTTCCTTTTTTGTTTTGTTCTGGTAGGCCTGATAAAATGGCCTCTCATTTGCATTGGTAGAATCCGGTGGTCCACATCACATTATTTTTACCAGATCTTATAACAAAAGCTGTGTGTAAAGGCATCTGAGCTTCCACTTTTGGTGGTTTTTTTTTAATTTTTGATGAAACAAAATGAGATGTTTGTATACATTTTACAGTTCAGGGAAAGGCAGAAGGCAGCAGGCAGCATTTGTATGATTCTTCTGTTTTATCCTGCTGTAGCAGCAGATGGCATTCTACCCTCACAGTTGTAAATCCTCTGATACTGCGTCTTGCTGGCAGCTATCTACAAATATGCAATAAAAAGGCTCACACTTGGAAGCAGAAAAATCGGACATATATCACATGATTAAGTTAATACACATTTATATAAATATTCAGGACTGCTTGAATTGTTTTATTTACAGAATGCATAATGGAAATTCTGCATGCTTCAGCCATATTGAAATAATTTTTGAGACTATTTCTGTATTTGATCGTGTGCTTGCATACAGAAAAACAGACAATGGTTAGAGAAGGCTGAATAGTCTAATGAAATTATAGTACAAGTCTTCTATATAAATATACACATTTTGTTCATTAATTAACTCATATTCTTAAGTATGTGCATATAATAAAAGCAAACTCATTATAGAAAAAGAAAATTGGCTAGGTAAATTAGTACGTTCTTATTAAGTAGTCCACAGGGGCTTGCTGTCTAAGGAAGAATAGCAAAATCTTGGCAATCCCTCCCATGATACTATAATACACTTTTAGTACCATTACATTTCCAATACAAAAATAATACAAGATACTGTCTTTTGGATCAGATAGACCTTTGAATATATATATTAAATTTCTGTTGAATACTAGACTGGATTCTCTGGCACTGTACAGCACTATTAATATCTATTTGTCTATCAATACATATTTTAATGCTGATATGACTTAGCCTTCACAGAGCCATATTTTTGTGACATATTGCTGATTTGGATGCTGGCAAGGTGGTAGAAAATTAGTTGGCTAGGTGCTTAACTGAAATTGTAGTCTCAGCTTTTGTACTTCTCGCATTACTGTAGTGTGCCACTGCTGCTACTGTAAGTGGTGTAATATTGCATTGAAATCTGTTTCCTGACATCAAACACGTTATTTATTAGAGAAAACATTGCTGTTTTGAATGAGACTTTTCCTTTCCGGTATTCTTAACATATCAACAGCTATACAATTACTTATTTCTATTTGCAAGAGATCACAAAGGACAGGATGTGAATTCTGAAAGGTCTTCATAATCTGGAGAAATAACTGGAAAGTTTGGCATGCTGGTGAAACAGCATGCTTAGGAATGAAAATTCCTGCTTACATCTACCAATATGAAATCTCTGACCATGCAGCATTATTTCAGAAAATGCTACGGAGAGGAGTGTATTGCAAGCAGGATAACTAACAGTATGGTTTGGTTTGCACACAAGAAAAATAACAACATGTTTGTGGATGTGGTAGTAGGAATATTGTGTCAGGTGCTGGTGTTTGTTATTGAGTTCTGAGTATTTGGTCCTGACTGGGCTTCAGCTGGAGTAATGTGTCCAGTTTTGGGCACCACACTTTTGAGAAAACTGTAGACAAATGGGCGAGTACACCACCACAAAGAAGATGCAGAAGACACTGCTTTGGTTTAGTTCAGCAAACAGAATATTGCGGTGGGACAAAAATCAAGGATGTCAAGAGTTGCTTTAGAAAAGCTAGAGATCAGGTGTTTCCAGTGTCCTTCAAGGGAAAGACAGGCTGTAATTGGCTTAATTTACAGCAACGAAGACTTAGGGAAAGCTTTCTAACTATGCCAGTAACAGAGTACTGCTGCATGCTCTTCAAAGAGGCTATGGGGGCTTTTGGTTTATGTCCAGGTGTACTTAATTCCTTGTTCCATAAAGTACAGAATAAACCAGAAGTCCTGCCGGTCTGATCTCATGCTTCCTAGTAAGACTATCATAAATGGTCATGGTTGTTTGCTGTGGCTCATCCAGTAGAAAGCATGCTTAGGGGGAAAACGAGGCCTCCTATTTGTATTGTGTGTTACGTCGATCAACCACCGATAAGGAGTTTTTTCTGTTATTTCAGGATGTTCTTTTAGCCTGGCATCTTCCAAGTAACTCATTGCAGCCATTTGAAAAGGAAGAAGAGTACGGGTACTAAGAGTGACAGGAATAACAGTATCTGTGAACATGGAGACTTGGCAGAGGAGACTTGACTCCTTTTCCAGCTCTAAACATGAGTTCACTCCTCTTTTATCCATGCTAAGGAAGATCTCTTCTTAGTTATCCAGCCACAGGTGGGACTTTTGCTGGATAGCCTGCAGTTTAGAGAAACTGCCTGGTGACATCTCTCCTCGGTTGCGTAACTTCCCATGGCAAGTGCGAAAAATAAGTTGGGGGTGCTAAGAATCTATTTTAGTTGCCTTTTTTATAGTGCGTTAGAGAAGAGTTGGCACTTAATGAGCAGGTGGTTCCCAAGTTACAATGCAAGTTCTTACCTTCTTGTGGCAGGTAGACCAGATCCTGAGGTCTGCTCCTCGCACTTGAACGCTGCCTGTGGTGTTGCAGAGCGTACTTGTCAACACAGATAATATAATTCAACATTTTTGCACTTGGAACACGAATTTAGGCTCAACAAGGATAAGAAGGTAAAACTCGTTAGCCAGGACCTTTTCCTGCTTCCAAGCACATCAGAGATTGTCCGTGAAGGGCAAAAAAAGGTGACAGGAGGGGTCCGTAGCCTTCGCTGGGGTGGTTCGAAGTGCATTGATTCCGTCCCCCGCCGGGGAGAGTCTGGATCGGCAGCTGATGGCATGGGCCGGCGTCTTTGGCTCTGGCTGTCTCTAACTGGTAGTGAGAGACTGGCAAGAGTAAATCAACCTGGAACGTGTTGGGTAGGTTCTACTGCTTAATATGTTACAGGAAATTCAGCTTAGCTGAGTTAACTACTGAAATTTCTTATGTTAACTTAGAATTGTATCTTAAACCAAGTTTAACACTAAGGCGTCTTCATAATCTGCAGTCCTGACACTTTCAACAGTATTCAGTTCAGATTTTTGTATCTGTACAGCTTTATAGTAATTTTATAAAAAAGGTGGGTTTGGTTGAAGACTTCCTCTTGAGATATAATTAAGACTGTGCTCTTGAAAAATGTGTGCATACATAAATAAGGAGTTTTTTATTGTTAGTTCCTTTGTATCTGCAGTTTTTTGGGGGAATAGTTTTAGTTGTTAAATATTTTGTGATTGAAAATGCAAGTGTTTAGTGGACAGTTACAGTGGGTTTAGATGTGAGAAAAATGACGTTAAAAATATTAATGTAATTAGTAAGTGTTACGTATGTTTAGAATTAGAGTATAGAACTGTCTGTCATGTCACTTATTTACACTCTGGGGTTTTTGTGGCATTCTAACTGAGATTAAGGAATTTATCTTCATTTTGCCCCTCCATGTTTTCTTTCTACAGCATGTGGTGCTGGTTCACTAGAGTTATCCCTTCAGTTCTCGGTGTCGGTCCTGAAACACCGCGGTCCAACCTGGACCCTGTTCACACGTTAGATGGGGGTAGTGTGGTGACAACAACATTGGTCACAGCAAGGGTTTGAGGCTGAAATGTGCTCTTCAGCAGAGCCTGAGCACAGATTATGTCTGGAGTTCTGTTTTCAGCTTTTATAAGCAGAGCAATTTTTAAGAGTGTCCACTCATAATCTTAACCACAATAGTTAACGCTTGTAAGGTTGGTTGGTGTTTGTATGTTAAAAATCATGTGTTAGTTAAAATGCATTTAGGTAAACTCTTTTGCTCCCCTATGAAGCATTTAGTGGTTCCCTGTTCTGCTCCTTCTAATCAAACAGTAGCCCTGAATGTGATTAGAGAAGTCTGGAGGTAATTTTAATCTGTACCAGGTGGCCCTGGTTTGAGGGATGCCTCCAGAAGTGGAGATCACTGGCAACAGGGTGTTCCAGCAGGCTATGCTTGTGGTTTGCCCCAGCCTTAAGCAGAAGTGATAGAGACCCAAGGTAGAAAAGTAGGAGGTAGAATTCCAACTCTTTTGTTTGTGGGAAACATCCCACTGTACAAATGAAGAGATGCAGCTATCACCTTCTTCAGGCCTATCGGTGGAGGAGTCTGGGGAATCCAGTCTGGTTTTCAATCTAAGGCAGGTGAGAGCGAAGAAAGAAGGAGGACTATGGATTATTGTTTCATAAAAAGCCTTTACAAATACAAGTTGAAGCATGATTATAAAGTGGGGTTGGGGGATGCAAATGGGATTTCTTACTGTATCCTGCACATATTTTATTTGCTAATGTGATCAATATAAGGAAGTTACTGTATTAACACTTACGATTGCACCTGTATGTGTTTTTAAAGCTTTTAAATCATAGACTTGACAAATGAGGTAGAACCGCATTATGATAAAAAAAATCTGGATGGTTTATAATTTAGACTACAGTGTGTTTAGAGGAGAGGAAAAATATAATTTCCTTGCTATCTGTTGTTTGCAGTAGCTGAAAGCAAAAAATGCATGTAACCATGTATCGTCTAACCACTGAACACGGGCTTATATTCTAATGTGCAAGGTGTATTCTGTTGACTTACGTTGTTTTGATATTTCTTCAGTGTGTGTATATTTCTTTGATCACATTGCCTGCAGACACAGAAGCAGGACCTAGTGGGGAAAAAAGAAAAAGAAAAAAAAAAAGTACTTCTGCAGAAAGTGACTGCTTTTCACCCTGCACAATTTAAGAGCCAGAGACCTGCAGGAGTCCCACTGACTGCAGTGGGGATCTCTGCAAGTAAAGGTCTTGATCTGTGTGCGTCTCATAAAAGATTCTGGGTCCTAGCGTCTTCATGATTAATGATATTGTAACAATTATGAATGATTATCCTTTTCTGAGCTGTAAAATATATATACTGTTTTATTTCATTACAATGAGGTGAAAATCACAACGCTGACAGGTGCTGGAAATTAGCAGGCAGTTTTGAAATTGTTCTGTGCACCAGAAATTAGATCTCATTTTAATTCAGCTTTTCCAAACTAGTAAATGAGGTTAATGCCATACATATTCAGCTGATATGGATGAAGAAATTGATATAAAGTAGATCAGCATAGCTACAGGGCTACTTTAATTTATAGATAAAGAGGCAGTGATAAATGAAAGTAATGTAGTAGTGGTCACTAAACTCCTCAGCCATCAGGGATTCAATACTGTTAGCTGCTCATTAAAGGCATTGTTGGGGTACATCAAATAGAAATTTGAAAAGAAATAGCCAACTAACCCTTAATTATCAAAACATAGAAAATACTAATTATGCCTTAATTAGCTTTTCTTTTAATGTACTGAAATTGTTACTTTTTGTGTAGCACAAATGGATAGTTATATCAACAATAAATAGGTTGTTTTAATAACTTTCTTTTACCTCTGGGAAAACCACACTCCAATTTTTAATATGCAATAATGCTTCTCTCTAGCCTGTAGGAGATGAAAATTATTAAGTAGCTTTATTTTTTGAAGATTTTACAGCAGCTTTGGGAAGAATTATTTCACCATGCATCAATTATTTTTAATTGAACCGAATATTTTTCAGATTGCATGAAATGCCTCTCATTTAAGCTTAACATTTAGAGTTTGTTAAGGAAGCATAGTGAGGATTGGGTACAACTTATTTCTATGGCATATTCTGGGAAGAGTAAAGAACGATTGTTTCAGAAGAAAAATACTGTCACTGGTATTTTTCACTTTACTGGGCCAAATCTCATTTATACTTTGTTTCATAGCTACCAACCACACTGTTCTCACCCAATCTCCTTGCAGTTGGTATAGGAAAAGAGAGTAGGTGTTGACTTCAGTGGGGCCTGGATCCATCTGGTGCTGATGAAAAGCTTCAACAGCTGTTGCAGAAGTCTTTCCCTGTCGAGGCAGTGTGTAGCTGTCCCTCTGAGGTTCGTGTGCAGGAAAGGAAGGTCACAAGCAGAGCTGGGTTTGATTTCTCAAACATAACAGGTATGTGTTTTTTCCAGATAAATGCTAGGAGGGAAACACTACATAGTGCTGGTCATAAAAGCCTCCAAATTTGTGTAACGGCCGATGCTTAATAAAACAGAATATGATTACTAGCACAGAAATCAAAATACGCAGATGATATTGTGGCAGGTGGTCACAGCATTGCAGGATTCTTCCAGATCTGTAGAACTGATACAAACATCGTAAGAAATCTTATTAAAGACTTTTTGGGTAAATTTTTTCTTCTAAACATTTTTAGCTTTAAAATAGAGCAAGTAAGATGTTATGTGTACCTACAGAACTTAAGAGGTCACAAGGTACCAACTTAAATTTCAAAGAGCATTTTACATACACTTATTCAGTATGGTCCAAATGCTTGAAAAGGTAAGACTGAAACAGTCAAATGCAGTTGTATTATTTGTCATGTAGTTTCCTGGTGATTTTAGTTGTACCTTTAAAGAAAAATCTTGTTTCCAAAGCTTTAAAGAGCAAAAACGCAGTGAGAACATGTACTGTTTCTTGAACTAAAGATCTGTCTTCCAGCATGGAGACTACCGCAAAACGAGTCAAATCTGTAGCTCAGACTTTTCAGTGTGGGATCTTTTTGTGGGATTGGAGTTGCTACTTTGGCTTGCAGCAGCTTCATGTTCAGAACTTACCAGTTTTTTGGACAAAAGAATTGGCAGTGTGGTGGTTTTGTGGTTTGTTTTTTTAGTAGCACTCAGGAAAAAATGTTGCTTCTTAAGTGTGCGAATTGCTTTGGTTCCCTCCTCTTTGATTCTTTCTGACTTCTCAGCTGACTTAGCAAATTCCATCAAGTTCAGGAGCTGGAGAAGATTTACTCCTGTAAATGTTACTCATATCTCCTCTCATGTTTTCTGTAATAGTTCCTGTCCTGCCGTGAGCAGAAAGAACTTTCAGCAAGTATTCCTGATCTACTACTAGATCTTACTTAATTGCCTAACGATTGGACAAGCTGATTGTGCTGTTGCTTATGAAAATGTATCGTTACTTTGAATTTTGGATTGTGGTGTGCAGTGACAACCATCTTGCTTCATGTGAAAAAATATTTAGATTTCCTTTGAAGAAATCTAATATTTTGAAGGATTATTGATGTACTTAAGTGCAGAATTTTTTACTTCTGTATTTTTAATTTAAAAGAACTTTGCAGAGTCATAAATGTCGGTTTTCTCATCAGGTTGAGTTGTAAAGTATTCATTTTACATGTTCTCAATTCTGTCTTTTTTTTTTTTACTTCGTTGTTTTATGCAGGAATCTATGTTATTCTTTTTTGACTACACAGCACTTTCTCTTCTCTGTTTCCTTGGGGAATTTTTGTTTTGCTTTCTCTTTTCCAGTTTTACATTATATACTCCTAGTCTTTCTCCTTTTCTTGCAATGCTGTTTAAAATCTTTAAATCCTTAAAGTCTCCTTTTTTTTCCTTAAGTGCAATGTGTTTGCTGTTCAGTTACCTACATCTTCATCTTACTAACTTGTTATCTTTTTGCTCATTGCTCATGACAACTAAAACCTGCATGAATCTTTACATAGATATTATTTAATCATATGTTGCAATTAAATCTCTGGCTTAAGTGCTGTGCAATTTTATTTTTGAATTTTATAACACAAATCAGGCAATCTTAAAAATAAATAATTAGAGTAGTTCTGCACTTGGCTGTAACTGAGCTTTATTTTGTAGCTGCTAATAAAGGCACATTATCATGTTCAGGCATTGCAATTATCATTGAAATGTGTATGTCCATTAACTGCAACATTAGGCTGAGGATATAATTACTGTCTAGAGCCAATATCTTTGTGAAGTTACGTCTGTGATGCTATTAAACTATAAGCAATATTTGTAAACTAATATTTAAACATTTCAGAATTGATACCATCACTTGAGGACTTAAAAACTAATCCTACTTCCACTCCAAATTATTGACTCCTTAAGTGTTTGGCAAATATATTATTGGGTTATTCTGATGTGAGTGTAATTTGTGATTTGAGAGAGACTACTGTCTTTCTAATAGCAAGTGCCCAGGACAAACTGAACTGGTGGCAGAAGAGAGAAGCTGTAGTAACACCAAAATGCTGATAAAACAGTGGTACAGTGTGTCACAGAATGCTGCCAACATGATTTTCTCGTAGTAGAGTTGCATTTCAGACAATTTAGTATAGCAATTTAACAACAAAAACCCCCGTTGCATGCTAGGAAGAGAATAAGGAAAAGTCTTTCCTGATAATGTTACAAGTATGTTTTAAAGAGGAGTGATATCGACTCACAGAATCACAGGATGTTCGGGGTTGGAAGGGACC
>Ga0181612_133536_pt1 | contig 22933 bp, 33 predicted proteins | sample HoacroProtozoa21_FD_119630 | JGI IMG/M metagenome (GOLD analysis project Ga0181612, IMG submission 119630) | Hoatzin crop microbial communities from Cojedes, Venezuel. Combined Assembly of Gp0051906, Gp0051904, Gp0051908
GACACATTTTCCGCTCTGAGGCACGCATGGCCGCGCACGGGCGCCTGTCCGCGCGCGCGAGAAGCAGGGGGCAGAGGACAGATGCCACAAGCTAAGACGACAAAGGCGAAGACGTCACAATCTACCGCGACAAAACCGAAAGTGCCCAGATCGGGTGCTAAGACTGCGCCAAAAAAGCAGGTGAAGGAGCTGACGCCGGCAGAGAAAACGCAGCAAACAGTGGAGCGCGAAGAAAAGCGGCTGAGAAAAATCTTTTCTTCCTTGCCTGGAAACGAAATGGCGGTCGCGGAGGGATTGATCCAGCAGGCTGCACGGCTTCGCGTGCAGATCGACGAACTCTGGGAGGATGTGCGGCTTCACGGCTACACGGAAACCTACCAACGATCCGAACGAGCTGAGCCATATGAGCGCGAACGAAGTCAGGCGAGATTGCTGCTGCTGTGCGACAAAAATTATCAGCAAGTTTGTCGGCAGCTGCTGGACATGGTGCCGGCAAGCGGCGGAAGATCGAAGTTGGCGGCATTGCTGAGAGGTGATTCGGATGCAGAATGACATCCTCGCCTACTACCAGCAGATCAGGGACGGGCGCGTGACGGTTGGCAAATGGATTGAGCTGGAATACACCTACCTGGTCAAAGGCCTTGAATCAAAGGCCTTTTTCTTTGACGCAAAGAAGGCAAGCAGGGCTATTCGGTTCATTGAATCGTTCTGCCATCACTGCGAAGGCCGATCCGATCTGATCCATCTGGAACTGTGGCAGCGTGCAGCACTGGCGGCGATCTTTGGCATCGTGGATGCGGACGGGCTGCGGATCCACCGCGAGGTGGTGATGGTGATGGGCCGGAAGAACGGCAAGTCATTATTCGCCGCCGCGGTAATCGCCTACTGCCTGTTTGCCGATGGTGAGTATGGCGCCAAGATCTACTGCGTGGCGCCGAAGCTGACGCAGGCCGACATCGTGTATAGCGCGTTCAAGCAGACCATTGCGCAGGAGCCGGAGCTGCAAACCCTGATCCGGCCGCGCAAGATGGATATGTATGTCGCGGAGACCAACAGCAGCGTCCAAGCCATCGCGTTCAATGCGAAAAAGTCCGATGGTTTCAACCCGCACCTGACCGTCTGCGATGAGATTGCCAGCTGGCCGGGTGATCAGGGCATCAAGCAGTACGAGGTTATGTCCTCCGGCCGCGGTGCCCGCAAGCAGCCGCTGCTGCTGAGCATCACCACCGCGGGCTATGTGAACGAGGGCATCTACGATGAGCTGGTCCGGCGCTGTACGCGGTTTCTGCTGGGTGATTCAAGCGAGCGCCGCCTGCTGCCGTTGCTCTACATGATTGACGATGCGGGTAAGTGGAATGATATCAACGAATTGGCGAAGGCCAACCCGAATCTGGGCGTCAGCATCTCAACGGACTACCTGCTGGATGAGATCGCAATCGCCGAGGGGTCTCTGGCCAAGCGGGTCGAGTTCCTGACCAAGTATGGCTGTATTAAACAGAACGCTTCGACCGCGTGGCTGGAAAGCGATCTGGTCGAGCGGTGCCGCGGCGCTGAGCTGAAACTGGACAATTTCCGCGACACCTACGCGCTGGGCGGTATCGACCTTTCCCAGACCACCGACCTGACCGCCGCCGTGGTGCTGATCGAGCGGGACGGCATCATCAACGTGTTTACACGTTTCTGGCTGCCGTCTGCGAGGATTGACGCGCTGGCGGAAGAGGATGGCGTGCCGTATCGGTTGATGATTCAGAAGGGGCTGCTGTTCGAGAGCGGCGAGAACTTCGTGAATTACGAGGACTGCCGGAACTGGTTCATCGAGCTGGTGCAGGAGTACCAAATCTATCCGCTCTGGATCGGTTACGACCGTTACAGCGCTCAGGAGCTGGTGCGGAGCATGGAGGCGGACGGGTTCCATATGGACAGCGTGCATCAGGGCGAAAACCTTACCGGCATCATCAACACCACCGAAGGGCTGCTGCGTGATGGCCGATTCCGGATCGGCGCCAATGACCTGATGGCGATTCATATGCTGGACTGCGCATTAAAGGTCAACGGCGAAACCGGGCGCAAGCGGCTGATCAAGATGAACCGCCGCGCCCATATTGACGGCATGGCTGCGCTGCTGGACGCGATGTGTATGCGGGCGGTGCATTGGGACGAGCTGGGAGAGCAGCTCCAGAATAAAGATTGACAGGAGGCGGGGAGAATGGGTCTGCTACAGGATCTATTCGGGCGGCTGGTGAAGCAGCCTGCGAAAAACAGACCGGCGGCAGGCTACTACCGCCTGTTAAGCGGCTATACGCCGACCTTTTCCGGCTGGACGGGAAACATTTATGAATCCGAGCTGGTACGGGCGGCGATCAATGCGAGGGCAACACACGCCAGCAAACTGGCGGTGACCGTGCAGGGCAGCGCTCAGCCGGTGCTGGCCACGGCGATCAAAAAGGCGCCGAGTGACCTGCAAACGTGGTCACAGTTCCTTTATCGGCTCAGTACGATTCTGGACGTGCGGAACACGGCCTTCATCGCGCCGATTCTGGACGAGGAGGACCGGACGGTCGGCTTCTATCCGCTGGCGCCTGCGCAGTGGGATCTGCTGGACGTGGAGGGCGAACCGTGGCTTCGGTTCCGGTTCGAGTCGGCTGACGCGATGGCGATTGAATTGAGCCGGGTCGGCATTATGACCAAATTCCAGTACGACCACGATCTGTTCGGTGAATCGAATGAGGCGTTGAACCCAACGCTTGACCTGATTCAGATCCAGCGCAAGGGCATCAGCGAAGCGGCGAAGAACAGCGCGAGGTTCCAGTTTTACGGGCGAATCAATAACTTCGCGAAAGACGCCGATCTGGAGAAAGAGCGGCAACGGTTCGACCGGGAGACCTTCCAGAGCGAGGGCGGCGGGATGCTGCTGTTCCCGCGTTCCTATGAGGACATCCACCAGATCACGCAGCAGACCTATTCCGTGGACGCCAACCTGATGGCGCAGATTTATAAACGCATTTATGAATACTTTGGCGTTAATGAAGATATTTTGCAGAACAAAGCGATTGGCGATGCGTGGTCGGCGTTTTACGAAGGGGCGATTGAGCCGTTTGCGATCCAGCTCTCTGAGGTGCTGACGCGAATGGTGTTTACCGAGCGCGAGCAGGGCACGGGAAACCAGATCTTCTTCACCTCGAATCGCTTGCAATATATGTCCAACGCTGACAAGCTGGCGGTTTCGTCCGAAATGGCTGACCGCGGGTTGATGACGATTAACGAGATCCGCGAGATCTGGCAGCTGCCGCCGATTGAGGGCGGCGACACCGCGATCATCCGCGGGGAATACTATTCGACCGATGACAAATTAGGAGGTGCGCAGAGTGACGATGCTGAAAGTGCCGCGCAGTGAGCGGCAGTATCGCAGCGCAGAGATGCGGGCGGATGAGCAGACCGGCAGCTACATCGTGACCGGCCACGCCGCGACCTTTGACCGGTATCTCTACTGCTATGACTGGGACGGAAATGCGATCTATGAACAGTTCCTGCCCGAAGCCTTTGAGGATGTAGATATGTCCGATGTGATCGTGCAGTACGATCATCAGGGACCGGTCTACGCACGGCTCAGCAACGGCAGCCTTGCTCTGAATCTGGACGATGTGGGGCTTGCTTGCCGGATTGATCTGAGCCTGACCAGCAAGGCCCGCAGCCTGTATGAGGACATCGCCAGCGGGAACGTGTGCCGGATGAGCTGGGGGTTCGAGGCAACCCACCCGCCCGAAATGAAGGGCGACACCATCATCTGGCGGAAGGGCGATATCCGTAAAATCTTTGATGTCAGCGCTGTGAGCCTTCCGGCAAACAGCGGGACAGATATCAGCGCACGCGGCGCGTTCACGCCGGACGGAGTGATCCGGCAGCTGCTGGAGGAGCGTCAGCAGAGAATGCATCGGCTCGAAGCGGCCAAGCGCAAGGCCCGGACGGCTCTTAAAATCGCGGATGCTATGCAAACCGTCAACGAAATTGAACGGAGGTTTAAGTGATGACCAGACAGGAACAGATCAAGGCGCGGATTGCTGAAATCAAGAAGCGTCTGCGCGAACTCGCCGGCGAAGAAGTGCCGGAAGAAGTGAAGGACGAAGCCGAAGCGAACGCCGAAGGCACGCCCGAAGCCGTGGAAGAGGCTACCGAGAACGTGGAAGAGACCGTTGACGCGCTGGTTGAGGAACTGACCGCGCTGACCGAGGAACTGAACACGCTCGAAGCCGAAGCCGAAGAAGCCGCCGAGCAGGCGGAAGGCGAAGAGAACGCCGAAGAACCCAAAAACAACGAAGAAGAGCGCAGCATCCAGCGTGCCCGCCGCCAGAGCGCGGCTGCCCGTGTGCTGCGTGGTGCCGGCAAAGTCCTGGGCACCGGAAAGGAGACGATCAAGATGAGCCTCGAAGAAGTCCGTAAGTCCGCCGCGTATGTGGACGCCTACGCCGAGTACATTAAGACCGGCAGCGATAAGCAGGTTCGTTCCCTGCTGACCGATCTGGCCGATGGTACCGTGCCGACCCCGACGATGGTCGATGACTACATCGCCACCAACTGGGCCAACAACCCGATCCTGAGCCGCATCCTCAAGACCGAGATCAAAGGCACCGCTAAGTACCCGTTCGAGTACAGCGCGACCGCTGCCGTGGCCCACAAGGAAGGCACCGACGCGCCCGCCGAGGAAGAGCTGAAGCTCGGCACCGTGACCGTTGAACCCACGATGCTGAAAAAGTGGATCACCATCACCGACGAAGTGATGGCGATGAAGGGCGAGGCGTTTATGACCTATATCCTCGCCGAAATCGAGCAGCGCATCCTCGAACTGGCCGATCAGACCGCGGTCAACGCGATTCTGAACAGCCCGGCCGTCTCCAGCGAGACCGAGTGCGGCGTGCCGGTGCTGAGCGAGGCTGCCGATGCCGGCACGATGTATGCTGCGCAGGGCAAGCTGGCCGCGAGCGCGCTGCATCCCGTGGCCATCATGACCAAGAACACCTTCTTTACGACCTTCATGGGCATGGTGGACACCGCCGGTCAGCCGATCTACAACCTCGTTCGCGAAAACGGCGCGGCTGTGCCGACCATCGCCGGTATGGAAGTGCTGTTCAGCTCCGCGCTGACCGATGACAAGGTGATCGTGGGTGACCTCGATGGCCTGATCGCGAACCTGCCGGAAGGCTATGGCGTGAAATTCATCACCGATCCGTATTCCCTGGCGGAAAAGGATCTGGTGAAGGTCGTGGGCCGTATGTATGCCGGCTTCGGTGTGCGCCGCCCCGATTTTTTCTGTGTGGTCACGCTGACCGCCTGATCGGATGAAAGTTAAGGTGCTGGTGCCCTGCACGGTGAGAGTTGTGCCGGGCACCATCCTTGACTTGGATGCGCGTCAGATCGCGCTGCTCGGCGCCAGGGTCGAGCCGGCCGAAGAAGTGAAGCGCGAGGCGCCCGAACGCCCGCGTGAAGCGCAGCCGGTTGAGGAACAGACCGAAGTCAAAGCAAAGAAGAAAACCGCCGTGAAGAAGGCGGCGAAACGGTAAGAGGAGTGTGATATCGTGGATGACCTGCTGAAAGCGATCAAAAACAGCCTGTGGCTGGACACCGATGCGCACGATGACTGGCTGACCGACCTGATTGATCAGGCGGTGAAGCAGCTGGAAGAGAGTGGCGTCAAGGTGGGCGGCGAAGCGGTCACCACGGTAACCGCGGCGAATGACGGGAAACTCAGGAGCGCGATCACGGCCTATGTGAAATCGCGCTGGCCCGGCGACGCTGCCGAGGTGGCACGCTATCAGGCAATCTGGGAGCAGGAGCGCGATGAACTGCGTACCTGTGACGGATATACCGACTGGCGGGAGGGATCCTGATGGAAATCATGGACACCGTGACCCTGATCAAGGAAGGCCCGAACGCCCGCGGCATCTATGACGCGCCCACCGAAACGCGGCGCACGCTCCGGTGCAAGGTTCAATCCGTTGGCCGCAGCGAGTTCTACCAGAGCGCCAGCGCAGGCCTGCGCCCGGAGTATATCCTGCAACTCCCCTCTTACCTCGAATATGACCTTGAGAAGCGGTGCGAGTTTCACGAGGATGAGTACCGAATTATCAAAACGTACATCGACCGCACGCGCGGCGCGATTGAACTGACCATTCAGAGGAGCAATGCGGATGATTGACGATCTGATCACGATTCTGAGCGAAGGCCTCGGCATCCAGTTTGTCGAGACCGCTTGGATTCCGGCGCCGAAGGGCGTCAACTATGGCGTGGTCTCGCTCGAAGGTTCTGCCGGCTCCGTATGGGCGGACGGACATCAGCGTGAGCGCGTGGATGAAGGTTCGGTCGATCTGTTCACCATCGACAACGGACGCGACCTGCGCGACCAGCTCGAAGCGCTGCTGAACGGCGTGGAGGGGCTTGGCTGGCGGTTCAACTCCCGTCAATGGGAACAGGACACCGGCCTGACGCATTACGAATGGGTGATTCAATGGGCAAATTAACGCTCAAAGGGCTGGGCGATCTGGAGGACCGGATCGGCGCGTTTATTGAAAAAGCCGATGAGATTACAAGCCAGAGCTTGTATGCGGGCGCGGGTGCCGTTGCGGACGCGATGAAAGCTGCCGTGCTGGCGCTGCCGGACGAAAAGTGGCAGCGCGGCAAGCCAATCAACGTGATTGATTCCGAAACGAAGTACCAAATCGCAAGCCATATCGGCATCGCGACATTCGACCACAAGAACGGCAGCGTGACCACCGGCGTGGGCTTTGAGGGCTACGCTGATTATCACAACGACAATAAAACCAAATGGCCCAGTGGCGTACCGCTGCCGATGATCGCCCGATCAATCGAATCCGGTTCCAGCACCCGTGTCAAATACCCGTTCGTGAGGCGTATGAAAGCAGCTGCCAAGCCTGTGGTTGAGGCGGTGATGATCGCAGCCGGCGAGGCTGTGATGGACGACATTAAAGAATAAGGAGTGACGATCAATGGCGTTTATTGGCGTTTCTAAGCCGTACTACGCGATCTATGACGAAGACGCGCAGACCTACGGCACGTTGACCTGCCTCGCGATGGCGTGCAACGCTAACGTGACGGTGGACGGTGGCGGCAATGTTTCCAAACTCTATGCCGACAATATGCTGGCGGAAGAGGCGAACGGTGTGACCTTTACCGGCGCGTCCGTGTCCATTGAAGTGGACAACCTGACCGCTGCGGTTGAGGCTGACCTGACCGGCGCCACGCTGGGCGGTGGTGATGAGCTGATCAGCTCCACCACCGATGAAGCGCCCTATGTGGGTCTGGGCTTTATCGTGAAGGGCCAGAAGGCCGGCGTGAAGTACTATCAGGCCTACGGATTCTATCGTGCCACGTTCAGCATCCCGGATGTGGCTGCTACCACGCAGGGTGAGACCACCGATCTCCAGACCCGCACGGTCGAGGCGACGATCACCCAGCAGGCGGATTACAAGTGGCGCTTCTATAAGAAGTTCACCACCGAGGATGAAGCGTTCGCCTACATTAAGAGCCAGTTCGGCGGCGAATAATCTACGCGGGGCGCGGGGCAGTTGAGCTTCGCGCCCCTTATTTAGGAGGTTCAGATGTACACCGGAGAATGGACGTTCAAGGACAAAACATATCAGATCGTATATAACGCCCGCGTGATGCAGAGGATGGAAACGCAGGGCTTAAAAATTGATAAAGACAGCGGCGCGGCGGTGATGGTTCCGCTGATGCACGCGATGTGTGAGGCCGCCAGCATCCGGGCGCGGCACCACAAAGAGAAGGACTTCGGCGCACCCAAGCTGGAGGAAATGTGGGATGAGCTGGAGCCGAAGGACATCCAGACGATCATCTTGAAATTCCTCGAAGTCTACAACGCGGATGACCGCAACGTGATGGCAAGCGCGCCAAAAAAAGAGGGAGCCGAGGCCGAAGCCAGCACATCCCCGTGACCTCGGCTTGGTACATTTGGTCGGGGATGCATATGGGCCTGACGCTGAACGAGGCGCTCGATATGCCGCTCCGGCAGCTGGAGGATCTGATCGCGATTGGCCAGATCAAAGAAGACGGGTTCGATTACAAGCCCAGCAACGCGCAGGAGCTGGTGATGATATTCGGAGGTGATTAAGTGGCAGACATCAGTGTGAAGTTGGCGGTGGACGGCGAGAAAACGTTCCGAACCAGTTTGCAGCGGGCGACCGCCGAGGCGAAGAAATTTTCCGCACAGCTGAAAACCGCCGAAGCCGCGATGAAGGCCGGCGACAAATCCGAAAAGACCGCGGCCCAGCGTGCCGAAGCCCTGCAAGGCGTTTACGAAGCCAATCAGGAAAAGTTAAGGCTCTACGGCGAGGAGATCGAACGCGCTAACGCGAAGCTGGGCGAGCTGGGTAAGGCGCTGGATGAAGCAAAGAAGAGTGGCAACGCGCAGGATATCGAAAAGGCCACCAACGCCTACAACAGGCAGGCGGCAGCGCTGGCAAAACTCCAGGGCGATGCGTCTGATGCGCAGGGCGCGATGGAGCAGGCCAAGCGCCGGATGGACGGTCTGGCTGACAGCGCGGACGATGCCAAGGATGATGTTAACGGTCTGGCGCAGCAGCTTGAATCGGTCGCGGAAGATTCCGCCAGCGCGAAGGGCAGTCTCCAGTCGATCAACACGCAGGTGTCTTTCGAGACGGTGATTGGCGGCTTGGAAAAGGTCGCCGACAAGATCACGGGTGTGTTTCAAAAGGCGTGGTCGCTGTCCAAGCAGCTGTGGGATTTGTCGAAAGAATCATCTGAATGGGCGAAAGAAACCCAAACCGCTGCCCAGCAGATGGGCGTTACCACCGAAGAATATCAGCGTTTGCAGTACGCGGCGGGTGTTTACGGCCTGACCATCAGCGATCTGACCGCCGGGCAGGACAAGCTGGCCGAAGCCGGTGATGACGCGGCTGCGGTGCTGAACAAGCTCAATGTGACCTACGGTGAAGTGGACAAGAACGGCAACACTGCCGTAAGCCCTGACCTGCTGTGGGATACGATTGACGCCCTTCACGAACTGTATGTGACCGAAGGTTCAGTTGCCGCGAAAGAAGCCGGAATGAAGCTGTTCGGCAACGAATCGGAATACATGAAATACATCGCCCTGGTTCAGTCCGGAACGGCTGCGTTCCGTGAGGTGGGCGATGGCGTTTCGGTGGTGTCCGATGAGAGCGTGCAGACGCTGGCCGACTTCAATGATGAACTGGACGCGATGGAAAACTCGCTGGAAACGGCGAAAATCGAAACGCTGTCCAGTCTGGCGGGCGGGCTGTCCACCATCGCCACCGCGATCAAAGAAGTGGCCGACAAGTGGACGGAATGGACGAAAACCGAAGAGGGGCAGGCCGCGCTTGAAAAGTTAAGCAATTCAATCGCGTCCATCGTCACCAGCCTGACCGAAGAGGGCGGGTTTGACGCTGTTGTCAACGCGGCGTCCGCTGCGATCACCGGCCTTTCCAATGCGTTCCAGTGGATCGCTGACCACGGTGGATTGACCGCAGGCGTGATCAGTTCAATCGCTGCTTCGCTGGGCGTTATCAAGGTGACATCCGGCATCACGCAGGCGATCAAATTTTTCAACGCCGCGAAAGCCCTGATCGCCGGTGGCGGTGGACAGGCTGCGGCAAATGCTGTGACCGATATCGTCAACGCCGTGAATGGCACGGGAACCAGCGCAGGCACGGGCGCAGCTGCATCCGGCGCGGCGTCTGCTGCGGGAAGTGGAGCGGCTGCTGCGGGTACTGGTGCGGCGTCCGGCGCGGCTGCTACGGCTGCGGCTGCGGCTCCGTATGTGCTGGCGGCTGCTGCCGTGATCGGAACCGGCTATATCCTGGACAAAAACGCCACGGAGCGGCACGTTGCCGTTGAAGAACGCGATCTGTCGCTGTTGACGGACAAGCTGCAAGTGGCCATCGAAAACGATGCCGAAGCCGCCGAAAAACTGCAAGCCGCAGTCGACTCGTCCGACCCGGACGCGGTTGTGGCTGCGGTGGAGGACATCACCGGTATTACGGTCAAGCAGACGGCAGCGGAGACAGTGCAGGCAGTAGCGGAACAGGCGCAGGGGCAGGCCGGAACCGGCGTATATGCGGGTGAACTCAGCAACGATCAGATCGAACTGCGCGACCTGCTGCTGGGTGAGATGGAGCTGAACGGCGCCGACCTGTCAGACCTCGGTGCTGTGGCGCAGACCGCCGCAAATGCGCTAGAGGACTTTGACCTGTGGTTTAGTCGCAACGAATACACCAGCGACCTGTTCAACGGCTACCGCCAACAGGGTGACGGATGGCAGGACAAGGCGCGGCAGGACATTCAAGCCGTGCTGAACTCGCTGGTGTCCGGCGTGGCGGTTGATGAAATCGACAACGGGCGCGATTACGCGACCGAATATCTGGACTGGCTGGACGAACTCGAAAACGCTACCAGTGAAACCGCCGCATATGTTGACGAATCCTTGCAGGGCGTTCCGGCGTCAATGCGCTGGTCCGGTCAGCAGGGCGGCATCGGCTTCGCGAAGGGCTTGCTCGATGAATCGAAACTCGTGTTCAATGCCGGTTCCACGCTGGGCAGTCAGGCAGACATGGGCATCCGGTTTGCGGCTGATATCAATTCGCCGTCAAAGGTCACGGAGCGTCTGGGCAAATATATGGGTGAGGGCCTTGCCTTAGGTATGGACAGCACCCACGAACTGGTGCGGCAGAGTGCGGCGAATATGATCGACCTCACCGCGCCGACATCCAGCGCGATGATGGCGCAGTCGCAGGCGGCCAATGTGAGCGTCAACAACGATAACAGAGGACTGGCCGAAGCAATCGCGGCGGGTCTGCGTGGGCTGACCGTGGAAATGGACGGAGAGACGGTCGGCAGGCTGGTCACGCCCACGGTTGATGAAGAACTGGGTAATCTGGCCTATGCGGGGAGGTATGCGCGTGGCTAATCAAATCAATGAGCCGGTGCGCCTGCCGCGCCTGCTGGAGCGGCTCGACCCCACGGTGGAGATTGCGCGAATCCATCCGCTGTCACTCACCATCACCGAAAACGCGGAACCGCTCTCAACGGGTTCAATGCGGGTGGCGGTGGATGAGGTGACGGTGGAGCCGGGAATGTTCGTCCGTGTCTATGATGTGTATCGTTCGCTGGGCATCTACCGCATCAGTCAGGTGACGCGGCAGTACAAACAAGGCCAGCCCGTCTATGACTGTACGCTGGAACACGCAATCAGCACGCTCAGTCAGGATATCGTGTTCGGCGATCTCACCTATGAGGACGGGCAGACGGCGTACACCATCATCAAAGCGTTGCTAAACAAGCAAACCAGAAAATACTGGCAACTGGACGAATCCACGGACGAATCCGCGATTGAATACTTGCAATCCCAGACGGTTGACATGGAGTTCAGCGACTGCGATCTGCTGGATGCGCTGCTGGACTTTATGGCGTTTCTGCCGCGCAACCTGTATCTGGCGTTTAATTTCGGCACGTTTCCGTGGAAACTGGTGCCGCGGCGCGTTCCCGTCAACTATGCGGACGCGGAGATTCGCCTGACCCACAACGCGGCGGGCGTGAAGGTCACGCGCGATTACAGCACGCTCTGTACCCGCATCTACCCACGCGGGGCGGACAGCATCGGCATCAAAGACGTGGCCGGGAAAGACTACATTGACGCGGACGGGAGCGTCACCGATGACACCCAGAGCGTCTACGGCGTGATCTCGCAGGTGTGGGAGGACAGCACCGCCACCAGCGCAACAACGTTGTACAACCGCGCTGTCAAGCAGCTGGGGCGCGTCTGCTGGCCGGGTGTGAGCGTGACCGCTGATGTGTACACGCTGACGCACCTGACCGGCGACACGTTCGACCGTTTCAACGTGGGGAGATTGTGCCGCCTGACCCTGCCGGATGAGGGCGAGAGCCTGATCTATCAGGTGCAGTCCCTCTCCCACCCTGATCTGGTGAATGATCCGGCGAAAGCAACCGTCACGATGGGTTCGTTTGAGAAGCGCAGACTGTCCCGCACGCAGGCGGAGGAAAGCTCCGGCGGTGGCGGTGGCGGTGGCGGCGGTGGTACGCTGCTGAAATACACGCAGACCACCATCGTAAACTGCACCACCACGGGCGATTCCACCGTCAGCTGGTACTACACGGTCAGCAGCAAGTTCGTCACGGTATCTAGCGCAGTTGTGATGATTGCTAATAACAGCGGGTATCCATTGACGGTGTGGCAGAATCCCGAAAGTACAACGCTTATTACAAGTAATTCAGGCTGGAACAGCATTACGGTAACTTCACAGGCAAGCGCGGGGGCTAAATTAACGTGGTACGGAATGATTGAGGATTCCGGTTCGCATTCATTCCAGACAAAATTGGTAGTCACCGGCTACATCCAGAAAGAGTGAGGTGATGATATGCGACCAATCAGGGCTTACCTCAACGGTATCGACCTGGGACGGGCGATTCCCGGCGCGATGCTGTTAGAGGTGACGGAATCTGCGCCGAAAGTGAACGCGCAGGCGTCCGCGATTGCGGGGCGGGCCGGTCAATGGTTCCTGTCCGCCGACCGTCAACAGCTGGATGTGCAGCTGTCCATCGGCATCCGTGAGCGGTATGACCCGGTTCGCCGCGCTAAAATTCGCGATCAGATCGCGGAGTGGTGCGCGAATGGCGGATGGCTGACGCTCAGCTATCGACCGAATCAGCGGCTGTGGGTGCATCCGACCGATGTTCCCGCGCTGGGGAAGTCCTTCATCTGGACGGAAAAGGAAACGCTGACGCTCACGGCCTACGAACATCCCTACTGGGAGGACGCCACGGAAACCGCCGTCACGCTGGACAAAGGCACCAGTAACAGCGGCGTGATCACGCTGCCGGGCAACGCGGGGCGGGTCGAGTGCGATGCGGAGATTACGGTGGCCACGGGGACGCTCACGGACATCACGCTTACAGTCGGCAGCACCTACATCACGCTCACGGGGCTGACGGTCACGGATAGCGTCACCATCGGCCACACCGATGAAGGCATCCTGACCATCAACAGCGGTTCGGGCGCGGCTCTGCTGCGATACCGCACGGATGACAGCTCGGATGAGCTGCTGGCGACCTGCGGCGGGTCAACTGATATTTCCTACGAAGCTAGCAAGGCGGTCACGGTCAAAGTGGTCGCCAGAGGGAGGTGGCTGTAATATGTTCGGTTCGGTTGATCGGCTCGACATTCGGGTCGATCTGAGCAAGCCCATCAGAGTGTTTCCCCTGCCCTACACTTTCTCGGATGATGAGAAAGGCACCACGTTGAAGTTGCTGCTCTATGATGAACGCGACCCGTACAGCGTGGACGGAATGATCGCTAACCTGTACGCGATTCGGGCGGATGGGGCGACCGTCACGATGGTCGGCACGGTGGACGACAACACCATCACGTTCGACCTGAGCGGCCTGACCGTCCCCGGTCGCGTGGAGTTCCGCTGCGAACTGGTTTCCGGCGACATCCGCAAGACCGTCTGGGCGGCAGAGGGAACCGTGTTGCGGACCTATTCGGACGCTGTTGCGACTGTGGCGGGGGAATCGCTGTCAACGGTTCTCGCGGCTATTGAACGGCTCGAAAACGTGAATAACACCGCCGTACAGGGCTTGCTTGATTCGTATAGCGATTTGCCGACTAATCCTGACTATGTGGGTATTGTGTACGGTGTCGCAGATTCCAGCGCGGCGTCCGGCTACACCTATTACATCTACGATGGCGAAACCAGTTCATGGAAATCGCTTGGCGACATCTACGCGGCAACTGAATCGGTGGAAGATTTTACCGACAGCATCACCTATTCCGTGGATATGGCAAGTCAATCCGCGACCAAATGCGGCAAAACCGTCTGTCTGTCGATGCGTACCGCTACGGGCAGTTCGTGGTCGGCGGGTGATACGCTGATGACCATCCCGTCCGGCTATCGGCCCAGTTCCGGGCTGGCATTCACGGCCGGGGCGGTCACCAGCGGTTCAACGGGCTACGCGGCTGACATCCGAATCAGCGGCGGCACGGTGTCCATTGTCCGTATCGGTGCGAGTTCGGGGTTCATCACGTTCAGCATCACCTATCATGTGAGTTAAGGGAGGAATGAAATATGGCTTATGTCTATGACGCAATCCGCGTGAAGTCGCTCAACCGCAACACCTATGTGGTGCTGGGGCAGTACGGGGAGAACGAGGCCCGCACGCTCCAGTTTGATGTGACCGAATGGGCGAACGCGTTTTCTGGCGCGACCTACACCATCGTGGTACAGCTGCCGGGCGATTCCGGCGAGTGCTACACCGCGACCACCAGCACGGTGACGGAGGATGATGCCACCATCGTTCAATGGACGGTGACGAACTCGGACACCAGCGTGGTCGGCAAAGGCTACGCGGAGATTCGCGCGACCGTGGGTGATGTGCTGTGCAAGAGCGCGGTGTTCTCGACCGAGGTCAAGCCCGCGCTGGGTGAGAGCGGCGAATACCCTGACCCTGCCAAAGATTGGGTGCAGAGCATTTTGGACGCCGCCACCACCGCGACCGAAGCCGCGACCACCGCAACCGAAGCCGCGACTGCGGCCAGCACCAGCGCAACGGCAGCGGCGGCGAGTGAAGCTGCGGCGGCAGAATCGGCGACCAATGCGGCGGCAAGCGCAACCGAAGCGGCGACCAGCGCGGCAAGCGTCACGGCAAGCGCGGAGCAGATCGCCACGAACACGGCTGATATTGCTACGCTCAAAACGGAAGTGGATGCGCTGGCGCAGTATGTCGGCAGCACGGAGCAGCCCGCGTGGTCGGAGGTCAAAAAACTGGTTAACGCAGGTCTGGCGTCCGCGATGTTCCCGGTCGGCTATCAGTTCACGGTCAAGCACGATGTTTTCGGGGATTTGAAATGCACCGTGATGGACACCACGGACGGGCTGTGGCTGTTGGCGGATGATGCGCCGCTCGGCAGCTACTGGGACGAGGCGGAGTGCTTATATTATGCGGCGGACGGTCTGACCGCCGGGACGTATTGCTTCACTTGGGGTACGCAGATGTACGAGTTCACCACCACCACGGACATTCCGGCTGGCGGCTGGGTCGGGTGCATGACGAGTTGGAACGGTGACGCCATCAATAGTATGTACACCTATGGTGACCGCGACAGCAACACCGAGCTGGAAAAGGCTCTGACCGTTTCAAAGGTTGATTCGTCTGAGGGTACGAACATCGGCACGGTCGGCGTGGAGTTGAACACTCAACCCGGCTACTGTGGGCGATCCGGCTGCACGGTGTGGGCGTCCTCGAATGTCCGTCAATGGCTTAATTCTGACGCGGAAACGGCTGGCGCGTGGTTCGTGCGGCGGGATGATTTCGACCGTTGCATCAGTTCCAACACGCTAAAGTACGGCGGGGTCCTGTACGGGCTGGACGCTGACCTGCTGGCGGTGCTGAGTGACCAGACGAACACGGAAGGCGGCGAAACCACTACGGACAAGGTCACGCTGGCGAATGACTGGTTGCTGACTGAATCGCAATTCGTGACCGATGGCGGGTCGCTGGTTCACTATGCAGACGGCACGGCTGTGGTCTGGTGGGGTATGCATTGCGTTAGGGTTACGGCTGTGCGGCATGTGAAATCAACCGGCGCGCTGGGAACGATGTATACCAACTATGTGTGGGATTCTAACACCCGCCTGTTCCCCGTGTTCTACATCGGAAAGGATGAGTGAGATATGAACATCTATATGGAGATTCGCAAGGCAAAGGACGATGCAAAACAGGCACGGGCAGAGGTCGCTGCGCTGATGGCGAAACTGATTGAGCGGGGAATCATTGAGCCGGAAACCGAAGCGGAACCGGATGAACCTGAGGAAGTGACGGAAGATGGCTGAAACTGTTATTGTCACCACCTGTTATGACTGTGAGCAATTCCCGCATTGTCCCGCGTTAGTCGACATATTTCCACAAACGTGCATATTCTACAAGGACTTTATGGGAAATGAAATCTGGGTGCCTAACGCGGATGATAAAACCGTTGCGGAATTTTGCAAACGCGCAGAAGAAGGTGGCGTCTGATGGCTGGGGTTTTCTGGTGCATAGCGGCACTCGCGGCGATTGCGCTGGTGCTTGTGCTGATGGATAGGGATGATTGACTTGCCGTGGATTAGGTGCGAGATTGAGGACGCGGTGTTCCTGCTGGACGGTATGCGGACGGTCGGACAGATGAAACCTGAGCGTTGGCAGAGATTACAGGCGATCGCCCTGCGGAAACCAGCGCGACCCATCACGGTGACCATTGACGGGGAAGGGACGATGATTCTCGGTGATTACGAAGGAAACCCTCATCCGCGACTTTGAGAGCGCACTGGGCTATCCCTACGCAAGCCCCGGCAGCACTACGCGACCGGAATCAGGCGTGGATTGTAGCGGCTTGTTCGTGTGGGCGTATCGCAGACAGGGCGAAGGAATCTATCACGGTTCTAACCGAATCTGGCGGGAATACACCAGCGACAAGGGCCGGATCGGCACCATCACGGTGCAGACAGGTCTGGCCGTGTTCAAGTGGCGCGATAGCGCGACAACGTATTCCGATAACGAAGGCGACTTCCATCATATCGGACTGATAACATCCACGCGCCCGCTCCGCATCATCCACGCATCGAGCGCGGCGGGGTGCGTCACGGTGGACACCAGTCTGAAACGTTGGACGCATTGGGCGCGATTGAGCGCGATTGATTACGGAGGTGGAACGATGTATACGGCAACAACCCACGCGGACGGGAACTCTGCCGGAATCAACCTGAGAGCGGAGCCGGGGAAAAGCGGCGGGAAAATCGGGGAGATTCCGCAGGGGATGACGGTCACGGTGGTCGAGGAAAGCGGCGAGTGGGCGCGGGTGGAATACGGCAGCTGGAACGGGTGGGTGATGAGGAAGTATCTCATCGCAGCTGATTCCGCAGGGACCATCCGCGTCACCGATGGCACGGGAACGGTTTATACGTTGACGCTACCGATTACCATCTCAGGAGGTGGTTCCATTGGATAAATTCTCCCCGTCCGATCTGTGGACGGCGCTGCTGGTTTTCCTCGCGGTGTGCGCCGCGGTTGTGACCATCGGGGAGGCGGTGAAAACCGTGAAAGGATGGTCTAATTCCCCGAAAGTGGACGCGGAAATTCGCCGGATCAACGCCCGCCTTGACGATCACGAACACGCCATCGAACGCGCAGCTGAGGATATTGCAGACCAGAAAAACGCGCAGAAAGCAACGCTGGTGGCGCTGCAGGCCCTGCTCGATCATGCCCTGCACAACGGGAACGCGGACCAGCTGCAACGTGCCAGCGATGGCATCACGAACTATCTGATTGAAAAGAGGTAACCGATATGGACTGGAAAAGAAAACTGACCAGCCGCAAGTTCTGGGCGGCGGTCGCGGACTTTGTGGTGATGCTGCTGATGGCCTTCGGCGCGGCGGATAACACCGCGGCGCAGGTGAGCGCGATCATCATGGCCGGCGCGGCCGTGGTGGCTTACATCATCGGGGAAGGCCTGGCGGATGCCGCCGGAGCGAAGGCGGAGAGCCAGCAGAATGGGTGAGTTGCCTATCAGGATTGGAGGATGAACCAATGACGAATCGCGAAAAGTTGTTCGAGGTATTCGGACGCGAATGGATGCGCGTTCTGGCGGACGATGAGGAACAGTTCAACCAGTCAATGGCGTGGCTGGGCGATCAGTACCACCCGCCCGAAGAGACGGATGCGGAGCAGGGCGTGAGCGTGATGGAAATCACGGAGGGCGTCAAAGCGTTGATCGTGGGCGGTCACGCGGTGGTTATTATTGGTTGAGATGCCAATAGAATTAAAGGGGTTCGGCGAGTGTGCCGGGCCTCTTTTTTCGTGCGAAAATTTTTTTCAAAAAAGGGTTGACATTAGGGCGGTAATGTGCTAAGATATAGGCACACCGGATGACGGTGATAAACAAAACGGAGGAAAAACACGAATGAAAGTTTACAGCATCGAGGTTATGGACAAGCGCACCCAGACCAGCAACGACACCGGAGTGACCTTCACCGACATTCACGAAGCCCTCTATGAGACCGCTCTCGAATGGCTGCATCTCACGCGGGAAGAACGCGCCAAAAGCATCGTGCGCTGCGTCTGGTACGATGAAGAGGCCGCCGAGCGCGGCGAGATCGAATCCGGCTGTAACATGGAACTCCAGACCAATAAGCAGGGCGATGAGCTGTATTTTCCGGATGTGGCCGATGACGGCCACGATATCGACAAGTGGTTTGGAAACCAGATGCCCCACGTTGCGCCGGAAAGCGACTGGCGCGATCTCCACGAAGAATGGCACGAAGGCGATGAGGATGCACCGGAGTTCGAAGACGAGTATCATGTCGCGTGGGCGAACGAACTGGTAGAATACGAAAGTTTTGACGTTGAGGATGATGCCGATGAGTGAGAAATTCAATCAGACAAAATACATCATCGACTATCAGCGGAAGAACGTTAAAACCATCCGGGTCGGATTGAACCGCCAGCACGATGCCGATCTGATCGCGTGGGTGGAGCAGCAAGGGAACGCCAGCGGGTACATCAAAGGACTGATTCGGGCGGACATGGAGCAAAAAGCGGAGCGGGGTTGATTCCCTGCCCCGCTCTTTTTTTGTGTGCAATTTTCGCAATGTTTCGCAATTTCCTCTGACCCAGATTTTGACCCAGTTACGGTTGGCTGATGTGGTTTTTTGGGCTTATTTTGTCGCAATATTGACCGCACCAGAACGCGGCAAGGCAAGCAAAAACCCTTGATTTCTCAAGGGTTTCGAGTGGTGAGCCTGGCGGGATTCGAACCCACGACCTTTTGATTCGTAGGCTTGGCGCGGGGTTTCGGCGGGCTGACCACCGAATTGACCACCGGAGGAGGCGGCGGGGGTGGTTTGACCACCGGTTTGACCACCGTTCGCAGATCCCGGTGCGGCGGCGGAGAGTTTGGCGAGGGCGGAAGAGATGCGGGCGTCCGTGATGTGATCGTAGACGCGGAGAATCATCTTCTCGTCCGCGTGGCCGAGCCACTGCATGGCGAGGTGCATATCTACGCCGGCATCGCGGAGCATGGTGCAGTAAGAGTGTCTTAGATCGTGCGGGCGGATCTTCACGGGATGCCCTGCGGCCTTGCTGAGCGCCAGGAGATAGGATTCCCAGCCGCGCTTGAAGGCAATCTGGGTGGAGAAGCCGCCGGAGCGCGTGCGGAAGAGAGCCGCGTCCGGCTCGGAGAGGGCGGAACGCAGCTGCGGGAGGATCGGCACATCGCGGGTGCCGGCTTCGGTCTTCGGATCGGTGAGGATGGGCGCGTTGGAGTCCCAGCGGACAGAGCGGCGCACATGGATCATGCTGCCGTCGATGTCCTCCGGTTCGATGGCAAGCGCCTCGCCGCGGCGCAGGCCGGCGTACAGCATAATCATCGCCGTGAGCCGCATCCGGTGCGGCGTGGTTTCGATCAGCTGCCGTTCCTCATCGGTGAGGGTTCGGTGGCTGCCGGCGGTGCCGCGGGGCGGCGTGGCGTATCGCGCCGGGTTCGTGCGGCAGTAGCCTTCGCGGACGGCGGTCTCAAAGCAGTCAATCATCAGCATCCGCGCGGTATGGATGAGGCTCTGCGACTTGCCCGCGTAGAGATTCAGCACGCGCTGCACATCCGTCTCCGTGACGGCAGCGAGCGGGATCCCGCCGATGGTATCGACAAGGCGGTCGATGTGGACGGCGTAGGCGTTATAGGTGCGGTCGGACACGTTTGCCTTATGGACGGAGAGCCACTGCGGGGCATAGGAAGCAACGGTCTGACGGGAAGCCGCCCGCAGACCGTCCGCTTCGGCGCGCTTAAAGGCGTCCAGCTTGTCCTGCGCCTCGCGCTGGGTCTTTCCATAGAAGTATTTCCCGTGATACCGCAGCACATAGCGCCCGTCGGCGCGGCGCTTTTTAGCCACGTTCCGCGCGGCGCTGCGCTTCCGCTTCCGCCTCCTGACGCGCCTTTTCCGCCTGCGCGTTCTTATAGGTGCGCCACAGGCCCCAGATCAGCACGATCAGCCCGAAGGCACCGCCGATCAGGCAGCCGGTCATCAGGGTCGGCATGAAGCCGACGGAGTACAGCTTGTAGAACTGCACTTCCATATAGCCGAAGACGCAGATGAAGAAGATCAGGATGAAATACAGCATGGTTTGCCCTCCTTTTTTGGCTACTTAAGTTTTTAAGTAGCTACTTAAGTAGATTATCCCGCCCTCCCCTTGCTTTTTGCAACCGCCGGCAGTTCCAGCAGCCGGCGCACCGCTTCGCGCATCTCCGGGTGTGCGCGGTAGGCACGGATCAGCTCGCTCTCCTCCGGCGTGATGACGGACACCGGCAGGATGTTAGCGGGCGGTTCGGGGTCATCGTCCATGCCCAGCAGATACTCCGGCGTGGTGCCGTAAAGCCTCGCCACACGGGCAAGGCGATCAGAGGTCGGGTGCGATTTTCCGCTTTCCCAGCCGCTGATGGAAGGCGCCGCGATGCCCAGCTCAAGCGCGACATATTTCTGACTTAATCCGGCGCGGAGTCGGGCTTCTTTGAACCGATTCATGAGCATCCTCCCCTGTATTTTGTGTTTTAAGTATATAGAAAACACCTATATAGCGCAAGGGGAAATTTATAGAAAAAATCTATTGACAATTAGAAAATGTTAGGTATAATAGAAAACGATAGGTAGAAAGGGTGATTGGATGAACTGGCTGAAATCAATCCGGCAGATGCAGGGCAAAACGCAGGCCGAAGTGGCCGCTGCCGCGGATATCGCGCAGCCGTCCTATTACAGCATAGAGAGCGGAGCGACGCGTCCGCGCGTCCCCACGGCTAAGAAGATAGCTAAAGAATTAGGATTCGACTGGCGATTATTTTATGAGGACGAAGGGAGGGTTGAACGTGGTCGCACTGTACACGCCGAAGGAAGTCAGCGAACTGTGCAAGGTCAGCCTGACGCAGGCGCGGCGGATCATGGAGGAAGCCGGCGCCGTAGACATCGGACTTGGCCGGAAGCGAGTTCTGCGGATTGAACCCGAAGCCCTCGAACGCTGGATCCGCGGCACGATCGCGCCCGTGACTCCCCTGCCCGCCCGGAAGGCGTCCGGAGGGAACGCCTATGTCGATGAAAAAGGGCATTGCCTGCGGAGATAAATCAGCAGCTGCGGCTGTTTACATATAGAGACTGAACGACCGATGACTTGCAGCGGAATTGCTATGATCGGCGACGCCTTCGCAAGGGAAAAGAAGAGAATGTCTCGGCGCGGCGCAGCACCGCAACGGAATATCAGAATCGGCATAGATGGCAATGGACGGCGAAGATCGCCACGGCATGGAGACGGATCGAACGGACTGCAATGGCTTGGAATTGACAAGCTTGGAAGGCAGTGGCTCCGCAACGCCGATATCAGCAGCGCTGCGGCATGGCTCCGAACGGGGTTGCTCCGGCGGAGCAAAGCAGGCAAAGCGTTGGCTTGGCAAAGGCAAGGCACGCAGTGAGCCTCGGCATAGCAGTGAGTCGCTTGGACTGCTTCGGCACTGGATAGATCGGCAAGCTGTGATCAGCTGCGGCAGTGCGCAGGCCGAAACGGACAGCCTTGCTTCGGCATTGAACTGAGAGGCTCCGCATCGCATGGGAAAGGAGAGCGGAGAGCGCGAAGATATGCGACGGCAGAGAATCACGTTGCCCTGATCCGAATCGGCGAAGAGCAGAATGCAGAGAAAAGGAAGAACGGTATCTTCGGCGTGAGCCGTGGATATAGGCGGACAGCGAACCGCCCGCGGGAGGTTTCTTCGGATGTGCCACCTCCCGCACACGCTCCCCCCAGCGGGTAGAGCGCGGGTGCGACTCCCGCGGGGAGCAGCTATCACTCCCTTGTCCGTAACACAAGGGAAATCCTCCAGGGCTATAAGCCCGGCTGTGGGTTTCAATTTCCGCCCACAGTGCCGCGCTCCGGTGGTCATGTCCGGCTAAGCGCGGCTGTGACGAAATCAATCGAAAAGAAAAGGAGATTTACGCCATGTTCAAAGAACTGCTTCGTTCCCTGACCACCACCTACTCCTTCGTGGTTCACAGCCGCGACACCGTGACCGACCGTGACCGCGCCACGCTGGCGCAGGCCGCGCGGATCATGACCGACAACGCTGACGAAGTGTGGGGCGGCAGCCGCCCGGATCACACGCTGACCAAAACGGAGACGCAGGATCTGTGCGAAGCCGTGGAAGTCTGCCGGCACATCGAAGAGATGCAGGTCTACCTCCTTCATCAGGAGATTATCTGAGAAGGAGGAACGAAGAAATGATCGTTGTCACGAAGAACGGCGAAGAGATGCGGGAGGCGCTGGAAGATCTGGACGGCGGGTTCACCTCGATCACGATCTGCCGGGGCGAAAAGGACTCCGTGGTGGACTTCCGGGATATCACGAAGGAGCAGGCGCTGCACATGATCGCCGACGCGGTGGAAGCGCTGAGCGCCGCGACCGAAGTGCCGCCGACCACCTACGCCACCTGGCTCAGGATGGAAATCCTTGAGCGCTGCGGGAGGGATCCCTTTGCAATCTGACCTTCCGCCCTGCATCCTGTGCGGGACAATGCCGGTGATCCGGCACGGGCTGATGTGGTGCTGCGACTGCCCGAACTGCGGCGCGGGCGTGGAACCGCAGCACACACGGGAGGCGGCGCTCGACGCCTGGCGGGATGAGATGCGACCTCCCGAACAGCTTTCCATGATTCACGAACTGACAGGTCACTTAGAAACATTCTGACGGAGCTGCGGCTCCGCATCGGTCGGCCAGCGCGGATCCGGGGGCGGCACCCGGACGATCGAATTGCCCGACACGGGCTTAGAGGACAGAGACAGGAGTCTCA
>Ga0181612_134646_pt1 | contig 22932 bp, 16 predicted proteins | sample HoacroProtozoa21_FD_119630 | JGI IMG/M metagenome (GOLD analysis project Ga0181612, IMG submission 119630) | Hoatzin crop microbial communities from Cojedes, Venezuel. Combined Assembly of Gp0051906, Gp0051904, Gp0051908
CCACCGCAGAAGAACCGCAGAAAAAGCATTTTTTGCATCGGATAAATAATAAATGATGCAAATATACTAACTTTCAGACTTTTACAACAGTTTCATCCTACTTTTTGCATATTAAGCCTGATTTTGTTTATCTCACGACTCCTTTTCGAGAATTTCATTAAGAGGATTCATCACGAAGGCTCGTTCGTGCATCAACGGATGCGGTATCTTTAGATCAGGCTCGTCTATGTTAAGATCGTCGTATAGCAGAATGTCGATGTCAATAGTTCGGTCGTGATATTGCCCATTTACTGTTTTCTCTCGTCGTCCCATCTGTTGCTCTATTTTCTGCGTAGCCTCCAAAAGTTGTCGTGGGGTTAAAATCGTATTTAGTTTAACTACTGCATTGAGGAAAGCGTTACGAGAGTAAAACCCCCACGGTAGCGTAGAATAAAAAGAAGATTGGCTTATCACAGGGCCAATCCTCTTATTAATCAGTTTTATGGCTCGCTTGAGATTGGCCTCAGTGTTACCGAGGTTAGATCCCAACGCGAGGAAAACGTCATGATTAGTCGTTGAGGATGAGGAGTGCGTCTCCATAGCATCCAAATTTATATCCGTTCTCAATAGCCAGTCTGTACGCCTCCATTACAATCTCATATCCACCGAAAGAACACGTGGTCATAAGCATAGTTGACTCTGGCGCATAGAAGTTTACGATGAGCGAGTTACATAAAGAAATCTCGTATGGGGGGAAGATGAACTTGTTTGTCCACCCTTCGTATTCCTTGAGCAGACCGTCTGTTCCCACGGCTGTCTCTGTGGCTCTCACTGTGCTTGCTCCTATTGCGCAGAGACGATGACCTTCGAGCTTCGCCTTATTAGCTATTTCGCAAGCCTCTTTAGATATGAACATTTGCTCACTGCTCATCTTATGTTTCGATAGATCCTCTACTTCTATTTGGTCGAAGTTACCCAAACCACTATGAATCGTAATAAAGGCAGAGTTTATTCCCTTAATCTCAAGTCGTTTCATTAGCTCGCGACTAAAGTGTAATCCAGTCGATGGTGCTGTTACAGCTCCCTCGTTTTGTGCGTAGATTGTCTGGAAGTCTTGTGCGTCTTCGGGGCGTAGTTCTCTTCTGTCGAGGATATATTGTGGAAGAGGCGCAGAACCGAGAGCATATAGTTCGCGCTTAAACTCGTCGTGAGGACAATCGTAGAGAAATCTTAACGTGCGCCCTCTGCTTGTGGTATTGTCGATGACTTCAGCCACCATTGGCCCGTCGTCTTCAAAGAAAAGTTTGTTTCCTATGCGAATCTTTCTTGCTGGTTCAACGAGCACATCCCAAAGTTTATATTCCTCATTTAGCTCTCTCAGCAGGAACACTTCTATCTGCGCATCGGTTTTTTCTTTCTTCCCGTAAAGTCTTGCAGGGAACACCTTTGTATCGTTGAAGATGAAAGCGTCGTCTTCGCCAAAGTAGTCTATAATGTTTCTGAAGTCGAGATATTCTCCTTCTACGTCGTTGCCGTTCTCGTCTTTCCTTAACATTTCAATCTTTTGAGAAGCCTTGTGAACCACCATCAGCCTACATTCGTCGCGATGCAGTGGTGGATATAGCCCGATGTTTTCCTCAGGCAAGTTGAAGCGGAATTGTGATAATTTCATATTCTGGGGGTATTGTGTCCTGATTCTAAATATGTATGTTTTTTAATATCGTAAAGGTTCTATTACCTTATTACCATGTGTAATCGCGCTTATCAGGGCGCTCGGAATGACTCACGCGGATTGCGTTTCCAGCTTGTTGTTAAGCCACTGTTCTATCTCTTCGAGCTTGATGCACTGTTGAACGGGGTACTCTCCTACCCTTGTTCGTCGGAGTGCGGTCAGATGTGCTCCGCTGTTTAGTGCTTGCCCAATGTCTCGCGCAAGTGAGCGAATATAGGTTCCTTTGCCACAAACTACTCTGATGTCCATCTGCATCTCGTCTGGACGAAAGTCTGTCAGCTCTATTTCGGATATTACCACAGGCTTCGGTGCCAATTGAGGCTCGTCTCCCTTACGCTTTATCTTGTATGCTCTGTCGCCACCAATCTTGCATGCAGAATAAGCTGGCGGCACTTGCATGATTTCTCCTTTAAACTGTGTAAGCGTTTTAAGGATAAGGTCTTGTGTTATGTGCTCAGTGGGAAAGTTGGCATCAATTGGGTGCTCAAGGTCGTAGCTTGGAGTGGTGCTGCCGAGTTGAAGTGTTGCCGTGTATTCCTTAGTGTGAGCTTGAAATTCCTCTATTCTCTTGGTGGCTCTCCCTGTGCACAGTATCAGCACCCCTGTGGCGAGCGGGTCGAGAGTTCCAGCGTGCCCTATCTTTACGCGTCTGCCAAGTCGTCTGCTGAGCATACCACGCACTCTTGCAAGTGCTCCGAAGCTCGACATTCGGTATGGCTTGTCTATTGGTATGATTTCTCCGGCAATGAAGTCGGTCATTGTCAACGTATTATTATGCGAAGATGTTAGTTAGCACAAGAGCGAGTCCGAGCAATGCGCAATAGATAGCAAAGTAGATGAGCTTTCCTTTGCGTACTATGTCAATCATCCATCGGCAGGCAACGCATCCACTGATGAATGCTGCAACGAAACCTACGACGAGTGGCAGTGTGTCGATACTTCCGAATGCTTGTTCGCCATTTGCCAGCTTTATCACGTCGAGCAGTGCCTCTCCGAGTATTGGCGGAATTACCATGAGGAATGAGAACTGAGCGAGCTGCTCTTTCCTGTTTCCGAGGAGCAAACCTGTTGCTATGGTACTGCCAGAGCGTGAAAGTCCTGGCATTACGGCACAGGCCTGAGCCAAACCGATGATGAATGCGTCGCGGAAAGATATTTCGTCTTTGCGTCGTGGCAGGGCATAATAACCGAAAGCCAACAAGCCTGCGGTTACGATGAGCATCAATCCTACGATGAATAGGCCGGAACCGAAGATTTCTTCAACTTGATCCTTGAAGAAAAGACCTACGATGCCTACGGGTATCATCGAGATAACGATAGCTATGACATATCGCACGGCGCTGTTCATCTCACCTTTGAACAGTCCTTTAATGAGCCAAGCTATCTCGCTGCGTAACACCACGATGGTGCTTAGAACAGTTGCCACGTGTACGAGTACCGTGAAAGCAAGGTTGTCGGCTCCTTCGATGCCGAAGAAGTTAGATGCTATGACAAGGTGTCCTGAGCTACTGACAGGCAAATACTCTGTCAGTCCCTGTATGATGCCGAGTATTAGCGCTTCTAACCATGTCATGCTTCGTCCTCCTTTTCCTTGTTGTCGTGGAGTTCTGGATCGCGCGGCTTACGAGCTACGGCATAGATCATTGAAACGAAGCCCACAAAGCATACCACTGGTGCTACCTTGATACGACGGGCACTGAAAATCTCTGGATTGAACGATTCAGCGTCGCTGCTTGCTCCTGTCATCAGGAGAAAACCAATGACCACAATGATCATTCCCACGGCGAGAAGGATGAAGTTTACTTTGTCGAAAGCAAAATCTCTCTTGTCCATATTTCTTTTTCTTATTATTCTCTCTTTTATCTACGATTCAAATGGCACGTCGGCGAGAGATGCCAAATGGGTTACACCTATTATATTTTATATAGCTCTCCTGCCTTCATCCGCAGGAACTTGCCTACGGAGACGTAAGAGCATACCGTCGTGATGAGCACACCGAAGAGCATCACAAGCAATGCCGTGAATGCGAGCTCGCGCCACGATAGTATCGTCAGCACGTTGGCGTCGTTGCGCCAAAGCAGCCAAACGAGCAGGCTAAGCACTCCTACGGCTAACAGTCCTGCCACTATTCCTATGCCGAAGCCGGTCTTCACGAACGGTCGTCTTATCACGCCCCACGATGCTCCAACGAGCTTCATGGTGTGAATGGAGAATCGCCGGGAATATACTCCGAGCTTAACGGCATTGTTTATCAGCACGAAGCAGATGATGAGCAGCAGTGTTGCCAATACTGCCATCACCAAGGCAGCCTTACCCAACGTGTGGTTTACTTGCTGCATGAGGTCTTCTTGATATGTCACCTCCGTCACAAGCGTATCGCGCTTCAGCTCTGCACTTATCCATTTGAGCGAGTCTTGCGTAGCGTAGTCGCTGTTTAGGCATACTTCGAGCGAGGCTGGGAACGGGTTCACTCCGTCGAGAAACTCGCGTGGGTCTTCGCCCATTGCCGTGGTCTGCTCTCTTAGCGCTTGCTCTTGGCTCACGTATTCAACGCTTTTGGAGTAAACTTTCTGTTGCAGTTGCTTGCCGAGCTGTTTGCTTGCGTCTTGCGAGGCGTTATCTGCCAATATCACCGTCACCACGAGGTTCTCTTTCACGTATCGCGAAAGTTGTCGCGCGGTAAGGCTTGAGAGCACCATTAGTCCGAGCAGCACGAGCACGAGTGTAGTGCTTATGCATAGCGTTATACGCTGCATTGTGTGGCGTATCTTCCTTTGTTTTTGCTTTGCCATAGATGGTGCTGTGGGCGTAATTCCGTGCAAAGGTACTAAGTTTTTCCTAATCGTGCAACTTTTCTTTCATTTTTTTGTGGATTATACCTTTTTAATGGTGAGAAATGGCAGATGCGATGGCGTGAGATTGTTTCCATGGATTTAATGAATCATTACGGTGATAGTAATTCGTTATCGTTACCGTGATAACAAATTAAAACAGTGGTAACAACCCGAAGGCACAATGTGGATGAAAATGTGCGCCCATCTGTCAATCGTCTTAGGTTTGGCACGCTTTTTGTATGTTTGGCTTATAGAACGAAATAAAACAGACGAGATATGCAAAAAGGAAAAATTGGGGTTACAACCGAGAACATCTTCCCCGTCATCAAAAAGTTTCTATACTCGGACAACGAAATCTTCCTGCGTGAAATGATTTCAAACGCCGTTGATGCCACACAGAAGCTGAAAACGCTTGCCGACAAGGGCGAAGTGAAGGGCGACATAGGCGACCTCACCATACACGTGAGCCTCGACAAAGATGCTGGCACGCTCACCATCAGCGACCACGGCATCGGCATGACCGAGGAGGAGATAGACAAATATATCAATCAGATAGCCTTCTCTGGAGTCAGCGACTTCCTTGAGAAATACAAAGACTCGGCTAACGCTATGATTGGACACTTCGGTTTAGGTTTCTATTCTGCCTTCATGGTGTCTAAGAGAGTAGAGATAATAACGAAGAGCTACAAGGAAGATGCCGAGGCAGTGAAGTGGGCGTGCGACGGTTCGCCCGAATATGAAATATCAAAGGCAGAGCGTAGTGAGCGTGGCACCGATATCGTGCTATACATTGACGACGACTGCAAGGACTTCCTCGAAAAGTCGCGCATCGAGCATCTTCTCAGCAAGTACTGCAAGTTTATGCCCGTCAGTATCGCGTTCGGAAAGAAAGAAGAATGGAAAGACGGTAAGATGCAACCGACCGACGAGGATAACATCATAAACTCAGTGGAACCACTATGGACCAAGCAACCAAGCACGCTGACCGACGACGACTATAAGAAGTTCTACCACACACTATATCCGATGCAGGACGACCCGCTCTTCTGGATACATCTCAACGTGGACTATCCCTTCACACTGACGGGCATTCTATACTTCCCGCAAGTAAGGCAACAGATAGACCTTCAGCGAAACAAGGTGATGCTCTACTGCAACCAAGTGTTCGTTACCGACCAAGTGGAAGGCATCGTTCCTGAGTTTATGACATTATTACACGGAGTAATCGACTCACCAGACATACCACTAAACGTCAGCCGAAGCTATCTTCAGAGCGATGCCAACGTGAAAAAGATTTCCACCTATATTACTAAGAAGGTGGCAGACAGACTACTGTCTATATTCAAGGACAATCGTAAGGAATACGAAGAGAAATGGGACAAGCTGAAGATTTTCATCAATTACGGAATGCTTTCTCAGGACGATTTCTACGAACGAGCCAAAGAGTTCTGTCTTCTGAAGGATACGGAAGGAAAGTATTTCACTCTCGATGAGTATCGTAAACTTATAGAAACAAACCAGACCGACAAGGACTCTACCACGGTATATCTATATGCAACAGACCGTGATACGCAATATTCGTATATCGAAGCAGCGCGTGCAAAGGGATACAGCGTGCTTATGCTCGACGGACAACTCGACGTTCCTATGGCGTCAATGCTTGAACAGAAACTCGAAAAGACGCGCTTCAGCAGAGTTGACGCCGATACTGCCGACCGACTGATACCGAAAGACGACAACCACGGCGAGGAACTGGCAGAAGATGTTCGTAGTAATCTTGACACCATCTTCACCACCGTGCTGCCAAAGAGCGACAAGGCCGACTTCAGGGTAACGACGCAACCGCTCGGAGAGGAAGCCTTCCCAGTGATGCTTACCCAAAGTGAGTATATGAGAAGAATGAAGGAAATGAGCCAATATCAACCAGGCATGAGCTTCTATTCGCAGATGCCTGATGCCTACACACTCATACTGAACAGCGACCACAAACTGATACGCCAAATCATAGACGACTGCAAGGCTCACACGGAAGAGTCGCTAAAGCCTATCGAGAGCGAAATAAAGGGACTGGAAGCCCGTCGCGCTGCTCTTCAACAACAGATGAAAGACAAAAAGGACGAAGAGAAGACGCAAGCAGAGCGCGACGACCTTGCCAACACCGAAAAAGCCCTATCCGAACAAAACGACAAGCGCAAGGCGTTGCTTTCCGACTATGCCAAAGAGAACAAAACAGTTAGCCAGTTGGCCGACCTCGCGCTACTGCAAAACGGTATGCTTCGCGGTGCTGCTCTCGATGCGTTCTTGAAACGTTCCGTTGAAATGATAGGAATGTAGGCCGATGAACATCTTTCGGTTGCTTATATTGTCGCCACGACCAGCCAAAGTGTCGAGGATGATTGCCCAGAAGAGTAACTTCTTCTGCCCCAAGGGGTACGCTGCAATCACCCTCTTCGGGACTGTGTTCACACGTGCCCAAGACCTTGCCGACCAATTAAACGACCGATACACTACACTACTCAACCACGAGCAAATCCACCTGCGACAAGCGCAGAGTTGCCACAACTCGTGGTTGCTGTTCTATTTGCGTTACGGATGGTATTTCTTGCGAGCACTGCCGGCACGAAAGCAAATCAAGAATCCTGGCTATTGGCTTAACCCTTTTGAGATGGAAGCATACGACAACGACCAAGACCTCGATTACCTCAAACAATTTGACAAGAAGGGTGCTACGGGGTGGAAACGATTTGCGCAAATGTCGCTCAAGCAACGAGTATATCATGTGAAAGGTAACAGATAGAATGAGCCGTTACGCATATAATATGATAGGAGTATGACGCTCGAACGGATAAAAAACGTTAAAAAAGCACTCCTGCGGTATCGCTTATTCGCTTGTCTTAGGAAAATGTAGTACCTTTGCAGTCGCATTTTCAAAATCAAACAAGTAAAACGATGTATTTAGATCAAGCAAAAAAACAAGAAATCTTTGGACAATACGGAAAGTCCAACACTGATACTGGCTCTGCTGAAAGTCAGATAGCATTGTTCTCCTACCGTATTTCCCATTTGACGGAGCACCTGAAGAAGAACCGTAAAGATTATACTACCGCACGTGCATTAACTGCATTGGTAGGAAAACGCCGCGCATTGCTCGATTACTTGTACGACAGAGACATCGAACGCTATCGTGCAATCGTCAAGGCTCTCGGCTTGCGTCGCTAAGCTGAATTGCTTCAGAAAACAAAAAAGAACCCTTCCCAAAAGCGTGGAAGGGTTCTTTTTTTGTTTGACCGAAACGGGCACGAAACCTTACGGTCGTAATGGCGCGATGTTAAACTTATGAGTTTAAGTTGTTATCGTAGTCGTGATAATCCGACAAAACGACTACGATAATCGCTTAAAGTAGTGGTGTTAATCTTCGCTTCTTAGCGTAACTGAAAATGGCTATCGGCTGTTCACGATGGCATTTCCATTGGAAGTGATGCCTTCGGCAGAGACAACTATATCCTTATCTGTGTGGAAATCAACGGCTACATTGCCTTTGGTGTCGGTCTTTAGGTTCGGGTTCCAATAGAGCGTGCGGCGTGGCAATTCGTCTGGCAGGGCTGCGCCGTCGTATGGCTGAAACGTCTCTCTTCTGGCGAAAGCGTCGAAACGAGTGCGGCGCAAGCCCTTGATTGCCGGTGGAAACTCGTGGTGGGTGTATAGGAACACGGTGGTGATGTTTCCTCCGCTCAGTTTCGGCAGGTTCACATAACGCTGCCAAGCATCGCGGTTGTCGGATATGTATGCCGACTTAAACTCGTCGAGCGAGCGTGGCATTTGTTCGATGGAGACATCTACAAAATCACTTAAATCAGACACTCTTAAAGTCCTCGGAGCAGATGTAATCTGATAGAAACCATTGTTTAGTATCCAAACGATGGTATGGCTTTTATACGTCATTCCGTCGCCAATGAGGAATATGTTGCGCTGCACTTGGTTCTGAAGTCTGATGTAGCGTGGTTGTTCGTCGAATTCTTCACCCTGAAGAAGTATCGACATATTGTAGCTGATGTCGTCGCCGGGAAATATCAGTTCGTCGGCCTTTTGGTCTTTCTTCTCGCACGCCACCCACTCGGAGTCGTCTTCGTTTCCCTCGAAGAAGCTGTTACGCTGCTTTAGCCATTCCGTTATCGTGGGCAGTTCCTTGCCTTCGTCGAGTAGTCGGTCGCACTCTCTGTCGATGTTGTAATAAATGTCTGCAGCCCAAACGCCGCGCTTTTCGCTCTCCCATGCCACGCGAGCGTCATCGAAGATGCGCCGACCTTTCACCGTAACTTCGTTTAGCAATTTCGACGATGACTTGGTGGCGCGGTGAGAGTTGCGAGCAGTGCCTTGCTTGTCGCCCTCATTTGCAAGGCTGTCTAAGCTATCGTTTCCTCGATGTTCATTTATAATCGAAGCATCGTCAACGTCGTCAATACGCCTACACTCGGCCCACGAAAGGGCGCGGGGCTTGGGAGAGAAGTTGCGGTTTAGGCCGATGCCATAGTCTTCGTCGCCCGAACCCGCCCTAATGTGCATGGCCCATTCTCCCTCGCAGTCGGGAACATTGAAAGAGTAAAAACCGCGTTTGTCGGTCTTTTGCTTTCCTGTTACTACGTTTCCTTGTCTGTTATAAAGAGTGATGTTCACCGGCACATTGCCTACTTTCTTGTCTTTTTTCTTCGGAAATATTCTGCCATCGACGGACAGTTTGCGCTCCACTTGTTGGTTGACGATGAATGGCGACTTGCCTGTCATCGTGTTGAAGTCGTAGCGACGCCACCCTTGCACCATCATAAGCAGGTCGGCTGCTCGTCGGTGTGTCTCGTCGTCAGCCTCGAAATAATAGTCGGCATTGGCGATGTAGCCTTTCAGTTCCGACGACAATAGCAGCCACGTCTTAGCATTGCCGTTGCTGCCGTTCACCTCTGTCAGTCTGTCGCGAATAGCGAGAGAAAATGTAGTATTGGGCGTAGTGTGCAGCACAGGCTTACCGTCGTCAAAGCTCATTTCGATGGGGTTGTCGGCTGACTTGGGGTATATGAACACGAGCCTGTCGGCAAGAACATCGCCTGTCGCGCTTAGCAGAGTGAACTGATTAACTCCTTCGTCCATCTCACTCTTACGGAACGAAAATCTTTGCGGTATGGTGTCGAGAGACAATCGTTCAAACGCTACCGGCATACCGTCCTTAGAGAGCATCAACGCCGTCTGCCTGCCTTGCCACGACTGCGACGCTGCCACCGCCACGCCGATAGTGAGCGAGTCTGTCGCATTGACTGTCATGACGCATCCTTCGGCTGACGGCGTGGGCAAATCGAAGGCACGCTGTTTGCCACGTTTGTCTATCAATAGCAGTTTGCAACGGTCTGATTGATTATGTCTTACCGTGAAGACGCCCCTACCCTCTCGCAACGTTTCCGCCGTAGAGATAGTGTCGTCGCCACATACCACCCACCCGTTTGTCTCTATATGTTCACCCTTTTCGTCGAACACTTCAAAGGCAACGCGACTGTCGAGACCGCTTACTAACCGGCCACCTTCGGGATAGAAACGCACGTTCATCCTCTTGGTCTTCAGCGAGTCTTGCGTTCGCTCGTTGGGAACACGCCTACGATAGTTTTCTTCGTCAATGGTAGGGTGTTGTATATCACCACTGAACACAGGGATTGTTCTGGAGAAGATGCCGTCTGCTCCCCAGTTTGTCATGTAGCGAGTGTAGGCTCTCAGTTCGTAGAAACCGCTCTTCATGAGTTCGCCCGTAAGTGGTAAGCATCCGTCGGCCTGCCCGTCGTCAATCTTCAGTTTCCTTGTCTCGACGACTTCGCCCGACGGTGATAGCAACTCAACGTAGAGCACTCCACTCATATCGCTTAGTCGTCCTATGTCGGTTCTGACGACGTAGGCTTTCATCCAAATAGTCTCGCCGAGGAAATATCCTGTGTTGTCGAGATGCAGATAAACCTTTTCTTGTGGAATCAGCCGGGTGAACGTCATGATGCGTTCTCGCAATTCGCTCAGGCTGTCGGTATTGCCGCCCCACGCCATCGTAGGCATGAGTATTAGGCAGAGTAACGACAAAAGCGTCGTTTTATAGGCAATACCACATTTTTTCATACTCGTATATATTTGCCGACAAAGTTACGCAAAAAAGAGATAACCGCCAAAATTTCGTGTTGACAAAATCGTTGACAATCCGAAAAACAGTCTCAACGAAGAAGAAACACCGCTTTCGATGCAACAAAAACTCGACGTCTGCAAATGTAGTGCAGGCGTCGAGAATGTGTTGTCAGTAAGGTGTTTATCTTATATTCTACTGCATATCGTAAACCACTTTCATTATTTCCTTGCCTAACGCATCGGCTTCTTCCATCGTGGATGCCTCGCTGTAAACGCGAATTATGGGCTCGGTGTTCGACTTGCGCAGGTGTACCCACTTGTCGGGGAAGTCTATCTTCACTCCATCAATGTCGTTCACTTGTTCGTTACTGTAGAGCTCTTTCACCTTCACGAGTATTGCATCAACGTCGGTCGAAGGTGTCAGGTCGATGCGATTCTTAGCTATGCTGTAGCTTGGGAAGGTGGCGCGCAGTTCGCTTGCAGAGCATCCTTTCTGAGCAAGAGAAGAGAGGAAGAGTGCTATTCCCACGAGAGCGTCGCGACCGTAGTGGCTTTCCGGATAGATAACACCACCGTTGCCTTCTCCTCCGATTACTGCTCCCACTTCCTTCATCTTAGTAGTAACGTTGACTTCTCCTACTGCCGATGCGAAATACTTTCCACCGTGGCGTTCGGTGATGTCGCGCAGGGCACGTGTTGAACTAAGGTTCGACACCGTGTTACCACCGCCTATGCAGCCCAACACATAGTCTGCGACGCTGACGAGCGTGTATTCTTCTCCGAACATCTTGCCGTCTTCGCAGATGAACGCGAGGCGGTCAACGTCGGGGTCAACCACTATTCCGAGATTATAGTTTCCACTCTTCATCTCGTCCATTATGCCCGTAAGGTTCTTCTCAAGAGGCTCTGGATTGTGCGCGAAATCGCCCGTGGGCTCGCCATTCAAGAACTTGTATTCCACTCCAAGAGCATCGAGAAGCCGTGGAAGTATTATGCCTCCTACGCTGTTAATAGAGTCAACGCAAACTTTGAAATGGGCGTTCTTGATGGCTGGAACATCTACAAGTCTGAGGTCGAGCACAGCCTTGATGTGCTTTTCGTCATACGAGTGGTCTTCGGTATAGCTACCGAGTTGGTCCACTTCCGCATAGACGAAGTCTTCTTGTTCGGCTATTCTTAACACTTCATTTCCCTCCTCTTTATTGAGGAATTCGCCTTCGTTGTTAAGCAGCTTTAGAGCATTCCATTGTCGTGGATTATGGCTTGCTGTGATGATAATACCACCGTCGGCACCTGCCATTCTTACTGCGAGCTCGGTTGTCGGAGTGGTTGCGAAACCAATGTCGATAACGTTGTAGCCCATTCCCATAAGCGTGCCGCATACTACGCTCCGTACCATTGGTCCGGAGATGCGCCCGTCGCGTCCCACTACGATGGTACCGCTGTTAGATTTTCCACTCTTTCTTATGAAAGTAGCATAAGCTGAGGTAAACTTCACTATGTCGAGCGGATTGAGAGTGTCTCCCGTTGGTCCGCCGATAGTACCTCTGATTCCTGAAATAGATTTAATTAAAGTCATGTTTTTTTATCTCCCTTTTTCAAATGTTATCTCATAATGGCAAGGATATACTTGGCTCGATGCCGACGATTGTCCTTGCGCTGCTGGAACTATTAGATTCACCTTGGCAATCTCATCGTTAGGGTTGTCTTGTCGGCCAACACGGATATAGCTGAACGGCACGAGCCAACCGTTAGGCACTGCCGTAGTGCCATATTGCGAATACATGAGACTGGAGCCAGAGACGAACACGCCTGAGCTGACGACTCCTTTTCCCATCGTTATGGTCATAGTCTCAGGGATGTCTGAATAGTAAGAGTAATTGTTGGTGAGTTGCACAGAGTCTCCTAAGATGTTATACTCGGTGAAACGGCTCAGCACCGTGGCTGTTTCTCCGTTTTTCAACATCTCTCCGCATCCTCTTCTGACGATTTGCATATAAATGCCTGAGCTTGAGAAGAGCACGTATTCGTTGCGGCTTACGTCGGTAGTGGTATCTGTCTTAAACTCTGCTTCGCTAATGACGTTGATACCATTGTCCTTTATGTATTGATTGATTGCGTTACGCTCTTTCTCTTTCTTCTCCGCGTATGTCTCGTAATCGTCGCAACTTTGCAACAGCAGCGCAGCGGCGGCAAGCATCGGGAGCAATGACGTTAACTTCATATTATTATCTTGTTGTTCTTTTCAACGCACAAAAGTAAGCAATTAAAACCTAACTGCCAACGATTTGGCGGAATTATTATGCAACTTTAACGCTGTGGGTCTTCCAATTTTTCACGATAAGCCTCTATCGCCATCTTAGTGCGTTCTATGGCTTCATCCATAGACCCGAACAGTTTTCCACCAGCTGCATTAAGGTGTCCTCCTCCGTTGAAGAATCTCTCAGCCATCTCGTTGCAAGGGAACGAATCAACCGAGCGCAGACTTACCCACACTACTCCCTCTTTCACAGTGTCCTCACGAAGCGACACCGAGAGCTTCATTCCCTTTATCTGCAACGGCAGGTTTACCAATCCTTCGGCATCTCCCTTGACGAAGTGGAAGTGCACGAGGTCTTCTCGTCGCAGTGCATAGAACGAGGCGTGCAGGTCTGAATAAACCACGAGCTTCTCGTAAAGAACATATCCCATCAGTCGCAGTCGGTCTTCGCTGTAGGTGTGATAAACGTTTCGGTATATCTTGTCCTTGTTTATATTCTTAGTTAAAAGCTGACTTATTATGAAGAAGATGTCGGGGTCATTAGAGTTAAAAGAAAATGCTCCCGTATCGGTCATCATTCCACAATATATCGGTATTGCGAAGTGCTTGTTAGTAGTTTCAAATAGTTCTAATTGCCACACTAACCTGAACACCAGTTCGCAAGTGCTGCTTGCCTGTGGTCGTGATATGGTGAAGTCGCAGTCTATGTCAGGGTTTAAATGGTGGTCGATGAGCACCTTCTTTGCCTTTGTATCTTCGAGAGCCTTGCTCATGTCGCTCACTCGCTGCAGTGAGTTGAAGTCGAGACAGAAGACGGTGTCAGCCTCGGCCATCATCGTGTCGGCCTCTTCCTTTCGCTTGTCGTAGCGCACGATGCGCTCTGTGTTAGGCAACCAATGCAGGAAGTCGGGATATTGGTCGGGCACTATCACCGTGGCTTGCTTGCCTAAGCTCCTTAATATCTCCGCCCAACCGAGCGATGAGCCTATGGCGTCTCCGTCGGGATTGGTATGGCAGCAGATGACTGCCTTCTGCGTCTCGTCTATCAGGCGTCGCACTTGTAGCAACTCGTCGTCGCTGAGAAGTCTTTCCATTTATGTAATACGGCTTTACTGTGTTAACTTTAATGTTTCGGCGCTTATGTATCGTCTAAGCGACTGCAAAATTACAAAAAATTGTGGTAATTGTGGAGAATAATAAAGAAAAAAGCGTAACTTTGCACCCGATAATATCAACGACATGAAATATTACAGCACAAACCACAACGCACCGTCGGCTACGCTCCACGAGGCCGTAGTGCGCGGACTGGCTCCCGACCGTGGGCTCTACATGCCAGAGCGCATACAACAACTGCCCGCCACCTTCTTCCGAGAGATTGGTTCTCTCTCGTTTCAAGAGATAGCGATACGAGTGGCCGACGCTTTCTTCGGCGAAGATGTGCCTGCCGACGACCTCGAAAGAATAGTAAGAGACACGTTGTCGTTCGATTGCCCAATAGTGCCAGTGGAAGACCATATCTACTCTCTCGAACTATTCCACGGGCCGACACTCGCTTTCAAGGACGTGGGAGCGCGATTCATGGCTCGGCTTCTGCAATATTTCATACGACAAGACGGAGAGAAAGAGGTGAACGTGCTGGTTGCCACCAGTGGCGACACCGGCTCGGCAGTAGCCAACGGATTCCTCGGCGTCGAGGGAATACGCGTCTTCGTGCTCTATCCTAAGGGAAAGGTGAGCCGAATACAAGAGAGCCAATTCACTACGCTCGGCCAGAATATCACTGCCATCGAGGTGGACGGAGTATTTGACGACTGCCAGGCTCTCGTGAAAACGGCGTTTATGGACGACGAACTTAACCACCACATGAAGCTCACGTCGGCAAACAGCATCAACGTCGCGAGATTCCTTCCACAGGCTTTCTATTATTTTAACGCGTACGCGCGCGCATATAATATAGGTAAGGCCGACAACCTCGTAGTATGCGTGCCAAGCGGCAACTTCGGTAACATCTGCGCCGCACTGTTTGCCCAAAAGATGGGACTTCCAGTAAAGAGATTCATTGCCGCCAATAACGCTAACGACATATTCTATAACTATTTGAAGAGTGGCCGTTACGAGCCTAAGCCGAGCCGACAGACTATTGCAAACGCTATGGACGTGGGCGACCCAAGCAACTTCGCTCGTATCTACGAACTATACAATCGGTCGCACGAAGAGATTTGCCGCCACATAAGCGGTGCCACCTATACCGACGACCAGATACGACAAGCCATGCGCCAATGCTACGCCACCACGGGCTACACGCTCGACCCCCACGGTGCCTGCGGATATCAAGCTCTGAAAGACCTTCTCACCACTGGCGAAACGGGTATCTTCTGCGAGACTGCCCACCCAGCGAAGTTTAAGGAAACCGTGGAACAGGCGATAGGAGCAGAAGTGGAGTTGCCTGCTCGTTTGTCAGAATTTATGAAAGGACAAAAACGCAGCGTCGAGATGACAAAGAGTTTCGACGACTTCAAAACGTTCCTCCTACGGCAGTGATTTTCAACCACATAGACAGTCAAGAATAGTTTCCACCTTTTCATCGGATTGTTTCCACTACTCTATCCGATTGTTTCCATAACGATGTCCGATTATCGTTACCGTAACAACCAGACATCGTAGTAAGAATAACATCGCGCCGTTGCGATGTAAAAAAATTGTTAATACCGACGTTCAAATTTGCGAGCGTCGGTTTTATTTGTTATCTTTGCGGAAACAATCGAATAAACCGTGAAAGAAGAGACTAAACCACTAACCGTCTATAAGGCGAGCGCAGGCAGCGGAAAGACATTCCGACTGGCCGTGGAATACATCAAACTCGTGGTGAGAGAACCTCACGACTATCGTAGCATTCTCGCAGTAACGTTTACGAACAAAGCCACCGCCGAGATGAAAGAGCGCATTCTCAGTCAGCTCTACGGCATCTGGAAACTACTGCCCGACTCCACTCCCTACATGGAAACAGTCTGCAAAGAGCTTGGCTGCACCGAAGAGTACGCCAGCCGACAGGCAGGAGTGGCGCTGCGTCTGTTGCTCCACGACTATGGCCGCCTGAAAGTAACCACCATCGACAAGTTCTTTCAGAGCGTGATGAAGAATCTCGCCCGCGAGCTCGACCTCACACCAAACCTAATGCTCGACCTTAACGACGAGGAAGCAAAAGACCGCGCAGTCGATGAAATGATAGAATCGTTCGACCGGAAAAGTCCCGAACTGGGCTGGATAATGGGTTATATAGACGAAAATCTGAAGGACGACAAGCGATGGAACGTGGTTTATGAAATAAAGAAATTAGCAGACAAAATCTTTTCCACCCCATACAAACAGTGGGGAAAGACTCTCAACGAGGTGATGGCCGACAAACAGCAGCTCGCTCATTTCAAGTCAAAACTACGAGAAATGGCACGTCGCCCAGAGGTGGAGATGAAAGACTACGTTGAGTCTTTCTTCGACGCAATGTCTGAAGAAGGATTAGGATGCGGCGATTTATCCTATAAAGACAAGGGTGTTTGGGGATATTTCTCGAAGATGAAAGGCGGAACATTCGATGATTCAATATTCAATTCATACGTCAATCGTTGCTACGAGAGCGCAGACGCTTGGGCCAGCAAGAGCAACAAGCGACGCGACGAAGTGGTCGGTGCCGCCGAACAGTCGTTGCAACAAATTCTCGTTGCCGCCGAGACGAAGCGAAGAGAGATATGGAAACCAGCCCTTTCCGCGAGGGTAACGCTGGCCAATCTTAACGCTCTTCAGCTGTTAGACAGCATAGACCGAAAGCTGCGCACGATGAACGAAGAGGCTAACCGATTCCAGCTTAGCGACACACAACACCTGCTGCACGACATGATTGACGAGAGCGACTCGCCTTTCATCTTCGAGCGTCTCGGCTCACAGTTAGAACACGTGATGATAGACGAGTTCCAAGATACGAGCAGAGTACAGTGGGAAAACTTCAAGGTTCTGCTCAACGAAATAATGAGCCACAATGACGCCAGCAACTTAATAGTAGGAGACGTGAAGCAGAGCATCTACCGTTTTCGCGATGGCAATTGGCGTATTCTGAACAACATAGAGCGAGAGTTCGCCAACGCCGAGCAGATGATAGACTCTGAACACCTAAAGGTTAACCGACGGTCAGAGCGAAACGTGATAGAGTTCAATAACGAGTTCTTCCGTTGCGCAGCCGATATTAACGCAGCAGAACAGGGAGTGGAAAACCCCGACGGGGCTGCGCAAATAGAAACCGCCTATAGCGACGTCGAGCAAAACACGCCCGAAGGACGTACTGCCAACGGACTGATAGAAGTTACTCTCCTCGGTAATGACGACTATCAAGAACTGACATTACAGAAGACCGCCGAGACAGTGGCGCGCATCCTCGACGAAGGTGTGCCGCAAAACAGAGTAGCCATACTCGCAAGAACCAACGACCAATTGCAAGAAATAGCCGACTATTTCCGACGGGAGATGCCTCAAGTGAAGTTGGTTTCCAACGAGGCGTTCCGTTTCGACAGTTCCAATGCCGTCAGACTGATAGTGGCGGCACTGCGCTTCATAGCCGACCCCGACGACCATCTCGCGCTCGCCACCTTCGCAGCAGAGTATCAAACGACCATCATGGGGCGCGACTTGCACGTCATCGACCGCCACAATGACTACACACAAATGCTGCCCGAAGACTTCATCACGAGGAGAGAAGAACTGCTCGCTATGCCTCTTTACGACTTAATAGAGGAACTACACCGCATTCTCACCATCGACAAAATAGAAGGCGAAGGCGCTTTTCTCTGCGCATTCTACGACAAAGCAGCCGACTTCATAGCTGATAGACAGGCTACAATAAACGACCTTCTGAAAGAATGGGACGAACACTTATACAAGAAGACAATACAGACAGACCTTTCCAACGGTCTTCCCATTCTGACAATACACAAGAGCAAAGGACTGGAATACGATAACGTCATCATACCATTCTGCGACTGGGACTTCAACAAACAGCAGAGGCACGCCATCTGGTGCCATACCGATGAGGAGTCATTCAGCTTGCTGCCAATCATTCCGATATGGTATTCAGCGGAACTCGCCAACTCTGTTTATCGGGAAGACTACTTAGAGGAAAAGCTGCAAATAAGCATGGACAACCTGAACGCCCTCTACGTTGCCTTCACACGAGCAGGACGCAATCTATTCGTCATAGGCCAAATGCCAGGAAAGGATTCCCCTGGCAGCATACTGGCAAAGGTGATGATACAAATCATGAAGCTCGACACGAAGAAAAAGGGAAAGGACAAAGAGGCATCGCAAGAGCCTATTTCGTTCACCAGAGGAACCTTTTCAAAAGACGACGGAAGCGACGACAAGACCACTAAAAATGTATTCCTACAACCCATAACACAGCAATACATACAAGTGAAAACCTTCGCGCGAAAGGCTGACTTCAAGCAGAGTCGCCAGAGCCAATCGTTCACACAAGGCGACAACGAGACGGAGACGACAGACTACATTCAGCTTGGAACGGTGCTGCATCAACTGTTTTCTGCCATCAAGACCACCGACGACATAGAGCCATCACTGCGACAGCTCGAAATGAGCGGCATACTCGACAAACAACACGTCAACCGCGACCAGCTGACATCGCTACTGCGAAAACGACTGAACAGCCCCCAAGTGGCAGAGTGGTTCTCACCCAAATGGCAACTCTTCACCGAGTGCGACATTCTCTGCAACGACGGTGATACCACCATAACGCAACGACCCGACCGCGTTATGACCGACGGAACGCAGACACTCGTCATCGACTATAAGTTCGGAAATCCAGCGCAAGGCCATCACAAACAGGTGGCAGACTACTGTCGTTTGCTCCGTAAGATGGGTATGAAAAACGTGAGCGGAAGACTTTGGTATGTTTACAGAGACGAAATAGTACCCGTAGATTAAACAACGACGACAATGAAGACATTTCTCGACTACGTAGCAGAAGACATACTGCGGAAGTTTGGCAACCAACTATCGCAGACCGTAATAGTGTTTCCCAACAAGCGTGCCTCGCTCTTTCTGAACGACGCATTAGCCAAGGGCGCCACCGTGCCGATGTGGAGCCCTCGCTACACCACGATAAGCCAGTTATTCTCGGAAAACAGCACCCTCACCGTGGCCGACAACATAAAGCTCGTCTGCGACCTGCACCGCTCGTTTGTAGAACAGACTGGCACCACCGAGACGCTCGACCATTTCTATGGTTGGGGGCAACTATTGCTTGCCGACTTCGACGACATTGATAAGAATCTTGCCAACGCGGAACAGCTGTTTTCAAACCTTAGCAATATCCACGAGATGGACGGAATAGACTATCTCACCGAGGAACAGGTATCGGCGCTGCAACGCTTCTTCAGCAATTTCAGCGAAGACCACAACTCGCGCATAAAAGAGAAGTTCCTGAAACTGTGGAGCAAATTCGGCGACATCTATCGCGACTATCGCCGTCGTCTCAGCGAACAACAGTTAGCCTACGAAGGCATGCTCTACCGTGAAGTGGCAGAGAGAGGCGACGTCAATCTGCCATTCGAGCGATACATATTCATAGGTTTCAACCTGCTTCAAAAGTCGGAACAACGACTGTTCCAAATGGCCAAGCAGACGGGAAAGGCTCATTTCTATTGGGATTTCGACCATTACTATATGGAAGAAAACGAAGCCGGCCACTACATTAAGCAGCTGCTTTCCATATTTCCAAACGAGCTCGACAACGACAACGACGAGATATACGGGTGCCTATGCAAAGAGCGCACCATAACAGTGGCAAATGCGCAGAGCGAGAACATACAGGCAAGATATGCTGGAGTGTGGCTTCAACATAACGGTCGTATCGAGGCAGGACGACGAACGGCAATCGTTCTTTGTAGCGAAAGACTGCTTCCCGCCCTCGTTCATTCTTTGCCAGACGAACTACAGGAAGTGAACGTTACCACTGGTTATCCACTCGACGCAACGCCTATTGCATCGTTCATCACCGCACTGATAGAACTGCAAACCAATGGTTTCGACAGGCAACGCGAACTATATCGACAGCGACAAGTGAACACGATACTGCGCCATCCCTACGGGCGTCTGCTCTCGCCACGGTGTGCCGAACTGCTCACCACACTCGCAACAAACCGCATCTTCTACCCTGCCACGCAAGAACTGGCACTCGACGAGATGCTCACCATGCTCTTCACGCCCACTTCCACCGACCCCGACAATCCCACACTGCGACTGGCGGAATGGCTGACCGAAGTGGTAAGACAGACAGGAATAGCATCGCGACAACTCGACGAGATGACCACCGAAAGCATCTTCAGAGCCTACACGCTGCTCAACAGAGTGGTGGCGCTGATGAACTCTGGCGACCTCATTGTCAACGAGACAACGTTTCACCGTCTGCTCATACAGATGATAAAGACAACATCCATCCCCTTCCACGGCGAACCGGCAAAGGGAGTGCAAATCATGGGTACGCTCGAAACAAGAAATCTCGACTTCGACCATATCATCTTATTGTCGTGCCAAGAAGGTAACATGCCTAAGGGACTTGGCGACTCATCGTTTCTGCCCTACTCCATCAGAAAGGCGTTCGGGCTGACCACGATAGACCATAAGTCGGCCATATACTCATACTATTTCCACCGAATGATTCAGCGTGCCGAAGACATAACGATAGCCTACAACGACTCCACCGAAGGCCTGCAAACGGGCGAAATAAGTCGATATGTGTCGCAACTGATGGTGGAAAGCAACCATCACTTCAACCGCATCTCCGTTCAAGCGGAACTGCCGAAGCAGCAAGAATCCACCGCGACGACGAACGACTACCTCGAAGTTGAAAAGACAGAACAGGTGATTCAAACACTTCTCTCCGTATTCGACAAGGATAGAAATCGGCAAGAACGCCCTCTGCTCACGCCCTCGGCCATCAATAAGTATATGCGTTGTCCGCTCATATTCTTCTACTATTACGTTGGAGGACTGCGCGAAAAAGATGATACCGAAGACGACGAAATAGACAACAGAATATTCGGAAACATTCTTCACAAGGCTGCCGAAAACTTGTATAACAAGTTGACACAACGGAACAAGACGATAGAAGCGTCAACCCTAAAATCGCTGCTGAAAGACAACATCGCAATAGAGAGAGCCATCGACGAAGCCTTCTCCGAGGAACTATTCAGAGGCAAACGAAACCTACGTCTCAATGGTATGCAGTACATAAACAGGCAAGTGCTCATTCGCTTCCTGCGCAATCTTATCGAGTACGACGCACGAACGGCACCCATCACCATAATAGAAACAGAAAAGAACGTGCAGGAAGACTACACCATAAAGTGCGGCGAACAAACATTCACCACTACCATAGGAGGCAAGATAGACCGACTGGACCAAGTGGGAGGCACAGTCAGAATAATAGACTACAAGACTGGCAGCATAAAGAAAAACGAGATAAAATCATTAGACGACATCTTCGATAAGAAAAAGATAGAAAACCACAGCGACTACTATCTGCAAGCCTTCCTCTACGCCATTCTCGTGGATAGGAAAAAAGAAACAGACGGTCTTGTCTCCCCTGCCCTGCTCTACGTAGCGAAAGCCGACAAGGAGAGTTTCGACCCAACGTTACCGCTGGACGGTATGCCCGTAACCGACATACGAGCTTATTCAGAGCCTTTCATGCAGCACCTCGCCACCATAGTGGAAGAAATCTTCAACCCTAACGTGCCCTTCCGCCCTACGGAAGCGAAAAAGCGTTGCGACTATTGTCCTTACAAAGAATTATGCAAAAGAAAATAAAAAAAGAGGGATAAAATTTGGCAGTTTCACCAAAAGTTACTACCTTTGCAGTCGCAAAAAAGCAAAGGCGGGATTTAGCGCAGTTGGTAGCGCACGCGTCTGGGGGGCGTGAGGTCGCTGGTTCGAGTCCAGTAATCCCGACTGATAAAGAGGTAAAGCACAATGCTTTACCTCTTTTTGTCGTTACGACGAAACTTGATTATAATGGGAAAATCGTGGGAACAGAATGACAAATGTCAACCGTGGCGCCAACAAAAACGTGGCGCGACGACGACAAGCTGAAGTCATTGTTACTACGATGGTTTTTCATCATAGTCGTAATGAAATGACAACGTAGTCGTGATAATTTCTTAAATCAATAACTCTTGCAGAAGCGCTCGCCTATGGCAAAGCCTTCCTCGTATAGTCGCTCCAGTTTGGCGGTGTCTTTCTCCATTCTTCCCACTTCGAGGGGCTTTTCTGGGCGCAGGCAGACTATCTTGTCTTCGTCCTCCAAACGCTCGACGAGTTCGAGCTGGGCGTTATAGACGCTCAACCTGTGTGTCAGCGCAACACGCAGACGGGGATAGTTTTTATAGATGAAGCCAGGAATCTTGTAGTCTCTTCCCGACGTGCGATAACCACGATTGCGGGTCAACACCACCACGTTCGTCTCATGGCCCGTCGCTATTGCGTGCTCCACGGGAATGCTGTCGGTGATGCCTCCGTCGAGCATGGGAATGCCGTCCACAGGTTGTATCTTGCTCACGTAAGGCAGACTGCTGCTCGCCTTCACTATGTCGATGACGCGCTGTTTGTCTTGTTTGTCCGAAAGATAACAGGGACGACCAGTCAGACAGTTGGTCGTAACCATCTCGAATGTGTCTGGATTGCTGAAGTAAGTGTCGTAGTCGTAAGGTATCAGTTCGTTGGGAAAGCGCTCATAGAGTAGTTCCGGGTCGAAGATGCTACCCTGCATCACAAGATGCTTTATGCCTATGTAGTCGTATCGTTCAAGCATCTCTATGCTGGAGATACGGGCACGACGCGGTTGACGACTCATATAGGAAAGGCCGTGGCACGCTCCTGCCGACACCGCAACGACGTAGTGGAAATATCTTTCATGCTTCATAAAA
>Ga0181612_151349_pt1 | contig 22932 bp, 9 predicted proteins | sample HoacroProtozoa21_FD_119630 | JGI IMG/M metagenome (GOLD analysis project Ga0181612, IMG submission 119630) | Hoatzin crop microbial communities from Cojedes, Venezuel. Combined Assembly of Gp0051906, Gp0051904, Gp0051908
GTCCCCTCGCAGCCTTCTCTTCTCCAGGCTGAACAAGCCCAGCAGAGACTAAGCAAGCGTCAGTCCCCAGATTCCCTTACAAACCTTCCACGTATACAGTGTGTAAAACATAAACACATTCACCAGTCAAATACAGGTTAAAAGGAAACAGCTGTCAGAACAGGCTAATTTACTCAAAGCACAAGAAAAATCACGGGATGAAGCAGGAGCAGAACTGGAATACGGCAGAAGATTGCATACGAAAGAAAATACAGGCAAAGGCGAGCAAATAACATTCCTCAGGTATCTCCAGAGTTTAAAACCAGCCCCACGAAAGGGAACCACAAGAGCTGCAGGAATTAGAACCAAAATAACTCTCACGCCAATGTGGTGGATCCTGTACCATGACCTCACCTCCCAAGGGCTGACTTTTCACGGGAAAAAATAAAGGCAAATTCAACTGTAAGTTGTACTGGCCTTAACACCGCTACGTCTGAATCCAGTCTCAGCTTGCTTCTGCTGAGCTGTTCAATAGGTACCCAAGTTTAAAAGTCACCAGAACACTAAAACAAAACCAAGGTGTCTCTGTACAGATTTCAGAGCTCTCCTTGAGGTAGCCAGGCTTTGCCTTGGAAAACTCCCTCTCCACGTTTCTAACCACACAGTGGTCTCATATTTACCCACTAAACAAACTATTTACGTCCCTAATTCAGATTCACTGCAATTTTGTTTGTTCAGCAGCGGAAACTTAATTTTAAAACCCTTTTAATTGAATGACCTGCTAGAAGCATATTAAAGTGATTTCATTATTTTAAAATTTCCTAAAGGAAAGGTCATTTGCATAGCGATCATTTTTCACATGCACTAGCAGCAGCCATTTCTCAACATTCAGCTTCTACCCCTCCCTTCCTCCCTTGCATTTAATTTTACACCAGGTAGCAGACAGGCTAAAAAGACACTGCAAACATGAAATCTAAATAAGTAATCTTAAAACAGTGTAAAATAGAGTTTAAAAGTTAGTAGCAGATAATTTCACAGCTTTGCCTTATTTTTTCTTGCCTTCATTGCATGAGGCCACGTAAGGCCCTTAAAACTGAGTATGCCATGGAAAGGCAGGGGGAAGTTTTGGGGAGAAAGTCTATGAAAAGCTTTATGGAGGACAGGGAGGGAAGTACCACACAAATGGGAAGTGTATTGGCCTAAGCAAAGTGTCTGGGGAAGATCTGCTCATGTCGTAAGGACTTATCTCGTGCCAAAATCTTCGCAGAAAAACCAGGACCCTAAGGTTTGAGTTTAAGCCCACCCTCCTCATCCTCTTCACTTCACCAGTAACCTACCCTCAGTGCACTGGTATTTTTCAATCTCTGATTTTCTCACAACCAAAACAGGCTTCCTCAATGATGCTCCTAAAAATCAGTATTTTCACACGGATACTCCCACCCGGCATTTTTATTTGAGTATAGAAAGATGAAACCATCAGTAATTAAGTATGTTCAGTCTCTACTGATTGCACTTTCATCTAGAACAGAACATGCTTAGAAACACATATGCACCAGCAGACAAAATTTCTCTCATTGTTTTGAAAATTTTATTTTTTGTTAAGTATATGAAACATTTGTACGTCAAAGGCTTAGCATAGTCATTTTCTCAGATATAATATCCCTCTCCCAGCAAAGAGCTTGCGAAAAATAAACCCTTTACAATTTTATGCAGTTGAATCAGAAGAAACAGAAAATGGAAGTAAAAACAGGATTGTAGAGACTAAATAAAATTTGAAGAAAGATATTTTATATAAGCAGCACATGCCCTGACCACTTCAAAACTTATTTCTCAGTATTTTGGAGTGACATTAACAGAACCTAATTTGTTTGCTAAAAAGCAGAAATACTACTAAATCTGCTCAAGCAAATAAGCCAATTTTCTGGACATTTCTTCCTTCCCTGCTGAAGAGCTGCTCTGTAACTACAGACAGTGTGGGGTAACTGGGGCTGTCAAACCACCCAATCCAATTTCAAAACATGGATGAAAACCCCAAACAGATTCCTAACCAATCTGTAAACTCTGAGAGCGTGAAGCGATAACGAAAGCTAACGCAGATCTGCCACAGACAGATCACGTCAAACCAATCTAATTTCCTTCGTTCACACAACCGGCCTGACGGGGAAGGACAAAGCAAGAGATGCTATCTGTCTCACATTTATTCAGGTCTTTGAGGCAATCCAGGAGGAGATTTTCATAAACAGACTAGAATATATGGATTAAGACTATGAAGCAGATGCATGCATCATGGGACATGATGCAGAACTACTACAGGCATTTCACTGAGACAGGGAGTATATAATGAGGGTGGTGTTTATATATAAAAACCACATACATGTAAACATCTACATAACACGTGCGTGTGCACTCCTATGAGGACAATACACTTTCAGTGTTTTCCTTCGCATCTTGGGGTTGGACTAGACGACCTTTATAGGTCCCTTCCAACCCAAACCATTCTGTCATTCTATGATTGTATGACCTTAGTATGTTTGCATAGAAAACACACAATAAATCTAATGGACGCAAGTTACAATTAGTTTGGATTTAAAGTAACTGTGATGAACTGGAGAAATGGTCTAAAATTTATAGTTTTAAAGAAAGAAACCCAACAAAGTACCAAGTACTACACTTCATAAAAAAGAATAAAGCTTATATACAAACCGAGGAAATAACTGCAACAGTACTGTGTAAAAGGATCTGGGAATTATCAAATATCAAGATAAGAAAGTGTTGCACTTCTGTCGCAAAACAAGAGGCCGAGTTAATTGTGAGATACATTAATAGGGCTGTCTCATTAACACTCAGGAGGTGACCACCTGGGAGGGTTGAAAGCACTGGGCTTGCAGTCAAGGGTGGGAGTAAAAAAGACGAGGAACACAGTAGTAGTCTGTACGAGTATATAAAGGGTGAGTAATAATTAGCTAGGTCACTACAGGTAACGATTAGCTAGGTCTGTCACTACAGGTGGGGGGGAGTGCATGCGTCGGGTGTCCCTCTTCGTCAGGGAGGAGATACGAGCATGGGATGCACAGAGATGTCAAGCGCGTGCCCGGGGCCGGTCACAGGCGAAACCCCCGGAGGGGACACAGCGACGACCCACGGAGGCTGCTCCGATGGAAACAGCACCCCTCAACTGAAAACTGCACTCCAGAGAGCAGACTCCGCAGTGAAAACGAAAATACCAAAGAAAAAACAATATATAAGAGAAAAAAAAAAATCTATTTAACAGAATACAGATGCTACTAAGGGACAAAGTCTCCAGTCCAACTTATGAAGACTTTGGTAACAGACAAGGAGCCTCCAAATTCCTACAGAAACATCCTGAACTAACCACAACAGCTTGCTTGAACTCCCATCATCAGACATGCACCCCTCTGGCAAGGTTCCAATGAAAAGATGGAGTTGCAGGGGGAGGATGGAGGATACGTCTCTAAAGCAGAGTTTCTTGACAGTAGCACAGAAGTCTCAACAGCATAGCCACCAAAAGGTGAATAATAATTGTACTAATTCACAGATGAAAAGAGCAAAATGGTTTTTACGTCCAGGCATTTAAGAGAAGTGGAACCTTAAATTGCCAGCTCATATTTGAAGCCAGTGAGTGCAACAGCAAGACTCCTCCTAACAACAAACTTTGCAGGGCACAGAAACCTAGCCTAGAAAAAGTCTTGAGAGGCATCTGCACCATGCCTGCACCCACTGATCAACCTGAAATCTGCAGCAGCAAACTAGCATCAACATGTCATCCAAAAAGCACAGACTATAAAAACCTCTTGAGAAGAAAGACCCCTTCTGCTGCAAAGTTTTGGGAATGATAGAGTCTCCAGGAAGTCTCAGGCTTCAGGCTGCATGGAGGAAGCAGAAGGCTGAGATGGCTTCCGAGATGCAGGCCAATCCCCCACCATAGCTCATCGCCTTCCTCCTAACCGTGATCTTCAGCTCGCCCCATGATCTGAGGCAAGTTGATCACCTTCAGGAGGGGGTCCCACAGCTCATTCGTTCTGTTCACTTCCAAATCCCTACCCCAAAAATCAAGACTGGCTCCTCCTAGGGACTGTGGGGCATTTTTCCTCTCTGCAACGGGGCTCTCGTTTGTAACTGAAGGGGTCTTCGGTACCACTTTAGTTATAGGTTAAAGGAGGCTGTTGTCTCAAGGATTTTTTTTACTGCTGCACAACTATCTGAGTAGTCTTGGCATCATTAATCTGTACATGTTGCACACATGGAAAGAAAATCCATACATAATCAAGTCTGATATTCCAAACTTCAGATTAAAAATACCACAGGTTGCAAGATGTTATTAAGTATATTCCTTCTTAGCACTGCTAGGATGAAACAAATGGAAGAGATCATGTAATGTGTTTTTAAACATATTACTTCTCTTTTCTAAGACGGCAAATGCAACCCCTTTTTAAGCAGTTTCCTGTCAGGAAAGGTGACAGTCAAGAAAGAAGGTGATAAATCCTGCCAGTGTACTGGGAAACTCAGAATTTCCTCCACTCACCATGACGTACAGCCAGTTTTTCCCAGGAAGTTAAACTGTTCACAAATTTTAATTCTGAAACACTCAGAAATTAGAACATTTATATCAAATACGTAAGTGGGTAAATACCTTGTGGGTAAACTGCTGTTCATGTGAAGAAGACATTACCTGGATTTATACTAGAACATTGTTTATGCTGCTGCACCCCAAAAAAGGAGGGCATAAATGGTCTACTCAGTTATTTCTAAAGAAGATTAAAAGATATATAGGCTAGCACAGAAACTGACAAATAGTCTGGCTACCACACATTCTCTGGCAAACCTGAAGATTTTGCACAAGCTGGTAACAAGTGGGACGTATCATATAAAATAGAAACAAAAAAAATCACACTGATAGACAATGAACATTTATTGATCTTTGGCTTTAGAAACTGTCCTATTTTGGATATGGGAAATACTATATAAAATAATGGAAGGCTTTTTTAAACCTAGAGTAAGTACTGTAAAACAGTCTATCCTTTTACAGTGTACAAACGCAAAGCAGGCAGAGTATATGTAGGGATACTAAAACACTGTATGAGCATCACTGCAGTAGACATTAAATGCCTAACACGGATCAACGCTTTACAAAGGCAAGCAAGCTGATGGGGCAGCTGATACACAGCAGACATCACAGTTTCTCTTAGATTTGTTGTGGTTTTACCATTAGCAACTAATAGATATAAATTTAATTTTCATAATGTGTGCATTACAAAAAGTCAAATTACAACATTTCAACAGAATGAATCGGGAGTGAGAAAGTATAATCTTGCTTCCCTTTGCAACATTTACTGATGCTAAAGGAATTTAGGTGTTTAGACAACAAACCAATTCTTACTATTTTCACATTAAAAAAATGCCGCCTGATACCCAGGAACATTAAGCAAGACAAAAACAGCTTCTTAAATGCCCTAAAGGAAAAAAACCAATGTAATTTCTTACACATAGTGTAAGGAAATGTTTAGTCAGTTTACTGGAGCAAGTTTTCCCAAACAGTGTGCTATATACAGTACAGATTGCTACGGCCACTTTTTAGAGCTAAAAGCTCAAAATGCTTTTATAAGCTTTCCTCGGAGGAAGGCTTCCTTTGGTAGATTTGAGTCAGAAACACCATCTCAAGTCACAAGCACTTTACATTTAGAATGCGTAATTAACTCAAGAGTAGGCACCTGCTGTCACCTCACTTCGCATCTCTGCTAAAATTGGCACAAGGTGCAACCAGCACCTTTTCTGTTGGAGCCACTTTGCTCGGTGCCAGCCAGCCATGAGACAACCCAGCTCTTTCCACCCCAAACCCACACGGACGCGGTGAAGTTCAGCGCAGCCTCTCCGAGCCCAGGCAGAACTACTTACCCGGGCAATGTCACACATGCGCCCACACAACTGGGAAACAGTGACACCCTGGGTGTCCTTATAAAACTTTGTTCAAGTCAACCCTTTGAGAATTGTCCGTGTCCTTTCCCTCAGACACAAAAAAAGAAAACTGAACGCACAGGTGGCAGTCCGGTGTTATATTAACAGCCAGGGAGTGGGCAAAGCTGTTAGATTATCATTAAAGAAACAGGAACGGAAAAAGATTTCTTCAGAATCCCATTTGCCTCTCATGTGCAACAACCCATAAACACTCATGGACGTTCTGTATGCCAAAAACTGTCAGGAACCAACAATTTTATAGCAAAGCCCACCTTCAGGGCTAGCAGACCTTGCATTTTCTTTCCAAAAGTTAACCTTCTATTATGTAGCAGAATAACTACAAAGGTACACGCAAGAAATTTAAAGCATGTCTTCTAGAGACCACCCACATTTAGGCACTTTAGTCTACAGTGTACAAAAAGAATGCATCTTACTGTAGGTTGTTTATTATTTGTAGCAATTGTACTTAAGTATTATCCACGCCAACTATAAAAAAAAACAAAACCTGAAAAAACACAAAACAACAAACACGCCCACAAAACCCCAATCCAAAATAGAGCAACTCCCCAGCTTTTCCAACATGTGCTGCACTCTCCTGCTCACAGGTCCCGATGAACCTCTAAAGCACAAAGCAAAAGAGACAATTTGCCTTGGAACAGCAGGTAATGTGGCACCAGTCAGGACAGGTCACGTAAGGTGACAACCATCTGACACCATCTTCACCGCGAAGCAGAACGGTCTTAATACTTGCAAATCTGTAACTACAAAAAACATATTTTGACAGTAATTTAGCAACAAGAGGAAGCTAGAATTTATACAAATAACATCAGAGTCGTTCCCATTTGGCAAATACTGAAATGAAGGTAGGGGAGTCTTTTGTTCTTCGGTTTGCTCTAGAGTAGGAAATATTCATGTGCTTTTCGCTTAAGCAGACCACGACTATTAACAGAACAACACCACTGAATTTATGCATATCCCCAGCAACAAAGAGACATCTTTAAAGTAAAATATGTACAGCGTGGAGGATGTTCCCTGTGCAATCTGTACCAAGTCTACCTTATGAGAAATTTTAGGCTTGAATTATTTAATAGCATCTTTACATTAATATTTGTTCATATAAATGGGAAGACTGAAACATTAGACAGTTTCCTGTGATTGCTATTACAGAGTATATGTATTCTTCCCAGAAACACATACATACTGAAAATGTGCAAGACTGTTAACAACGGGACAAAGGAATGACTGAAGACAGGAAAAAATAAAACCTGTCTGTTGGCACATCATGACATGGGTATGAACCGTACTTATGAAATAAAATTTTTAGTGTGTTTTTCTTTGTCCTAGGTTTTTATCAAAAATACTAAAAACATGTAATCTTGAAGCTTAGAACATATATGGGAAGCAGAGTCACAATGAACACGAAAAGAGAACAAGGTTGACTTTAAGCACAAGACATTTTAAGCCAGGTCTTAAAAAATACTTAGCAGCATCATAAAATAAATAGAAGTGGCCTGCTAACAAGGACTTTGTAAAAATCTACTCTCAAAATTCTACTGAGGTGGGTTTTTTGTTTTATAAACAGCAGAGTCATACAGATCGCAAGTTGTTGAGAGAAGTGCTGCAAATCTGAATGAGGATTCTTGACAGATGTGTTAAATCACATATGGAGAAGGTTTGGTATTTACAGGTGGATTTCACACTTCAATATAAAACTGCATACTTCTTAATACTTCAGTCTGGACATCAAGTTTTAAAAAAAATTTAGTGTAGAAGTATTCGACTTCTAGTCACAGGCACTGATATTAATTTAAAAAACGAAAAGATGATCCATGGTATCAGGATTAAAAATAATTTCCATTAAAAACGCCATTGAAATCAAAATTATAAAAATACACATACACTGGCATGCAAAACAACGTCCAGTGCAGCATTACTCTCATGGCAGTCCACAGTGAGAGACTTGAAAAAGTTAAGTGCAGCATTACACAGACGCCAGTAAAAGCAGCCTTGAAGCAACATCTCGGCCTCAGGATCTCTCCCACAGGGGAGGAAGACCTCTGGGTCTCATACGAGGAGCAGATATTAGACACGCCATCCATCTCAGTGCGTGCGCTGCCAAAGCCACGCAGCGCAGCAGACCCTCCTGAAGACGCTGCACAAAAATCACGCCGAAGCACGGACTGACTACTCTGCATCAGCTTGCTTAACTAGATCAGAGATTTGGCTTTAATACTTGTTGCCTAGAAGCTCTTTAGAGTACGTATCAGTGAGGTCAAAATATTGCTCTTAATTTACTGTTTGGGATTTGGGGCTTAGGCTGCAGAAGCTGAAAATAACAGTCTTATTTACTCATAATGGTAAACATCAACATTTGATTTAGGATACAAGTGACCTGCTGTTGCCTTCCTCTACCAAGATTTTGCTCAGCCATAACAAGAAAGATTTCTCCAAGAAAACACACAGATTTCTTTGGCTTCATTTTCATTCAACTATTCCGTTTTCACTGGTCACTTAATTCCTCAATCTTAACTGGAACATTCTAGTAACTTTGTCGTGACAAAATAAACTGTGGGGTTAGGTCTGGGGGTTCTCTGGCTAACAAATAAATGCACAAATTGTGTCGTATGACAAAGCATGAAGCATAACATTTAAAAACTGTTCAAAATATTCTCTGGGGAAACAAGCTACTGTTCAAAAGGAGAAACTGAGGTCGTTGAGACTAAAGAGGCATAAGGCCTTTTACCTTGAAGAGCTTTCCAACAGCTTCAAGATTAGATACTCAAAATTTTCTATGCGGTAAATCCAAGACCTCTATTACTATTTAGTTGTAGTTACTGTGACAAAACACAAAACTTTTAATTTTTCCTTTGAGGTTAGTTGAAATTTCCGTACTCGCTAACCACTTTGTACACTGAGGTTATGCTACCTAATTGTTGTGTTGATGTATCTTGGTGGCACTTTTCTTTGTACGTGACTCTGACTTTACAACCCTGGTAAGCGTGTACCACTATTCAGACATCTTCCAGTACTTGTGACTCAAAGAAAGTGAAGAACAACTGCCACAGAAATCAATTATCTGAAGCATGACCTTCTGTACAAGGATGTTTTCTTGTACTGATGTCACTTGGTTTTCTCCTGTTTCTTCATCTGTTGATTCTTACACAAGAGAAGTCTCGAAGAGGGAAAACTGTGCAGCTAAAAATACCTCAAAACCTAGCAAATCCTATAGCTTGAGAAGGTATCAACAGAGGATAAGTGCTGCCTAAGAACACTGCCTACTAAGTGGAAGAATAGGCTTGTTACAATCCATTCTCTTTTTACTAATCAACTTCTCTAAGCTCAGAAATAGCTCAAGTGTTATGTTTGGACGTCCCTGAACTTGCTGGAAGACTTGGATTTATTAAGATCTTAATACTTTGTCTAAAGGGACTTCCACAATAAAAGTGCAGTGTTTACACAATCGTAAACAAGTTTGCTCAGCTATAAAAGCTCAAAGTTACTTAAGCCATTTGTAGGAAGTAATCCTTCAAAAGTAGATTAATTTAAACCAAAACAAAGGAAATCAAAATACAACCCTGAACTAATTTAGCCCAGTAGTTTCTGCGTAGGGAATGTAGGGAAAAAGCTATAGACAGGAAAAAGAAGCCAAGCTAACAAGTCGCATTACTGGAATGAGAAAGGGAGATCTGAATTTGGGAAGGAAGAAAGTAAGAAATACTGATTCTTTGTCAAAGGCACCTTTCCTTCTAAAACTTCTCAGAAACTAAGTAGGTAGCTGGCAAAAAGCAAGGCAAAAAGTTTAAGAATTCTGAATAAAAACCACTAATCTCACATTCTACCCGCTTTTCCATTTCTGTAAGATGCTTTTTTCCCCCTCCCGCAGTGCTGATAAAGGTCTCCATGGAGGGGGAAAAAAAAAAAAAAAATAGAGTTTGCCAGCTGCTGTTTTAAAGAAACTTCATAAAGCAGTGAGCAGATACAACTTTGAAGCTTACATAATATAAATGGAAGTCTGGACTATCAGGGTTGCTATTTTACTTTAAGTCACTTTTGAGCGTATCAGGCATTTGGAGGAAGCATTGCTCACAACCATATCGATATGCTCCCCCTAGTTTCACTGTCACCTCGCATTTCAAAGATATTTATTGCTACATTTTAGTTTTTAATAAGCCTCCTAAACTCATGTACAGATGAAGTGGATCCAAAGAAAGACCATCTCCCACTCGCATCAGACCGCTGACCCGATGGTCAGCCATGCAGTTCTGCAGAACAACGGAACAGAAATGGCCAGAAGCGTTAATGTCAGCCACATCCAGGTGCCTTTTCTTCCACTGTGATCAGTGTGACATCTGGAGAAGATAGCGTGAGCTCTTGCCAAAAGCTCCGTGAAGCTCAGCTACACACACAATCACCTTCGCTGGATGTAATGTTGTGTTAACTACAGTTCACTGTTACTTACGAGCTTTCAGAATAAATGCCTATGTCAACAGAAACTCTGGTACTTAACATTATTTTGAAGTCTCCTCCGCTATCCAAAGTTCATGCCTGTCCTTCAGACTGCAACAACAGGTTACGCCTCCTATACAGTGAGCTTCTTCAGCCAAGTTCACCATCAGAATCAAACCGCACTATACTATTTTCCTGAATAAAACACTAACATGAGATACCTAACTATAATTTACAAGCTGGCTTTATTAATTCTGTTAGTAATGATACACCTCAAACTAACAGCAAGTGGGTCCAGTACTGCTGGACCTGTCATATTTTGTCATTCTGTTCGTCTGAAAGACATTTCCTAGGAATGTTTTGAGATCTGCATCTATGAAGTCAAATATTTTTCTTTAGCCCAATTCGCAGAGTTAAGCCTTTGTCCCCGTTAGTTCTGAAAAGCTGGTATGACAAAACAAAGCTTGCGACACCAGTAGCACTGACACACAACACCGCAATGAAACCAGCAGAATCATGCAAGGTGTTCTCAGGCATCCCAAACACATGCAGCAGGTACTAGCTGGTGTACACAAATCTTTCCCTAGTATTAGTAAACAAAAATTAATAAACTAATAAATAACTTAAAAGGCATTCAACATTGTAAGACAGTTTATCACCAGCTTAAATTCTTGGTTTACTGCATTCATTGACAGTTCATTTTCCCATATGGTAGGTTTGCTACATATTAAATACTTAGTTAAGCTTTTCCATTTATAAACGCTTATTATATGCCAAAGCCGTACACAAATTAAAAAGAACAGTAACACAAAACCAGCTAATATTAGTCAAAAAAAACCACTGACCTCTGCAAAGTGTAATATTAATTTTTAAAAAATGCTACTGCATATAAATCCCCATTCCTGTTTTGCAATTAAACAAAACATCTGAAAAACTGTCAACTTAGTTTGTTTTGCAATAGTCTTACACTTGGAATCTATCCCTCCAGTTAAGCAAAACTTGCAAAGTTAATACTTTGCTCCTCCTTTCTATAGCTGTTTTATTATACAGAAACTCTGTTTCTGAAGCCAAGAGACATTAGTTGTTACTACATGGCCAAGTTAACACAGAATAGAGTGGCAAAAGATGATGATCTGACAGAGCAGAAGTTTCGAGATTAACAGTTTAAGTAGATCTTTTCTTCCAAAAGAACCTAAGCTCTTTAGCATAGCTAAGTACCTTTGAAGAGGCACCAAAAACAAATAGCCCTTTCAACTAAACTTTCAAAAAAAAATTAAATTTTCATTTCAAAAGGGATTTTGAAATTACTAGATACACATACATCCCTCTTCCACGGCCCTGTAAGATACATTCAGTAATTTAAAATAAAGTTTCCATACTTTATAACTTCATATATATTATATATTTGATATATAATATATATTTATATGTACATTACACAGATACATACACTCTCAGTCAGCAGGATTAAACGGTTTTGTTTTTAAATGTTTGATTGGTGTCACTAATCTACTCCTATTATTTTGTGAATTCAATGGAATTTATAGACTACCTGAAAAGAATAAATTTAAAAGATCCAAATGAAATCTGTGGATCAATATTAGCACCAATACAGATGGCCATTAATTCAAAATGACTGCAGGGACCGAAATAATATATTTTTTTATAACTCTCCTGGTTACCACACAAGCATTCCTGCAAAATATTTAGGCAGCAATACCTGTCAGGTCTATACATCTATTCCTGTTAAATTTAAATTTTATACAACTTTCCTTACTGTAATATACAGTATCTCTTTTGTCCTGTTGGATTATTTCATTTTTCATGGAGAAAAGTGATCAATAGCTATCCAACAGAATTCTGTTTTTTTTATCCCCTCTCTCCTTCCATTATATGGCTCAGTTTCAAGATTTAATCGATAGGCAGCCACCATTACTACACCCAGTACCCTTCTAACACAGTTCAGTCACTGACTGTTGATGCTTAAAACACACAGTTTTGAGGCTGGCTTGCTGTTTTTGGAAATCAAGATACTCAGAGGTCGTATCTTTTCAGCACGCTCGCCACCACCTGACACACAACGTCAGTCAGTCCCAATACTATAATTCAATTAGTTACCCACCACTTCGGTAACAAAAATAACAAACCCAGTTGCGATTTTACACGTTGTAAGAATATTCACCCTGAGAACACAGAGGAAGTGCTTAAAAAAAATTCTGATATGTTTTCTCTTCATATACAGCTTTCTTCTTTTCTCTTCATCTCCTCCTGGGTACCTGGGTTTGTATCTACTATTTGACCTCACACTTGCTTTGTCAGTTGACCTGTTCACGCCACAGTCAGGTACTGGTGATAGAAAAGCCCAAAAAGGCTTGTAGAAAAGAGGCAAGCAGCAATCCACCAGGTGAGGAAAGACAGGAGTCCCCGGAACAGGAGAGGAGTGAAAATATTCTTCAAGCTTCCCAAAGCCATTGTTATTTGTAATACAGTTACTTTCATCTTTCCATCAGCAGGTGGAGACTCAGAATAAACTGAACTGGGAAGCAGACTGTTTTCTATTGGAGTGTCAGAATTCAGTTCCGGGTAGATGCCCCAAGAATAATTACCTGTTAAAAAGAAATGAGTAATAGATTTTTGCAGAGTCAAATTCAAGTTCTGTTTTTTCTATCACTCTACAGATCATCTTAAATATATGTTTCACACACAAAAAAAGTCCTGAAGTTTTATAACTTAGTGCTACTACCGGTGTTCAACTGCTTGGCTTCCTGATTGTACTAGTAAGCTGTTAGGGTAGGATTCATCTTACCTTTTGACATTCTAACACATATATGTGAGCCCTGTCAGCGCTGGGTATGATTCATCTCCCCACATGTAGATGTCTCCTCTAGAATGGGATGAACCACAGCCTAATAGAGCCTATCTCTTTCCGTTGACATTTTGCAGTGACAATGCCACAACTACACGGCAGGCTGTGAAAGAACTGCCTCACAAGAAAGAAACAAAAAAAAAACCGCCACAGTGACATCAGATGGCCCAACAGTGAAATGAACCCCATATCTCACGATTTCTGTTCAAAAAGCCCACTTCAGATCGAAAAGCTGGAAAAAATTCCTTTAAACAGATGCTTACAAGTTAAAACAACCATGCTTTATATAACTCCCTTTTAAAATACTTTTTTAAAAGACAAGTATTTCAACAGAAGTAAACAACGTAATTTATTGGTTTACACAATTTATCAGAAATAAATCAAACAAGTTAGCATACACTTGAAAGATGTCAAACACAGCAACAGAACAGGATAGCTTAAAAGCCACACATCAGTTTGTTCTAAATAGCAGGAAACTACAACGTATTTCTGTACTGCAAGTACCTGCACATCTTAATTCTCTTTAGTAAGCTGAAAATACAAAAGCCCTGTGCAGAACAGAACACATTTTTGTTGATCCAATTTTGCCTACCTAGTGTTTTCAAGAGCAGAGTTGTGTGAAGGAGCATTACCAATGGTGCAACATACTGCAGTGCAATTACACAAAGATAATAGAATACTCGAGCCACCTGGGAGAACAGAAGAGAGCAATTCATGAGTTCTGGCTGATCAAAGCAAAGCTTTATGAACAAGTCTAGAAAAAACAACAATTTATTAAAAAACAGTACTTATGCATTAAAAGTTGTTTTAAAAATTTTCTAGCACATCTTGACATGTGACATATTGTCTTCAAAAGACCTAATAAAAAAATCCCTGTAATGTACTCTAGTTTCAGGATATTTATAAACCTGAGAGGAAGTGTTGTAAGAAAATAATTGAAAGCATCAGATCTGCTACAAAAAAATCAGAATTAATTTTGCTCCTGCAAACTGCATGTTATCATTCAAAGATTCCTATTTCAATATATCAGAATCAATGCTAAATATATCTGTAAATTTTAAGGTCCACAGTGATTTACACACTAAATCCCATTTCAAAATGAAGTACTAGTTGCACTCCAAAGCCTCATGAAAAGTAAATGAAAGTTTGGTTAATACTGCAGTTTCTATTCAAACATGAGATATTTTTAAGATTTCCAACTGTGAAACATCAGCATTTTAACAACTATGACAAGATGTTTTTTCATTAGTAATTATCAATAACAACATTTAAATGGTCTTTATTTCACGTGTACTTTTTGGTTCATTGAAATCCACTCAGCCTTATCCCTTCCTCTGCTCCAAATCTGTTCCATCTTTCTCAAGATTGTTACACTACGTATTGTATGTATGTAAGCTATTGACCAAAAAGACTATATCAAATAAAGAAGGAAAAAAAGTCATAAAATCAATAGCAAGCAAATAATGAAATAAAGCTAACTGGATTTTAGAAAAGAACAGAATACAGGGTGGCAAACAAGATGAAGGCAGACATGACATTTTTAGAAATACTTCTAAAACCTCAAAGGGCTTCAAGATGAGCACGCATCAAAAAAATAACGTGAGAAGAAAAAGCAGTAAGACACTGATAGAAGAAAAAGCATGAGATAAAAAATACTGTAAGATAACTGATGGAATATGACAAAAGGAACAAATTAAAAAGTAATGATCACTGAAGGATGATGGATAGGAAATACCTTACTGGCAAAAGTTCCAGAAGAAGATAAAGCAGACATGGCTACTAAAACGAGACAGGACTTCATTTAGTGGCCATGGCCTTCTTAAAGAGAAGATATGGAGCTACTGGATAAACAGATTCAGGAGATACCACGTAGAGAAGGCATGATTGTTTACAGATGGGATGAAAGCTCCCAAAACCAAAACTATGCATTCACAGCAATGTGTCCTAGCAAGTTGCTGCTACTTGTATTTCCTAACCTTTCTTCTGAAGCAAGCTGCTAGCCACTTCGTAAATAACTACCGCATAGTCCACTTACGACCTTCAGATACTCCATGACGCCAAGGACAAGGTTATAAGTCACAGTGACAATCCTACGAGAGGAATCTTTGTCTTATGGCACACTTCAATACTCCCCCTGCAATTCACCCCAACTCAGCAAGATCATCAGACAGCACCATCATGCAACACCAGAAACGGACGTTTATTTTGCAGGCGACACACAACACCATTCTAAAACAAACTTAGGAATTTCTACCTCCTCTTTGTTGACAGCGTGTTTTATTACTTTTCTTTAAAAAAAACACACCCAAGACATTTTTCCTTTGCCATGGTAACAAGATGTTTTGTAACTAGGCTAGTGCAGTTGAGAGTGGTGTGACAGAATTAAACATGTCTGATTTTATCCCAATATATAACCACCTTATCTCAAACTTCGCCCGAATTTAAAAATCACAGTTCAGATTAGGTAACAGTATTTCACCCTTCTATCTAAAGTCAACTTCCTTTTCTCCCCTCTTGTTGTAGCAACAGATCACCACTCACCCTGTGCTCTCCCCAAGATCTATTCACACTGAACAGAAACACATCGTATTCATGCATATTTGTAAAGAACAACTCATGAAGGAATCTTTTGCAACAGCTTCTGAATAACTTAAGCCAAGCCATCTGCATAATACTGATGATGTATCATCGCATATTTTGGTTCGCAGAATTTCTCTGTAATGGTGCTACTTCTATAGGAGCTATAGTTTAGGGAACTTCATTCAGATTTCAGTTCTGGTGCCACAGAAGACATAAACTGGGAAGAAAGCATTTGTACAGACAGAGTACTCCAAATCTGTAACCTCAATGCCACCTTACTTACCATTTTCTGTAAATCAACCATACTTATTCTGCCAGCTTCCTTTTTCATCTGATCTACACTTTTCTGTGCTAAATTCAGATAGGCCTGTAAATGATGACGCATCATAGCCAACCGTAAAGCACATAAAAGGACGATAATCCACAGCCTCATGGTGTCAAATGTATCTTCTGACATTCTGTGGATAAAAAAAAAGGGTAATGTTGTTTTCCAAAGGTCACCTACCATTATGGAGCTTTTTGTTTGAGTCATCTGTAAAGAAATCTTGAAGCATATTATCAAAAATACTTAACGCACAATCTACAGTGATCAAGTTCATTGCAAGTAATATTCACTTTTGCCCTCCGCTTCTCTCTCTACCTCTACTTCTTAGTGGCCCTATTACAGCACTAGATCCAAATTAGTATACATTTGTCTGTAAAGAAGCACAGCTCTTAAATGCTTAAATTCTGAGTGTTGAAGACAGGACACTAAAAAACAAGCTCACTCAGATAATTACAGGCTTTGAGGCACACAGTTCTAGACAGCAAATGTGTACATCAGTTGCCTTAGATGCCCTGTTACGGCACAGCCCTCATTTTAAGATCACGTGAGGAACAAAATGGAAACACAAAATCACTGCATTTGCAGTATTTCAGGTCTTAGTTCATTGGTCATACAATCACCTCGGAAGCGTGTCTTAGACCTAGAAAGCAACAGAAGTGTCAGCCAATCATATCTTTTTCAAGTCTATTTGAATACTACTATTTTGAACTAGCTAGACTAATAGTGACAATGACAATCACTTATGCTGCTTATACAATATTGATTTTAGATACCACTCTTCCTGAAAATTCTTTCCCTTTTTACATTTTAAATATTTTAGCTATCAATTCCATATATACTTCATCTACACATAGATTTTAAGACAAATTGCACAGGTCAGTTCTTATGCCAATGTATCTCTAATGTCTTCAGTGAAACCGCTCCTCTCCTACACCCGTGTGTAAGGTACAAGGTTCCTTAAGGCAGCAGCGTGGTGGTACTCCACCCCTAGGAAGAACAACCCATCACTGACAAGGGGATGCCAGAAGATAGCAGCTCTCTGGGAACCACCACCTTACCATCCAGCACTCTGCGACCTTATTCTCATTCTCCTGAAATAGCAGGAGCCCTGTAGAGCTCAGCTGCAACTTCCACAATACCTCTGACAGCAGATGTTATTAAAGTCTTCCACGTTTTTCTGACTTTCACGGGGCACTACTTAAGACTTCTGGTTTTGTTCTCTATACCCCATAAAGAACTTTTAAAGGGAATCTTACAAAGGGATGCTCTCTTTGCCCAAAGGTGGGTTCATAATGTAGTCCTTAGTGATTGGTTTTACCCACAGTAGAACCATAAATAAAGGTGCCAAGAAGTTTATATGTAGCAATGTTCTGAAACAAGAAAAAAAATAGGGGGGGGGGAAGTTATTAAATACAAACCATCACCATACAGTTGAAACTGCGAGTCCAGATTCAAAACGAGAAATCTGAATTTTAAAATAGTTGGGAGAAAGGCAAACAAGAAAATTACTTCCCTATTTTATAGGTATGACTTACATTTCAACAAAACAGTAATATTACATATTGTGAAATCACACTGGTTGTAGTTTAAAAAAAGTGCTCTTAGAACATCTGAAAATTTTATGTATTCCAAACAATCTAACCAAAGCAGCTACGTGTATTATGCCACAATATAGTAAAACACAGTGGTTCAGAATTTCCATATGATGGCATAACACCAAACTGCACTAGCTACTACAGTTTTAATCTAGACAGCCAGCATCTCAGTGGATAATTGTGGGAAATAAGCTGTTATACTACTACCTTTTTTTTTTTTTTTCTTTATTAAAATGTACTCAGATTAATTTCCACTGTCTATGTAGACCAGGGGAAGCAGTTCTCAGAGATTAGATTTTCCAGTTTAATGAAGATTTTTACTTAGGAACCTTGACTAAATGAACCTTGGTACTTATATTCAGTTAAAAATACTCAGACACACACACACAAAAAAAAAAAACGCCAGCACAGCTACTCCATTTTAAAAGCATTGTGCAAAACTGCCCAGTCAATGTAAAAGTAGTACTCTCTTGAAATCTGAGTACAAAACAGACAGCAGAATTTAAAAAGAGGAGATAGTTTTCTGGAGTTTTCCTGAAAATAACATCTTTCTCATTTCTGAAGTCTACATCCCAATCATTTTTCATTCTTAAAATGAAATAAAGAATTCTTCTAAAATGAAGACTCCAGTGCTGTAGTGGATACATTTTGCAGGTGGTTTTGCTAGTGCAGTGCTTCCTCACTAACAGAATCAGCTTGTCTGTATTTCCATCATCAACCAGAGTGCTTCTACACTATAGAAGAAGTGAGGTACTCAAAACTTATTCTAAAGAACACAAGATCTTACTGATTTCTTAGCTTCCTAAAACCATTAAAATGTTTGCATGTTTTGGAAGATGTCATCACGCACATATTTAAATCACTGGCTTCAGATGAAGAAAAAAGCACTGCTAGTTATTCAGTGTTGCTAGGGAACACAACAGCATCAAAGAACAGTCCAAAGCACTTCATTAACTTGTGAAAGCATTTTACCTGAGCTTCTACTTATTTAAGACATCCTACCGGGTTAATGGACTGGAATGTACCAAGGGTGGCAAGAATCCCTTTCTGTTTATTCAAGTACAGGGAGCAAGGCTGAAAGACTCTTGAAGCAAGTTCTGGAAAACGAGGGAATGTGCACGAAAATGGTACAAATTGAATAAGAAGACCTCAAAATATATGCAGGGAATGATATTGTTGCTAAAGAAAAAAATCAAACCAGCTATCAAAACCAAAAGGGACACCAGATTACTTTTATTCTGTTTACCCAAAAAGACACTGCTCCCTATACACATAAAAGAACCACGTTAATAATTTTGAACATATTAGTGAAGTGGTAGTTAATCATTAACCTCTACTTTTTTGTCTTTTTTTTTTTTTCTTTTTGGTCCATGTTACCTGTAAGTTTAGTCTCCCATTCTGTAATGGAATGGGAAAAGGGAGCTTGTCTCCTCTGTTTTTTTTCCTTCTGCTGGGGTTTGAGGTTTTTGTTTTCAGTTGTTCTTTGGGGGAGCTTGGGGGCTAGCGTATTTTTGGGCAGCTTTGCGGATTTGAGGGGTTTTGCTTTGGTTTTAGTTTGTTGGGGTTTTTTTTTTTTTCCAAAAGTAGACCATATATTTGACTGCCAAGAAAGGCATTGTCATCCTGCACACAAATTACAGAGCTTTGTATCACTGACATGTCATCCTCATTTACCACTCCCCTTCAGCCACTGTCAAATAACTGCAAACAGTCAATAATGATCTCCTCATTGATAAAAACACATCACTAATGGCAAATACCCATCTCTTCAGGCCAGTTAGAACCTATCAATTCACAATGACTCTGTTTACAATTGCATTACGTAATTACATTGACAGCTGACTAAGTTTTAATCCATTCAACGTAATTATTATATTGTCCCAGTTGAATAGTCAAGGTATTGGTAGACTTTTGAAAATAATTTGCATGGTGTTGCACAAAATGATCTGTAACAACCAGCTCCAATATCCTTTAAACATTAACTTAGATTTATTTTTCATAAGCTTATTCTAGTCGATATTAATTACCCTTTTTGCTCTTGATTAATGAAGTTCTGTTTCAGAGATGTTGTATGCCTGACTAGGATCTCATGTCCACAGATCAAGGAAGATGTTGGAAAACTGGAGGACATTTACAGAAGAGGCACAAGAAATTTTAAAATACTGAGAACCATAAAAATTAAAAACTAAGCAGTTTGTGTGGCTGGTAAGAACAGATTAGTAAGTGACTCATCCACAGTCTACACAGATAGAGCAAACCAATAACTTGCAGCTGCACCTAGACGTATTCAAGTACAATGACTGCAAATATAACACAGAGTACTTGGTGACACAGACTAATTTTTAATCTGGGCGGTTTTGGGGCAAAAGAAAAAAAATGCAGTTTGAACATCAATAGTTTTTGTATCAGAAAGTATAACGTCTCTCTTAGGAAAGTGACCAGACTAAACAATCACAATTTCCTATGCTGCAGAATCTATCATTAACATGTATTAAATATCAAAGGTCAAGATCTATGAAAGACATTTGGAGCCTCTCTCAACTAGAGAACACTGAAGACAAATAGTTAAAGGGGAGAAAACATTTTACCACCAACCTCAAGGACAGCTGAAAATAAAAATATTCTTTTAAACTGGTACTAACATCTGACCCCTATTAAATATCCTGGGTCATCTTATCTTCGTCTCTTACCCTAAATTTCTTAAAGGCATGATGCCCACCTGGAGGTGAGGGTGGAATAAAAAAGTCTGTGGTTGCACCTCTACTTCCTGAAAGTAATCTTAACTCCCCTAAAGATACAATGGGGGAAAGGAAGCAGTAAGCAGAAACATTCATGGTGGAGCTCTTGCGGGAGAAAAGGAAAACTCCTTGAACTGGGACTCTAATTACAAGGCAAAGAATGTAACAGACTGGCAGAGCACAGGTTGAGCAGAAAGAGGCAGGTGGCAAGTCTGCTCAAGATGAGAAAAGCAGCCAGCAACAGAAGTCTTAGTCACTACCTTTTTGTCGGAATAGTTTGCTTTCTTTGTTTTTCAGACATTAAAGATTTAAGATTGAGTAGCATATACCTATGTGCACATATTTTCTCTTACTGTGTTATTTTTTCTGTTGCTAAATTCAGAGCATCCAGATGCATTTGAGCCAGTCGCAAGCCAGGGAATGTCAAAAAAGCACCGATAAGTGAACACAGAACAGCCAGGAACAATTTGAAGGTTAGTTTAGACACAGGACCCCTAAAAGAAAAGAAAGGAAATAAGCATTTTCCTGGGGAGGAAGTTTGGGGGTGGGGTATCAGAGACTACTTTCAACTCAACAGTATCTAACACTTAACCAAAAAAGCAAACAGTACTCAATAGTTCTACTCTGGAATACCAGCATTATTACAAACAAATCGGGAGTTAAAACAAAAAAACCCAAGTTATTTATTTCCCAGAAAGAACGGAAAACCTAAGCTACTGCCTGTAAGATGTTAAGTCTGTTAGTAGAGAAGAATAAAAAAAGAATAATTTTATATTGTAATTAACAACAAATTATATAAGAGAAATGGCTAATAGAATGAATTTAATGATTATGTTTTTAAAAGAGGAACAGATGCATCATAAGTTTAACTAGCCAAAGACAAAAATCAATATTTAAGTTATACTACTTACATTCTACACTTATCCATTAAAAAGCTCTAACAGACTGCTATTACTGCAGTTTTTCATAGATTTATCTAAAACATACATGTGGCCAATTAATATGTCTCTTCCAAGTGATTAATATAGTCTGTTTTAATGAGTCATGGAGTATTAAAAAAAAAAAAATACAGAAAAGTATCCAGGATCAAACACTGGATTACAGAAAAAAAAAGAAAAAAAAAGTGACATAACTAACATAGATTAAAGAAGAACAAAAACAAATCTAGTTATCCACATGAGTTTCAAATTCTTTCTAAGAGACACCATCATCAACTCAATTGCTGCTGTAAACAACCAAAGCACTGTAAAAGTTTAAAAATAAATACAGACCTAACAGGAAAAAAGAAAAAAAAAAAACCCAGTAGTTAGTAAATTTGCAATAGCTTAGTAAAAGCAGAGTGAAAAAAGGCTAAGCAACACATGGGATTCAGTTAAGTGCTTCCCATGAGTTTATTAATAAATACACTAATCTCACTTGAGGAAACTTCTGTTCCTCAAAATAAAGGTTCCATAGCTTTTACATGACACTTGAGAACTTCCAAGCAAGAAATTCAAAGTTTTACTCCACAGTGATGACATACCCCAGAAGTGCCTTTTAGAGCACGTGTATAAGAAGAATTGTAACAGAAATTCATTTTACAATATACACAGGCGGTCTATGACAGCGGTCGTGTATTTCTGTAACGTCACAAACTATGGCAGGTTCCTTTGACAGTCTACACAAAACTTGGATGTCCTGTAGCAAGCAGATGTTTTTGCATAATAGGAAAACACTACTAAAACCTGAGAACAGGACTGAAAGCCAAAATTCACTCCTAATGCCAGCTTTATCACAAGCTCCATCTGTAGCTTTTGCATGCTCATCCTCTTGCATACCACAGGAACGGCAAAAAATACCTTCACCTGTTTGAAGCAACCCTTGCAAAGCTGAAGGGAATTACCATGAAAAAAATGTTTATAGTTTTGAACCATATTTTATGAACTACAGCCAAAATGTCACGGTAGAAATTATGTTCAAGACAAAAACAGAAAACACAAATGCAACTTAAGTTACTTGTGAGTACTGATGAATTATTTTCATTAACCCACTTTTTCACATTATTAGAGACATTATAAGCACGTACAAGACCAAAACATGCAAGACAAATGCTTGCTAAGAAAATCCAAGTGGTTCAGTTATCAATGTACACATAAAGCAGACAAATGTATTTTCAGAAACTTACTGGGATTCCAAACCCTGCTTTTCAAGAAACTGCATAGCACTGTCTGAGAAATTCGAGAATCCTGTAAAGAGACATATATTATATGTATTTTATTACAGTGCAAACACAGAATCCCGTTTCTGAAATAAAGTGCTAAGTAACAGGCCATCCTTTAAACAACTTTTTTCATGTCTAGCATATCTCTTTCATTAATTAGTATGCCATAATGCAATAAAACTTAATTACTAACAACTCTGGTATTTGTACACTTCGTGAACATGAATAAA
>Ga0181612_147894_pt1 | contig 22929 bp, 12 predicted proteins | sample HoacroProtozoa21_FD_119630 | JGI IMG/M metagenome (GOLD analysis project Ga0181612, IMG submission 119630) | Hoatzin crop microbial communities from Cojedes, Venezuel. Combined Assembly of Gp0051906, Gp0051904, Gp0051908
ACTCTCTCCAGTAGCTCTTCATCCTTCTTGAACTGGGGAGCCCAGAACTGGACACAGTACTCCAGATGAGGCCTCACCAGGGTAGTGTAGAGGGGAAGGAGAACCTCCCTTGTCCTGCTGGCCACACTCTTCTTGATGCAAAGAATCCCTGTACTACGCAAATCATCACACTCTTATAAAGGAGTTTATATGACTTTTTTTGTTGTTTTTTTGAAAACTATATTCAGCTTGTTCATACTATGGATTATCAGTCATATAAGCAAGGGAATGGTTTACTTTGTTCATGTCTAGTAATCAGACTGCACAAAGCTGATTTAAATAACAAATCCAGAGCTATGAAAATGAGTGACAATCCTTTTGTTGCTACCCATGAGCATAAGACAAAGCATTTAAATTGGTACTATCCTTTTCTACGGCGAGTAGAGTACTGTATCACAGACGAGACCCAGAGACTCTGCTTTGAAGACTTCTTCTGCGGGCTCACTGTGTTGCAGAACGGTGGGTGTGACTGCGGCCCAAACACTTCAAGTAGGATGCTACCTGAGAGACAGAGTGCTGGGACAAGCGTGGCACAGGCAAAATGCTGATGCAATTGGTACTGATAGAAGGCAAAGCAGGGAAACTGAGTAAAGCCATCAGGACAAGTGAGAGAAGACACGAAGATAAGGGCAAAGCAGACCAGAAATCTCTGATTATTTCCTACCCTCAGAATAGTGATGGAAAACCAGTAGCTGCAGAGAGCCTAAGCAAAAGTCACGTAAGCATCTGTAATAGTTTTTCATTCTAAGGGAGCTGAAGTCTATTTGCAGATTGCTACTGCAAACTCCACTGTCGTAATAAATCTTTCACATAAGAGCCACAGTGAATGTATAATATGTAGCAAAACATGCAGTGATGCATGATAACGAGTCACGAGAGTTCAGGAGAGTAAAGAGAACTTGCAGCCTGTGGCTCACATGGAACACATGCCTACAAGGCTGTCATCATTGCTCGCTACCACAGGAATTGAAAATTTACATCTGAGGTTGCTGTCACTGTGGTCTTAGTTGCTCAGATAGAGAATTTGCTTGGTTTTCCTAACAGCTAACTGAAAACAAGTGGCAGAAAAGCTGAGCAGAGGTATAAGTATCTCGATTGCAGTCTTCCGTGTAAAAGGATGTGAAAGTGTATAGCCAAATGCTGCGCGCTGTCTAGTGACAAAAGGGAGTAGCTGTGAAGCACTACAGAACTCTCCTTCCACTGACTTGACCTTGCCTTGTTGACATGAGCCTGTTTATCCTCACACTTCATAGCCTGAAGGATCTTTCTTTACTTTGTGATTGAGAGGAAGGAATGAAACAACTTCCATTTCATGATTCTTCAACAAAGCACTGCTGATATTGACTATTGTGCTATGATCTCAAGTTACTCTTTCATGGTGCTGCTCTCTACATGTCTGTTTTCTGCACTCTGAAGTTTTAATTAAAAAAATAAAAGTTGCAGGCAGCATTAGTGAATTGGTTGCGTGCGTAAAACCTCAGCCAGCAGCAAGAGAGTTTTGTTTCTTCCTTGACTCTCAAAGAATGGTCAGAAACAATTATTCTCTGAGACAAGAGCTGTAGCCTTGAAGGAGCAAACAGGTACAGAAAAACTATTGCTGGTTCAAAATTAAATTTTTTATTAGCTTCTCTTTCAGATCATTTTGAAATCACTTTTTTTTTTTTTTGCAACAGAACCAAGTACTATTACAATTAGATTTCTTTTTACATCAGTTGAGGCACCACTGAAGTTTTTTTTTAAAGTTTCTGAATTTACTCTTCTTTGAACTCCTACATGTGCATTTTAATTCTCTCTTCTGTCATTGTTAAAGAGGAAGGTGACATCACTGAGTTAGACATTGTGGATATAAGATGGAGGAAGTAAGGCAGGTGACTACTGTCAGCTCTTTCCTTCGGTTCCTTGTGGAACCCAAACTGCGAAGTCTGCAAGGAGCTGTGCTTTCATTCAGCTCAGTCACCAGGTCTCAGCTTGCTTAGGGAATGCTGCATCACACTGCAGCCTGCAGGGAGTCTGCTGGGAGCGTCGTTGCCGTATCCTGGATCCATATAAATCCAGAAGAGGAGGAAGTTCTTGCCTCCGAGTGACTGACACCCCTCATTTGTATTTATTTTAGAAACTTTTGGTTTTAGATACAAGCAATATTGCATCAATTAGCAAGAAGTGGGAAGGTGAAAGGTTTGGCGGAGCAGAGCTCCATAGTGGTGTGTTGCCCCTGAGAGCAGACATTCGGCCTATTACCATGCATGTGCTTCGGGTTGGATCTGTAGAATTCTAAATGTTACTAATTGTTTTATCAGAAAAATGATGGAATTCCACTGAATTTGTGGATGTCTGCTAATTCAGTTGCAATCTTCGTTGGGAGTTTTGTTTCACGCTGCTGAAAACCCATGGTTCAGTGTATTACTGCTATTACATTGACTGAGGGGTGCCATAGATAACGACAGCAATTTCTCTTTTTGCATTGTTTCCCGTGTGAACTGGTAGGATTTCTGATAATGTGGCTGGATTTGCTAATGCGTGTTCTTATTTTGCCGTGAAAATGACTTTTCTTTCTTCCCACATGGCACGACTAGCCAGACAATGTAGCTAGGAATTAATTCATCTTGCAACCTGTGGAGCTGAAGACAAAGGAAGATGCTGACTGAATGATAAGGACTTTCTTCCTTTGTGGCTAACACATCAAGATGCATTGCATGTAGCAACCTTTGTGCCTCTTTCTCAGCTGTAAACATGAAGGTATCTACTGTACAACTGCAGTCATAACATGCAAGTGGAGAAGTGCTGTAGCTGCCTTGCTTACAATATGCTGGCTGCTGGGAGGCTGTGCATGCAGTGTCCCTTATGAAATATGTTTGCCATCTGTGAGGGAATGGGACTCTTTTAGGTTTCTGGCAGGTAATAATAACGTAGGAGATGCTGGAACTGGAAGCTAATATGGGGTTTGGGAAGGCTACCAACATGTCCCTGTCTTTGTCTGGAAGTGCCCTGGGAGGTATATGAGCGTTTCCCAGCATGTCTGTTCCATCTGCTTTTTTAGCTGACAGCGCTGTCACATAGTCTGCAGGAGGATCTCTAAAACCTCCAGAGACAGCACGACAGGGTTTGCAAACTGTATCTGTCTGGGGCACCTCGCTTATCTGTCAAGGCATCTGGACTGGGATCTCCTAGGAGATGGCAGTGTGTGGGATGTCGTCTGTGTTGCTGACGTGGCGTGGGTAGCAGGGCAGTCCCTGTGGACAGGCAGGATGTGATGGCTATTTCAGCGTCCCTGTGTGGGGAAGTGTTTGGTTTCTTCTTTTCGTAGGGAATCCTACAGTGCCTTGAGCTCTTGCATATGATTTGCATTGTGCAGAAGAACCTGAGTAATAGCACAGGCAGAGTTTGTATGAGCCTGGTAACTATAGGAAACGTCCTATTCTTCTCTTCCATTTTTCTTGTTACAGCTTTGTTCCATGTGTCTCTTATAGTTACAGATATGAGATATTAAATAAATATGGTAAGGAAGAGGTGCAGGGCACCGAGAGTGTGAAAGTGCGTTTAGCTTTTCTCATGCCTGCAATGCTCACAATAAATGAAGTGCATAACAATATTTAATTTGTATTTCTCAAACACAGGCGGTCATTATCAATAGAAGAACAGAAATCTGAGTCTAAGACAGATGAGATGATATCCTTGGAGAGACAAGAACTGACAGTCTCCAGTCTAGTACAGTCTGTCATAGCAAGATCTACTTCCCAAGCTCAGAGTTTTCGACTGTAGTTTCTGTATCTCTCTTCCTGCACAAGAGCCTGTTCCCAAAGTGAGGATGCTCAGCTGGCACTCCAGGCAGGTTCTGAGAGGAAAGAAAACAAAACCTGGGTCGACTGCACGCCCTCAGTCTAGGCCACAGTGTGCCATGACCACAGCGAGGAGGAGCTGTTGGGCTGTTCTCCATCCCCGGGATGACAAGGATTTCAGCTTCCAGTCAGCCAGTCTTACATGGCTCTACTGTTACACTAACAGGGGACTGGACGCAGTGTGATGGCAACCTGATATTAAAGCTGTTTTCTGTAACTCTGAAGATAACTCCCACCCATCCCTGTTTTAGTTTTTATTACTGTTGAAGCACTCTATCTAAATATTCCTGATGAAAAATAAATGTCCAATCTATGGTTAGGAATACCTACTTTGAGGAGACTAGGAATGGAAAGGGATACATGCTAGCTGTATGTGTACAAAGTAAAGAAGGAGCTTGTGACTTCTAATAAAACTGCATTGTTTAGAGTACTCTTGCTGGGTGCAAAGATGCTGTTTTAAGGTGTTGAGTGATTCGTATATCCAAGTTTGTGGCCATTTCTGGCAGAGAGGGCACTGCCAGTGTGGACTGTTTCTTTACTGAAACTGGTTGCAATATGGAGAGAGCAGGACCAAAAGGCTCCCGCTGAATGCAGTGAGTTACACAAGCTCTGGAGAAACTTGCTCTCCAAACAGAGGAAATCTGGCTGTAGAAAAAAGGACGTTGCTGCTCATTGCTGTGTTTCTGGCATTGCAGCAGAGTGTAAGGCATGTTACCTCTTAGAAAACCCTCACTACACGAAGGGTTTACTAGGCAGAGACAAAAGGACACATAGCCAAGTTGGCTATAATTTTTGCTAATTGTGTTGGGGGAAATCTGTCTATTTTGTTTCTCACTTTAGTTCAAATGCTCTGTTAGATCTAAATGGGAAACAAAACTTACTACAGTCTGTGTCTGCTTTCTCTTGAAGTTTTGAAACCATGGGTTTCAACCAAGTTTGATGAAGAGTTAGACACCTCAGGAAGACCCAAGTTCATGCAGACCTTGTGAAAGTAAGTGACCTTGCTGAGAAAAATTATTCAGATTGCCCCCACCCCCAGAAGAGCTGTGTTTTAGGGAAAGACTCTGCAGCACATATGTCTTGTCAAACATGAGAGAAAATGGTAGAAATGGTTTTATGAGACAGACACAGCATGAAAACCATAGCAATGGAAAAAAGCTTGGCATGATACTTAAACTAGAAGATGTAAATTGTGCATTATTCTGTGAATGGGTTCTTATCAAAATAACGGTTTTTAGGTGTTTTAGTTCTATATGTGCTCCAGTTGTCACACCAAGAATGTATGTCGTGCGGCTCCTGCAGATGGGGGGGCTGCGAGAGGGAAAGGAATGCAGTGCTACAGAATCCTCTGTCAATCCGCCCCTGCATGCAAACCATTACATTAACATAGCTTATTGTCCTTCCTGTTTCTGCATCTGTGCTGTGGATTGTAGTATCAGTATAGTTAAAATGCTTAACTTACTGGTATGTATAGGTCCTGACTGCATGTGCCACGGAAGTAGTTTTTGCTCTTATGCTCACAAGAATAGTTAACCTGGGTGTCTTGGACAGTGTTGCTTCCTTATCCGCCTGTTTTAATGTCCATTAATGCAGTTCCACCCACCCTAGAGATGTGGCATTGATATTGCTGTTGTGATGTAGCTACGTCTCAGTGGTAGGTAAATATTTCTTAACCTAATATTCTGAGACCTCATTAAACAAAAAAAAAAAGATAATAAAACTCTAAGTTAAATGTGAGAGCAGGATCTTTTTTTTTTTTCCTAAACCCAACTTGCTATGCTTGTTAGTGTTTCCTGGGAGGTGGCTATAGAGCTACAATATAGGTTATATACCTTGAGTTTGTCTCTTGGTAAAACACCAGTCACCTTACTAATTGGTATTTGAGACACCCTAAGTGATGTTCAGATCAGTTTCCAAAAAAATCAAGGCAGGGAATAGAAGACTGGGAGAATATTAAGCATTTTGTCTCTGATAGAAGCAAGTGTTTGGAAAACAGAAGTATGACGGCTTAAAATTGCTTCTATCTCATTCTGACTGTGAATACTTTTTTGCGTAAATGTATTATTGAAAGAGAAAGACACAAATTATATAGAATCATACTGTACTTCTTCAGGCACAGTTGATCTTCAGTAGCACAGACATAAAGCCCTTATTACCGCAAAAATGACTGTATTTCATTTAAAAAAATAGTTCTAATCTATGTAATGCTTTGCTGTGTGCTGGATGTGCACCGCATCATCTTGTTCAACTTGTTATTTAAACTGTGTGCACTCAAAAGCATAATCATTTTGAGGTATTGTTACTAGAGTAGCTGTATCTCAGCTGCTATCCAGTTACAAGCAGCAAACTTCTGCCATTAAAGCTGTCATCCAGCCACCATTGGCTGCCTTCTGGTCTGACAGGTTGGGTCTCCTCCCTCTGTCTGCACATGGTCTGCAAGGTCTCAGCTGACATCCTTTACAGCTATGGCAGCCACTTCAGGCTCCAGGTACCCCAGTTTCCCCCAGCAGCCTAGACCACACCTACTGACACAACATCATGAGGAATTTTTCTCGGAGGCTGCCCGTGCTGATTCTCCTTATTAGTAAATCCGTATGACTGCAAGCGTTACTGGCTGGAGTTTTCTGTTCATTGCATGGCCAGGTGAGTCTGTACAAGCTGTGGTGAGTCTAAGAATGGAGGTAGGGGAGTCATGTCTTTCCAACTTTACCGTCATTCCCTGTTGTGTGTTGCTTTCTTCAATCTTTTTTTCCAAAGCAAAACATCCAGTGTAGTCTTTTGCTTAGAATAACATCACTGTCTCCAAACTTGTAAACAGTGTTTGAATATGAAATATATAAAAATTAGTATATTCATCTCTCTAGGATGTTATGTAAGTAGTTGGCCATTCATGAGATTCACTCTGTTAATATTCATTCTCCCGTGGGTTGTGTTTTGTTTCAGTATGTTGTGACACCGAGACGGCAGTCTACAGCTATTGCCCTGCAGATTTTGGTCAGCCATTTGCTGGGAGATGCAGGCAGCCCATATCTCATTGGGACTGTAAGTGAATTCTCTTTCCTTTGGGTAAAACTGTTAGAAACTGAAAGACAGAGACGCACAGAAGTGTAGGCACTTCCTGGTCCAAAACTAGAAATTACTCAAATTGGCGGCCTTGATACTAGAATACAGAAAGACATTTTCTAAACATTTTTACATGCACACAACTTCTGGTCTTGTGACACTGCAGGTACGTAGAATATAATAGGTGTGAGTAGTTCCATGCAGTGCGTGGAAATTTATTGTGATTTTAAATCGGCAAACTCATACATTTTTGAAGGCATACATTTTTGCAATGACAGTGACATGGGTAGTGTACTCGGATTTAAGCACTTTCTGCTAAGTTTGTGAGGATCTTCATGGTAATTAATCAAATACTATTTTATATCTTGAAACCTAAAACTCTTAGTTCAAATCTGAAGGTTTGAAACCTTGCAGTTAATCAATGCTCTCTTGAAAATCAGAACAAGAGTGACTGCAGTGGTTGCCTTTTGATACTACTTGGCATTCAAAGCTCTGGTCTCAAATTACCTTAACCTTGGATTCCCATATTGCTTGAGACCCAATTTCTTTGCCCTTCCTCCATTTACTTGATCTTAGGTGCTTCTGGACAAAGCAGCCTAGCACTGTTGTCTCCTTGCAGTTGATTTGGTTTAGTTCCAGTGGATGATATCTGTCAGTGTTGTTTCCCTCCTTCATTATTTTTGATTGAAGACACAGTAATTGTGCCCACTGTAGCTAACTTTGAATTTTCTGCTTTACTGGACATGAGAGAGCAAGTGAGTTGTTGTTGTTGTTGTTGCTTCAAAGTTTTGTTTATATGGAAGTTTATTTTAAGAAGTTCACCTCAGGAGTATCTGTTCTTCCCTTGTCACACATGAACAGTGTTAGTGTTAGGACAGAAATGCCCGAGCAAGCTGTGCCTGCGGGTCCAGCCAGACAGGAGATCCCCCTTGTCCTCCACTGGGTCAAAACTGGAGTCTCGACTGTGTAATCTGTCTGGCAGAGGACAGTCCTCTCGCACTGAGAGATTCCTCTGGCTGGCGCTTGGTTTTTGGCAAATGAAGAGATCACTTCGCTCATCGGTGTGCATGATGAAACTGTTGCCCTCACACTGATTTGGCTGTATGCATGGGGAAACACAAAAACCGGCATCCCCGCATCATGAAAAATGGCTGAAAGGATATGCAAAAATGGGAGGTATCTTGAAGGCTGAAATATGTCTCGTACATTCTCCCTTCTTTGACTGTTCTATTGATTTATGCTTTCTGCCTAAAAGATGAAAATGTTTGTATCTCTTACTGCTGTACTTTGCCACCTTTGAGGCACAAGCAGAAGCGAGGCTTCCTGCTGAATGTGTGGCTGCATCCTGCCAGTAACGGTGTGCAGAATACTTCTTACACAGTACCTTGCATGCAATTGCCTTAAATAACAGCTAACTGAAAAGTGTGAAGACAAAAAAGCTTATCCAGGTGAGGTTACCCTTAGGTGACCTTGCAGCTTTGCAAAGAACAAAGACAATACATCCAGGAATAAAACAGCTGTATGTCCAAGTGGGGTCCTGTGCACTGAGCGCAGCATTGTGTTCTGGAATGTTTCTGTGAACCGATACACTAATGCTGCCCATGTCGCTGTTGACTGAACACCACATATCTTCTGCATTCATGTCTTGGTGTTGTTCACTAACCTGCTTCAGCTGACCCTTTAGCTTACAAACTGGCTGGAGAGTCAAGTAATAGTCTTTTTCAGAGTCTGTTTTTCTTCCTTCTGCACTCCACAGATGTTCTTACTAAGCATTTTAAAATCAAACGCATTAGGTTTGTATTTTGGCCGTTATGCTTGCTGTAGTCTCTAGGTGCCCATTTAGAGTTGATCTTGCTCTTATCTGCCTAAACTGTCATAAATAATCATACTGAACCCAGCAAAGGGTGAAGAGTCTCATACATGTGTATTTCAAGTCATGTAACGTATTCTAACCACCAAGAACAAATGTGGGTATAAAAATGACTGCATTCAACATTCATCTTTTTGTTTATGCTAAGAAGAGATTTGAAGTTCCTGGGTTAAATATTGAATCTTACTGAGTTTCTTGAAATTGGCTTTTCTTTCTACAAAAATAAAATTCATCTGTATCACTTGCAGCTTTTGCAACCTCATCCTACAGCTAGTGCACAAAGCAGCTGCCTCTTATCTTCTTCTTCCCACTTCCTCATAATGTCACTCCATGACTCCTCAAATGCCTTTTGGCTCAAGAGCAGACTCCACTCCTATCTCTCATTAATTTCCAGCTCTTCCGTTCCAAGTGTTGCTACTTGTGCCTGTGTTGATGCTAATCCCCTGTTTTTAGCTATTTGATGCTGTTTAGGGATGAATAAAGTTATCAAATAACATCAAGAAATGGTAAAGGTCATTGCCAAATGTCTGTCCAGTGCTAGCTATCTGGAGATGGGCTAGAAAATGGTGACATGAGATAATGTTTACTGAACATTATAAACATCGGTCGCAGTGTTTCCTACTCTTGTGACTGGAGGCACTGTAGGGTAAAGGAACATGAGATTCCTTGAACAAGTGGAAGCTGGACAGCAGTGAAGTACAGGTGTATTGGGTCTGACAAACTAGCAGGCTTTTTGTCCTCATCTGACTAGTTTTAATCTTTTTGAGGACCACTGTACACTGTAACAGTCTGCTTAAACCAAGAGAGGATGATGATGTTATCCTGGATTAATGACAGCCTTGTTCACTCCCTAGATCGCCCATGCTATCCAGGCCAAGAACGCTCACTCATTGCAGTGGAGTTTCTGGAGCATGCAGTACAGCTTCATCCTGTGTGCTTTTGTTGGCGTCTTTGGAGGAGGTTTTTTCCTCCTGACATCTTTCTACATTGAGGAAGATCGTAAGGAAGCAGAGCGGGTTTGAGGTTTCTGTATGTCTTTGTAACTTTTAAACCTGTATCTGATGGCTTTCCATTTGTACACCAGCAATGATACTGGCTCTGTAAAGTTAAAACACTAATGTCTGCATTATGTCAATACCACATTAGTTTTTATAAAAAACATAAAGGCAAAATCCCAGCGATGTCTCAGATTAAACAAAACTCTCATACTGGGCAAAAAATGCTGCAGTCTGTGGAGGTAATGAAACAGCTTTACTGTAGGTAATGCACCGTTACAGACTTCATGGAAGGTGCAGTTCTTTTTCCACTCTGCTCTTTCTCAGCCAAGTAGAACCAGTCCTAGTTCTCTGTAATGCTTCTCCCTCTTCCCTGAAAGAAGTCATATTCAAAGTGTAAAAGACTTGAAGAAAATCTGTTGAATTGGACAGAGCACTGTCCTTAATAACCCAGATTCTTACAACTTCCTTCTGCTCTGACTTGGTTTTCTAGGCACCAGAATGAATGCTGTCTTTCAAATGAAGATGAACTCTGGGGCAAGATCTGCAAAGAAGAAAAGAATGTCTTCCTCTTTTTCTTTCCTTTTTGCTTAATGAGATACAGCTAGAGAAAAGGCCAGATAACAATTCCTCCATATGGCAGAAAATCCTGCGTACTGACTTTTTTGGATACTTTTGACTGTGAGTCAAAAATTGCTACTGCATTGGCATATGGCAACCCGCCCCCATCTGCAAAACAGGCATGAGTACTGTGCGGAGCTGGAGAGCTCCAGAAGGTAGCGTGTGGAGCTGTCCCAGGCACGACTGCTAACCTAAACAGGGCAGTAGCATTTAAGGCAGAATGTCTCACAGAGGTTAGGAAGGTAGACCTACAAATTCTCAGCAGGATAAGATTTGCCTGTAGAATTTGGAAAATATAGATAGCACAAAAATTGTTTTCAGTCATCTGAAATGATGAAGAGAAGCAGAAGCTGCCAAAGTCAGTGTCAGATTCAAGAGTGGAGGGTTGTGATCATCTTATATGTAATATGTTAACGGCCTCTTTATAATCCACTGAGGCTCCTCAGGCCTTGGGTATCTCCTCTGATGAGCGAACAGTAGTAGCTGTAAAACCACTTAAATATAACTATCCATTTGAACTCCTGTCTCTAAAGTGCGTAAGACTTTGGATGTGGTATATGTTGTCATAACACCACGCCAGGTGCCAAGCAGGACATGATTCGCGTGGCCAACTTCCATTGTTTGAGGTGTGGTTGTTCCCAACAGCACCTTAAAGCCAAAGCTGGAGGAAGATACTAGCAAGTGGGTTGTGAAGTATTCTGAATCCTGCCTGAGTCTCCCAGTAAATTACAAGGATCATAAATCACAATATTCCTGTAATGACTGTGAATATCTAATGTCATTATAAATAGTATAATTCAGCAGTTGCAGGTTTTTGTTTCTGCCTCTCTCTCTCATTTTTAAAAAATCTGTTCTGAAACCTGACTTAAACCCAGGTAGTGAAATTTGGCCAGAGCTTATGCCATTATGGGAAATAATGGAGAAACCTTTTTTGTGATACTCAGTAAGAGTGTAAGAATTGTCTTTAAAATAAAAGTGGGTATTCTGAAAGACTGAGCAACTTCTTCTGGTTGTAAAAACTAGCCAAAGCCATTATAGCACCGACCTGTTGGAAATTCATGTGGTGCCAGAGAACCTATGTCCAACAAGGGATTTTTTACTATTGGGTATGGACACATCAGCTTGTAGAGGTCCTAAGTGCTTGTCTTCACATTTTCAGGATACTTTTTAAGCTACCTGGTAGCAATGTTTGCATTGAAGCCTCTTGCTTATATTCAGCAGACTTGATGAAATTCGTAGCATTTGTCTTCCAGCTAGAGGGAGAATGATTCGCTTCGCACCAGTGCCTCGTTGTAGGATGAATTTGGGAGGTCTAAAAACATTCTTTAAGGCCTTCTCAACTCACTGCACACTTGAGGCTGAACTTGCATGAGCCTGAGACTCATCTGGTACGCTGTTACTGCACCACCTGTGCTGTTTGACGATAGCCAGACGGCTCTGGCAAACAGCTGCTTTGTCAAGAAGTTAAACTGTGTGGTGAGGTGAAATTCACCCCTGCAGTACATTGTACAGCAGTACCTTCACTAGATACCATTTACTGTCACATCCCTTTATGCCCAGAAACTGACAGAAGTGTTCTGTGACAAGAGTGCATTGGTATTTGAGGCCATAAAATTATTTTGATTTTGTTTAATTCTATATTTGCTGGTGACAAAAGTGCTTAGTGTTTTGTCAGAATTTCTCAGAGGCTGCATATAACCTTATCTCCATAAAGATTTGCGTTGTGCTTCAAGTCTCTTGTACACAAGATATAGACGTGTATTTTGTACAACCTAATCCTGGAATTGTCTGGGGATATTGGTACTAGGTAAGGATTTGGGTTTGGGAAAGAATTGATTTTGCAAGGTAACCTGATACTATGAAAGGTGTTGAGCTTGGTTTACAGAGCTCTCAGGATCAGTAATAGAATCACAAGATGCCACCTCTGCTGCCAGATTCTAGAGAGAGAGCTTGCAACTGCTAAACCCATTGACATCTGCAAACCAGATGCCCCCAACACCCCAGCTGACTCCTTGAAACTCAGGCAGACAGGCCAAGATCTTGAGAATTATTTTTCCCATTATTCAGCTATGGTAGGATTTAAGCAGCTTGACAGTACTTCTCTGCTGCTATGTTCATGATTTGCCCTGCAAACAGATGATCTGTTTATCACTTTTGTTAAGTCAGCATTAAATTCTTCTTAAAAAAAATCAGAAACTGTATCTGGAATACTGCGGAGGCACGCATTTGACATATGAGCAAGACATGCCAAATGCTGTTCTGTAGATGGTACATGAAGTCCATGACAAACTCATTCCTACTCCTACTCTTATCTGCTTTGTGAGAGTCAGCGCCTAGAAATTAGCAGGATCGTGCTGACTAGCTCAACTCCATCTTTTCAGATGCTGCTCTCTTTCCTTTGCAGTGTAAGGGGAGAGGACTTTTATTTTTGTTAAATTTTTTTTCTGCATTTTAGCAAGACTAACACCCAAGCCAAGAGGTTAGATGCTCTGAGCTGTGCCTGGGCTTCCCTGGAGCTGTGTTGTCCTCTGTCTTGCTGAGAACTGCTGACTCGGAGGCCAGGCAAAGGTGCAGTGCCTGTGTGAAACGGCCCTGGGAGGCTCTGCCTCCAAAGCAGGGAAACTGTTTCCATCATCTGTTTGGCTCTGTGTCTTAAATAAAGGTAAAGCTTCCTCACTAGGATATGTAAAAGGAGCAGAATTTCTTAAAATGTTTTGTACATCTTGAATTTGCTTCTGAGCAGGTGGCACTAAATTCTGCACTCAGGGGTTAACACAACAGGTTCTTAGTGCTGGCGGGGGCCATTGTGCGCCGTAGCTCTTTAAGACACTACCCTTTCTGCATGCCATCAAAAACCTCTGTCAGAGAAAGCCGTGGAGTCCTGTCACAGGGCCAGGAAAGGAACAGAAGTTCTCTTTAGGCATCAGTTCAAATACCAGTTGTGGTATGGTTCCAACTGGGAAGACGTAAGAAAAAACGCAGGGCTTAAAGACATTATTAAATTTCCCGCTCTATCTGGATTGGAGAGAGCTGCTGCTGGAAGCTGCTGGTTACCGAGGGAGTTCGTTCCACAGCATTCAGACTGCTTGGAATCGGTGTCTCTTGCATCAAATGAATGACAATCAAACAAGTTGACAAAACTTGTATTTTCTGCAGCTGTTCATATATTCTCCTCCTACCTTTAACATTTCTTCTTTGCTCTTCCCAACCCAAACAGTGTGTAAGAGGCACTTTGGAACAGCTCCAAAAGGTGAGATTTTGTAAGTCCATTCAGGTAATGATTTTGATCTTTTCCTCCCCTTCCTTCATTCCCCAAAGCAGGGACAGGTGATTGGTACTGACCTTTAGTGTTTATGTGGGTATTTTTTTAAAGAGGTTGTAGAACTCTTCTTAGCATAAAAATTGTCTTCAGAGTCGTAATTATTTCTAGCTTCTGCTAAGTGCCTGTGAAGTCCTCGAGTGGCCAGGACGTGTCTACGATACAACAGTACCATAGTGTGTAAATGCTTCTCCAGAGTGACTCCTTCCACCAGTGATGTTGTGTGAGACTGCTGTCAGCAGAATTTTAATTGTCAAAGACGTTTCATGTAACTTTTTCTTTCCCTCCCCTTCTCCTTCCCAGACAAGTAGCCCTGGGCACTGCTCCTGAAAGGGGTTTCACAGCACCTAAGAAATCTTTCTGTACTGTGGCTGCAGGTGCGCAGATGGCAGACCACAGCTTTCCTGGCTGCAGATTTATATAGTCTGTCTAGGCTGCTCCCTCCTAAGAAGATTTGTGTTTTATTCCTCTTTGCCCTAATCACTTGTGTGACTGAATTGTCTTTTGCAAAATATTTTGCAGAACAGCTGTGATCCTTTATAATGCTACTGACATAGCCACGGGTGTCAAAAGCATCATTTAGCTTCAAAAACAAGGTTCAGGGTTGCTGCTGTCATTCTGAGGGACCTGTGCTGAGACTGGATCAGTTCCGACAGCACCAGCCCTGAGGGCTGTGTTAGTAACTCGTTCCTAACGTCCACTGAAGAAGACTTTATCACCTCCATTGCTGGCCTGTGTCAGTACTCCATCAGTGAAGACTTGGCAGTTTCCCTCTACTATTCTGTTGCAGAATTCTGTCTTGCTCATCTCTCCTGTGCTTGTCTTCCCTTCTACTCCATCCATTGCCTAGTGACTAGAGATTCACCTAGTCCCTTTACCATTAGGTATAGATGTCCTCTTAGTTTAGAATCTGTAGAATAATTTACTGATTCCTGTTTGGAAAGTGAGCTAAAAGAAGCAGACACTGTCCACCTGACCATAACATAATGTGAGTACAGAGGCCAGATCAGCCAAATCAATGCTGTCGCTGACATTAGTTTTTTCTCAGCAGTAGATCCACCATCTCTGCTTTTTTACCTCCCCCTCCTCACATTAAAATGCAGATGCAATGTCTGTTGAAATAAATCCTGAAACAACTAATTTTAAAATCTGTCATTATCCCAAAACCTTTATGACAAAAGTTTTCTTCAGAAATCCTTGGCTATTTTGCAAACATTGTTCGCTCTTCAGGTGTCCTTTGAGTCCTGGGCTCTCCTACCCTGCCTGCAATGCTGCTAGTTGCTGTCCCCGCTGTGAGGGGAATGACTTGCACACGCCTTCCCCTGGGACCTGGGGAGAAGTCACCTCCTCCCTCGGGAGAGGCAGAAAAAAGCAACGAAAGAACAATGCCTGTGGATCCCTGCCAAGCTGTGCTGCCGCTCAAGTAGCTGGAACTGGCCCTATTCCATTGCAGAGAGTCACTGGGTTCATCTCAGTCCTATAATTATCTTCACTGTAATCCAATAAAGGCTTGGAAAGGTTCTTAGAAAGCATTTTGTTTATAAGGGAAACAAAGGTTGATATGAAAAGACTCTTGATCCTAATGCTGTGTAGCTGACCAAAACGGCATTGATCTCGCTTTGTGTAATTTAATGTTTGCGTAACAGTTTTGCTATTAGTATGTAAATTGACTACATATTCTGCAGTAATAAAATGGCTGTAATTTTGAGAGATTCATGTAAGTGCTGTCAAATCCCACTGTAGAAAGGTCCTTTGTAAATGCACTGTTCAATGTATACAGATGTGGAATGTGATTGAATCCCAGTAGGGCTAACCCTGCTGGTGAAGCTGGAGCAGGGCTCAAGAAATGTACACTGTCTCTGTACCATCAGGATTCTATACAGCGACCAAACCTGACCTGGACAGGACTTGGCTCATATTGTGGTAGTAAGATCTGATTTCATCTGCTCATATACTGTGGTGCCTTTTTTCCTATAGTTAATATTATTCTATATTATGAAAAATGCTTTTAAATGGAATTGAAAGATAAATTCATATATTCACGTATACAGATATAATTTTCTTTCCAGTATTTAATGTGTTGGGCAGTAGGCTTGAAAATGATATAAAAAAGGTGAAGGAAATTTTTGCAAGTACTGACTTCAAGCTAGCTATTTAATTCCACCATAATGTACCCTAGTAAGTGGCCTGACTCTTTTCTTTCTTCATTCATTTTTTCCAAAGAGCCTTGCACCCCTCCGTTCCTAACGAAGGCGGCCTGAGCAGCTGTGTGTTCACCCGTCAAAAAAATGAAGCCATCTACTTAAAGACTCAGTTATGGATTTAGGAGCCTAATCTTAGGCACCTAAGTTTTGAAACCTTGGTTGTAGGCATTTTTTTCAGGAATCCCTCTATTCTGCTGAATGAAAACATCACTTAAAGAAATGCAGGTCTGCGAGTACTTCTTAATCTTCAGCTGGTAGATGTTGTAACTGTTAACTTCTTCACAGGTTTTTGCCTTTATAGTTTACATTTTCAGTGAATGAACTTGTTCTCTGTGTGTGTGGACAACCTGTCGCCGAGATGTCACTGAAACCGGTATGTCAGAGCTGGGAGCAGACAGAGCTGTAGTAAAAGACGATATGAAGTGGAAAAGGACACTGGAGTTGCTGCTGGGAATATCTCCTCAGTAAAACCAGGCAAAAAGACATTTCTTCAACCCATTTGGGTAACTCTGTGGATTCATCTGCTAGTAGAATAAAATGCAGATCAGAATGTGAAGGAACAGACTCCTCATTTCTGATTTTTAACAGCATAGCAGGAAGGCAGCCTTCTGGTACGATGGAGGAGAGGTATGTGGGTATGAGCACAGAGGTGGAGAGGAGAGGTGACTGGTGAAAAATGCTGGTTAAGCAATCCAGTTCGTTTTACAGTAAACCCATGAGCCTGGGCTTTGTACGAGGAATGACCAGAGATGGTTGACCTAGAGGATGGTTAATGCCAGCTAGATAGTGTTTAAGCAATATCTCATCCTAGAAAATTATATCCATGATCTGATTATTACCACAAAAGCCTCTGCAAGCCAGCAATCGCTATTAGTGGTCCCTCCAATTTATCTGGGTAACCTAGGACAATTCGGTGGGAAGTGTATGGTAAGCTCCTGAGCAAGGGAATTATTTTTCTTTGGCCGTTTCTTTGCCTGGAAGTCATGGAAGACAGAGCTGCTTGCCTGATCTGTAAAGTGAGAAGGCATAGCTCCTAAAGAAAGTTGCAGTTCTATTTTTAGAATTGTTTAAATTGGGCATCAGATATGCGTATCTCCAACCTATTAACCTGGTCACACTCTGTGGTCTGATCCTCTTCTAACAGCGTGTGATTAAATGTGATTCATCATCGTCTCTGCTAAGCGCACGCAAGTGGGAGAGCATTGGTAGCGAAGCAGATGCAGTTATTTTCACACCAGCTGCTTTCTCCTGTAAATTTTGTTTGTATTGTTAAACACTGTCACATTGTCTTAGGGGATCGGTGTCTCCTGATTTAGCGTGATGACGAATGTTGTTTGCTGCGCTTTACCAGAGGCCCAGAGTGCTACTGTGAGACTGACGGAAATGACCGGACTGAAGCATGGACGTTGGTGGCTTTGCAGGAGCCAGTGATCTGTGTCTGGGGGAGAAGAGAATTTTCATGCTTACCAGGGTTGCCTGGACTTGCCAACTTTATTAAGGAACTTTTATGTTTTTTTAAGGGCAAGGTATGGGAGGAAAGGGGAAACATTTACATTTGCTGATGGTCCATAAAAAGCAAATGTTTAACCAAAAAAGAATAGCTTGTTTAAGTGAAGAGAGAGATCTAGTCGGGAGCTTGTACCTGCCTAGGGAAGAGGTGCAGCCACAGGATGGGTCTGCTTTGACACGTGACTGGCTTTTTTGTGATCCCAGCAATTCCAGAGCAGACTTCTTTAACTACAAGTAAGGACCTTCTGCTTCCTGAGCTTTGCAAACTTGCTGTAAAACCAAGCTGAGCTGCCTACTTTAAGGTTTTCTGCCTGACGTGAGAAATGTCTGCCCTCCAGTGATACTGCAGAGGTGCAAGAAAAGGATCCAAATGCCTCCTCCTCCTCCTAGCCTCCAGACTTTATTTCTAATGGCCCTGGAAAGGCAGTGTTAAACCTCCTTTGTTCTGAGGCAACATTCAGCAGAGGTGCTGTAATATCTGATTTCCAGTAAGTACCTGCATATGTCAAACGTTGTGCACGCTGAAGGCAGTGGAGATGGCCAGAGAGGCAGTTAGTTTGAGCGTTTTGTATTTTGTTCCTGGTCAGGCTTTGCTCCGTCCTATCCCCCACTAGCCAAAGGCTGTGGCAAGGGATAATGTGGGATAATGTTATTCTTTATCTTCATGCTTCTTTCCAGTCTTCTGATGTGAGAGGTAAAGGTGTTTGACGAGAGCACACAGGAGACAGGCATCTCAGCCTGCTGTAAGAACCTATCTTTGCTTGTTCTCTCTCTTAAGCCTTGGAGGCAGGGCTATAGGAAATGTGTTACAGTGGCCAGGGAGCGCTGAGAGCCCCAAATGAAGCTGTCATCCTTGTGAGGGTGAGCCCTACCAGCAGGCAAGGCTGGACCAGAACCAGCGCCCAGCAAGGGCGTATTCGTAAGTCAGATGCAGAGAGGGCTGGCAGGCATGCAGAGAAAGCTCAGAGCAGGAGGGCAGGAGCAGCTGGCGGTGTAGCAAGCAGTGAGCACTAACAGGAATGAACAGGAGGAGCAGTAGGGAATAAGGAATCTCCTCATTTGTGCACTGACATCCAGCATCCCATTCAGCAGCAATGACAGTAGGATTTTACAGAAATGACCAAATAAATTTGTTCCTTTAAGGGATTTATTTTAATTCTTTATTGAAATAGGAGATATAGGTGCATTTTCCCCTCTAGCCCACTGTTTTAATAGGATTATCTTTAGCATCACCCCATGGGCTCCTTAATTCTTCATTCCAAATTTTCTATGTGAAGTCGCCTCAGCAGATCCCATCAGGTGTATTTCATTGCTCAACAGTAGAAAGGAAATGAATTTTTCTGATGAGGGGAAGGCAGTGAATAGCTTGATACTCCTCCCCAATACCATCTGCAATCAGTGGTGTGCTGCAAATGAAGTCAGTGTTTCCCTGGGTCAGAGGTGGCTAATTATTCATAGCACTTTCATTTCCAGCAGTAGAGTCATCATATCTCTGCCAGTCATCATTCCGTTTCGTGTTTGGTTTACTTTGCTTTGCTCTTAGGTTTGCGAGTCTAGCTGCTGTCCAAACTGGTACAGTTCTTTGTTGCTGTTCCTGAGCTACTGCCAGTAGTTCTCTCAGCTTCTGAAGAGGCTGACAAGAGGACTTTGGCATGGGTATTGTAGTTTTCTCCAGTGTTATGAGCTCATGTCTGTTTAAAAAAGAATGAAATGGGAAGGAGGGAAGAATACAACATTCAGTTCATTTGTAACTAGCCAAAAAAACCCCAAATGAGTAGTAATTCACTAAGATGGATCAGTGTCATCCGTGGTTTTTTTAATGGCAGTAAAGCCCCGAGAAGTTTATTACTCAATGTACAGCTGGGATTTGGTGCGTTCCCTGCTAGTGCTTCGGGCTTCCCCCTAACGATAGCCCAGAACTCACGTTGTTGCAGCAGCCATCGATGGGTTTGCAGTGTCCTTTAGTCTTGTCCCTTGCAGTTCTGCCCTTGGATTTACAGCACTACTCCTAATGCAGATCAGAAGAGTAACTGAGTGTTACAGCCCATGTGCCGCAGCAAACTGACTGAGGCATTGCTAGAGATGGAAACCCAAAGAAACTGTGGTCCAGCCTTGCATTTTCATGTGGTAGTAAGGCTCTCTTCGCACAGATCTGTTCTGAAAGATTTTAAGAGAGCTCCAAAGTAGATGCTGATAATTAAAATGCTAATGAAGTATATTCCCAATGGTATTCACTGATAGTGTTGCCAGAGCAGGTGAGATTTCAATTATCTTGCTATTCCTTTTAGAACTAGAAAAATGCCCTGCAATGAGTTTAGATGGAGTACCTAAGCCATGGTTATTTCGTAGCATTGAAGTGCTGACTTTCCTCCAGATTTCTTCAGTTTCTCTTTTTCATATTTAAAAAAAAAAAAAGTTTATTCTGACAATTCTGAATGTACAAACCAGCCACGCAGTGAAACTGAAGCCTATCAGCCTAAGGGGAGTGGGCAAAGCCACAGGTCCTCCACACAGATTGCTTTGTGAGACCACCCCACCGTATCTACCTGGTGCCTTTGCTCAGAGCAGAGCTGGGGAGCAGGCTGTTCTGGCAGGCTGTGCAGGAACAGCCCCCAGAGCAGGGGACCTGGGTCAGCACAGGGCCAACAGAGAGTGCCATCTTCAAGCTCAGATCTTCACAGAGACTAAAGTAAAGCTTTCAAATGCTCAGTTCTTACAGCCTAAACCAGCAGAAAACAGGTGAGTTTTCTCAGCAGAGCTCACTGCTCTGCAGATTTACTTGTCAGGAATTTACACGTGCTTAGTGCCATAACCTAAAGGTAGGAAATGGCATGCAAAGCCAGGACTATAACAAAGAGAAAGCTGAAGATGGGAAAATCAAAGGAGAGATGATAGGATTAGAGGCAGCTAGTAGGGATCCACAAACAGGAGAAAAGGGACTGCCAAATGTCTGAGTAAAAGATGTACTCAGGTACAAAGCTACTGGCTTTCACACAGGAATTCCAGGACAAAGACTTAATGGCCTCTGTCTCTCCATTATAGTGATCTCTGTAACTAGAGGATGTGGAAGTTTCACCAATTTTTGTTGACTAGATCCTGTATCATGAAGGACATGAAAGGGAATTTCAGTTTTAGAAAAATGAGTTTTCTGTAGCCACGATGAATCCTGCTTTCAGCCTTCCTCTCAGAGGGTATCTTTAGTGCCAGATTCAGAAGTACTTTCTGAATCAGCATCGCTTAATGGTGCAACAGGTAGGGATGGAAGCTAATGATGGCGTATAGAAAAAGCATTCAGGAAGGATTGGACAGATGAGGAAGGAATGTAAGAGTAGAAGTGAACATATGCTAAACCAGAGTGTCTGAAGCTAATGTGATGTAAAACGACTCAGGCTAATGAAGCTTTTCATGAAACAAATTTCTGCTAAAATCTACCTGGAATACTGCACTGCCGCTTCCTTAGATCACAGTAATTTGTATCCTTCTGATACCTATATGTAACAGTGAAGAATGTTATAATTGCTATCCAAGCATTGTTTTACTTCACACCTTGTGATAACCCTGGGCTGTGTTTTTCTTTAAAAAAAGTATGATGTCTGCAACGCTCCTTTTAAAAATGGTGTAAGAAGTTTGGAGACAATATAGGTCTGTTTACAAAATCAGGGTGTTGTTTATGAAGTGTCTGTTACTGGTTGCGTTGTAGTTTTATGGGTACATGAAACACTGCAGTCTGATGCTTAACATATACATCTTTACACAAAATACAGTACTAAGGAGATAGCTGGACTCGAGCCAGCAGAATAGCTGTAGAACCTGCACCCCCCACCCAAGATATGGCAAGTGAGAAATTTGTGTGGGTCACTCAAATGCCAAAATTTTTCAGATGAGAGAGTTCCTGAATGGTTGTGACCGCTTGCTCTGAAGAGGAGACAAGGCGAGAGTGAAAGGGCTGCATTTATGCAGTGCCTGATAGAAAAAGATTCTCTAAAACTTTGCTGCTCTGTCTCAACAAAGATGATGGGTTTTACAGGCTTCACCCACCCTCCTTCACACCAAAAGATCAAGGAACCACGAAAGGATGAAATCGCAGAAGGCTATGGTGTTAAAGTCCAAGCTGTTTATTTTGTCCTTGCACAATTAGCTCGTGGTACTCTGTTGTCCAAAACTATCGTAAGATTTCTGGAAGCAAAGCATTTCCCACCACCAAAATAAAGCCAGAAGAGAAGACCACCGGATCCCTTCCTATGTACCAGCAGTGCTGAGAGTTAGCTACAAAGAAACATTTCCAAAGGTTTTGGTGGGCAAATATATTGTATGATTATATTGTCATGGTCTGGTTGGACAGGGTGCAAGCTCTCACTTTAAATGAATCTGACACATCAGGAGTATACAGATTTAAACCCTGGAAAACTCATCCCACAATCTCTAGGAGCTACATGAAGAAATGCTGAGTTTTCCAAAATATTTTGTATCTTCAGCTGAGTTTGCTACACTTCTGGCCAGCATTCCTACAGGACAGATATACTGTGCAGAGGAGTTTGGAAAATCTGGTCACTTATTAATGGGGGGGGGCAGAGGGAACTGAGTCTTGGCCATTGCTTCCAAACAGTTGGAGCTTGAGAGAAGCACACTCTTACTGGAGTTTTACGTGGTGCTCAGAAGGTCCATCTGTCTTTCTGTGACAGCAGAAGGGACATGGGGAAGACAGAAAAGTGTCTGTTGGCCAGACTGCTCCTGCTTCTCAAAAATCAAATCTAGTGAACACCATCTTTAGAAGTACTTTTGTAGAGCTTCAGTGGCAACAAGCCTGTTGTCTCTGTCACAGAATAAAACACATTAAAGGACACATGCTGATTACTTTTAAAAATAAATATAGTGACCTGAAGTAGAAAGGGAATTACTTAAGTGGAAAGATGAAATTTGAATGAAGATTCATGTCCATAGGTGGCTGGAGTGTGTCTCAGTATCAAGAATAAATGATCACGCAGGGAGGGAGGCTTGCCAGACCCCGCAGAGGGTGTTTGCTGAACACACTGGTTCAAAAAATAGGCACCTTGATCTGCTCTGTGGTGAAAAGACTTGTACTGACAAGAGGCGAAGGAAAAATATATCCACCTGCTTTTGAAGAAAAGACACTAAACAGGTGATAAGGGAGTGAAATAGCTACACACTCCTGGCAAGCAAAGGGCAGTGTTATTTTAACATCACTGTGTGAGTCTGTCTGTCTGTCTCTCTCCAGGGTAGGAATTACTCGCCTGTGTGATAAAGTCCTGGTTCAACTCCTGGCCTAGCACTGCTGGAGCAGCAGCTCTGGATTCTCCGTGTCACTGACACTCTCCCACTGAGAGACAAACTCAGGGGCAGCAGTGCATTTATTACAGTTCTTGTCCTTAAAACAGTCATTCACAGTGCTGCCAGAAAATGCGGTGAAATAGGTCATTTAATTACATTTCAACTCCAAAAAGTTCCATGAAAA
>Ga0181612_154470_pt1 | contig 22926 bp, 12 predicted proteins | sample HoacroProtozoa21_FD_119630 | JGI IMG/M metagenome (GOLD analysis project Ga0181612, IMG submission 119630) | Hoatzin crop microbial communities from Cojedes, Venezuel. Combined Assembly of Gp0051906, Gp0051904, Gp0051908
AAGGGAGGGTAGATTTAAACTAGATACAAGGAAGAAATTTTTTACTATGAGGGTGCTGAAACACTGGAATGGGTTGCCCAGAGAGGTGGTAGATGCTCCAACCCTGGAAACATTCAAGCTCAGGTTGGACGTGGCTCTGAGCAACCTTATCGAATTGAAGATGTCCCTGCTCATTGAATGGGGTTGGACTAGATGACCTTTAAAGGTCCCTTCCAACCTAAACTATTCTATGATTCTACGAATGTGTATACTCTATTGTCTTGGATGGTATTACCTCCACATGTGCATATTCATCTCCCATTGGAACTGAGAGTGGCAGTTCAGACAACCAGAAAATATTGCAGTGTCTTTAGTGATCCAGTTCCTCCTATAAACTGATGGAACATTTTTTGTGAGACCAGGGGAGTTGTGGTGGGGCTTGAAGAAGTTGATCGTACCCAACTGATGCCTTGCTGTGATTGGTAAATTGGACTTTGCTGGTTTTGGCAGGAGTTTTCTGTAAGTCCTAAAAAGTTCACAAATATGCAAGCTGATGTCTTTCACATTTGTTCTTTCACTTTTGTTCTTTTCCACACCATTATTTTCATAGACTGGACTTTTTTCTGCTTAACTTTGATTCATCAAAAAAACTGGTCCTGCAGCATCACTGTCTATGCGCTACCACACAGTACCCCTGCTCATAGCCCAAGCTGAGAATTCAGTGGTTCCTTGTTATTCCTTAAATAAGTATATAACAACTGGAAAAAAACAACAGGAAAGCCAGATTTGCAGATGATTGCACAACAGCTGTCTTTGGTAGGCTTATCTCCTACAGGAAACAATGGAAACTTTTGCATTAGTTTTAGTGAGGTTTAGGTTTACTGTTCCACGGTCACCTAAGTATGGGTCTACTACGTGCATGTATCCTGCATCAGGATTCTGGTAGCTGAGCTTCTCCTTTTCAAGTAATCTCCTATTCCTTAGGAGTTCAATGTTTTATGCTAAAATTAACTTGTTTTCTACGAAATAAGCACCGCTGTCTCTAGGAAAACTTGGGTAGGATTTATCTTAGTTGATGCAGATGTCTTCACTGTCTGCCTGAGCGAGTGATACTTGGCTTCCTCCAGAGCCAATACAACACAGAGTGAAAATGCCACTTCTATGGCATGATCTATCTGACCTACACAGATGTGTACTTTCGGATGTCAGGAAGTGTGAGAAAAGCCTTTTTCTTTCAACTGAGCATCAACACATCCTAGCGTGAATAAGTCTGACTGAGATTATCTACCCTGTAGACATCTGTCCTTTATCAGATGATCCCATCCCAGGTGGCCTGAATTCTACACACCAGACAAACAGCTTTACTAGTCATTCTTATGCTGTTACTGTGTTTAAGCAAAAATGAAACAGAAGACAATGTCTGTGGAATAAACAATGCAGTGTTTTCTCCCTTTTACTGCTGTGATACCAAGTCAGGGGCTTAACAATCTAAACAGAGCAGGTTTACAAAGCCCTTACCTTTGGGGATAGTGATCTGACAGCCCAGGTCACAGTCCTGCTGCAACTGATAAAAAGCCACTTCCTGCAGCCGAGCACGCTCCAGCTCCGAGAGGCTCTGGACGGGAACTGACTTCAGCCGAACGCTGCGCCCTGACATGCTGTTCCAAGTGAAATCACCCTGCAGGAAATCAAATGGGAAAATATGAAGCATCATATGGTATGCATGGCTTAATAAACAGACCCATCTCTTTTACTACTAGGAAAAACAACACAGGTCCTCTTTTCTAAAAGGCCATTTTCTTGGACATCTCTAGTCTTTCAAATATCTTTGTTTTCCGAAGAGCAGCAGTCCTTAAAAGGAGCACACACATGCAAAACAAAAAGTCAATGCTATCTGAAATCATTTAACCAACCATTGTTACAAAAATATTAGGATTCTAGTAATTAAAAGCACAAAGCAGGGGAAAAAAGCCCTCGTCTGTTTTTCCCAGTTTGCTTTCTCCGTACAGCGCACGGTCGTCACTTCATTCCTCTCGCCACACAGTCAGACAAGCAGACCTCCCCAGGTCCATGAACAACACACGTTTTACCTCCCTCAGCTTGCTAATCCCATGCCACTAGGCAGCTCAGGGAGTATGCAGGCAGAGCCCCTTCTCTTTTCTGACACATCCCACCCCCTCCTTATGATGATATTGTGTTTAGACCAAGATCGACTAAAGGACAAGCTGTTTCACATTTTTGAAAAGCCATAATAACAATGTGTGTGTTCAAATTTATACAGGAAAACAACATGAAATATGCCACATCTCTGTAAGGTACCAATTATGCTTGGAAAGCAAATCAAAAGCTTTAGCCGTACTATCTCCCACCTGCGATAACATATACAAAAAGCTATTCTCTTAGCTACTATTTAGCTTGGCTGAGAGAAGTAATCATCAGTCAAAGAGAAGTGCAACCACACAGACAAGCTTGAAGGCTGACAATTAACATTAAGCAAGAATTTCAGAATTCATCAAAGCATCATCAAAGAGCGCACTTTAGCACTACAGGGAGAGAAAGAATTTGTTTTTCATTCTGTGTTAAAAAATAAACATCAAAGTTATCAGTAGGTATAACCTGATGCAGCTGTAGATAATGGAAAAACTCTCATGTACATCAGCTGAGCTATGAAGACAAATCCACCAACCTGCCCTTCATCACAACATGGCAAACTTACAATTAATGAACTTCACTCTCATTTTAAGTGCTCATTTTCAGTTTAAATTCAACATCTGTCCCTTCACTGCATGCTCATTTTTCACCATTCACTTTTAATTCATCTTTTCTGCATATACATACACACACAGTCAAGGGATGACCATTGACTTTAAAAGACATTGACCAAAGCTCCTTATTATGAAAATCAGTAAAATTTGACTTTATTTAGCAGCTATGCATTCTATTGCATGCAAACGCCTTTGTGCACATTTTCATTTATTTTGCCTATATGTGTACGTGTATATGTATGTGCACGCATACAACCTGTATATACATTTGTGTATACACACAGATATACATACCTATATACACATATGTGTGTGTATTCACATTCACACACGAGACAAAAGTCATTCACAAATATGCAGCACCATCTAGCACTATAGGTCAAAGGAACTACACATTAAACACCATTTCTTATGATGCACGAAGTATGTTTGAGTTCATCAAGGAAGCTTTGGAAGCTTTTTTCATAGTATTTTTTTCCTAAGTCATTAGGCAACCATAAGAAATACAGCTGTTACCTCAATATGAACAACAGCACATCTGTACACTCAATGCATGTACTACGCTCGGTATCTTTATGACATTTATATATACAGGGGCCACATATGCAAACTTCTGCGCTAGCCCAGTATTTGACTACTGGAATTTATTCCTTCAGTTTTTCCCTCTTTATCTGTTCTTGCTCTTATAGTGCCGTACTATTGATTAGCTAGGTTTAGCAATCTCAAACTAAAGGTTTGCACAGTGACACAAGCCGAGCTGATGAGCTTAACTCAAGCAAAACCAAAGCAGCAAGTCATATAAACCTTATTTGCAAAACTGCAAGTAAACATTTACATTTTTTAAAAAGCTGTTGTCATTTATAGATAAAAGTGATCGAGAACAGAATCCACAACCAGACAATGTATACTAAGAAACTAATTCCTTTCCAACCCTGATAATGCAAAAGCAACTTTACAAGTACAGAAGTATGCAATTCAATCCTCATGAACATATAACGTACAAAATGTTCTACAGTCAAAATAGTACAGAGAGAGAAATACAGGTCTTTGTGGTAGAGTTTGGGGGGATTTTGTCTTATCTGTTTCTCTGAGATGAACATTTCCATAAACAAAAATATCACTGACACATCTACCATAAAAAATTTCACACTGAGTTATTTAATTGTGAAACAGGAATGTGAAGCAAAAAGAATACCCATTAGAAAATGTTGAAGTAACAGAATATTGAAGACTAAACTTTTCAGGTCATGTGGAATTACCACAAGTAAAATAAATATTCCTTAACTGAATTTTGCACGACAGGAATTATTGCCTCTTTTCGGGTAAAAATGGCCAAGGGCAAACCTAACTCTGGAGGTATCTCCACCTCCTCTGCCTTATCTCTGGGTTAGCTCTGCAACTGCAAGCAAGCAGTGAGCTGTACCACTGCAGTGCCGCAGCTCAACTGTTGGCCCAGCCAAACCAGCTGAACTCAGAGAGACAGGGCTTGCTAGCTCTGGTACAGCCCTGCATTAATACTGTGCTTTGGGGAACCCACTAAGCCTCTTTGCACAGAGCTGTGCTGCTCTGCATGAGCAGAACAGCCAACTCGGCACTGGCTCAGGAATCCTACCCAGGCTAATTTCATCCTAACGTGGAAACACCTCACCTCACTTTTTTTACAGGAGATGAAGGGTTTAAGACCAAGTGAAAGAAGAAAGCCCCCAACAAGATCATGAGGGCTGTTCCTTCCGACCATTTTTTTTTTTATTCTGGCAATCTGCAAGCTCCCAGTATGTCCCTGGCATTCACTGTGCTGGGCCCTCTCTGGCTGAAAATGGTGGGGTGGAAGCTCTGCACCACTCAATGCCACAACAGGTTGCTGAGTAGCCATAAAGAATGTGAAATCACTCTGTCCAGTTGCTGTGCACTAAAGAAGACATTCCCCTTTTACACTCCATGGGTTTGATAAAATCTCTGCTAGGTCACGTTAACATAGGTTTTTACTATGCTAATGGCACACATGACTAATTAACTAAAATATTTTTGGAAGATCATGCGTTAGGGCCAGTGAAATCTCCTAATCTGCTAAATAAGCAAGAGGCTCAAGAAATGTTTCCTTGAAAAAGTCTGTTGTATTTGGCAAATAAATATCACTGTCTTCTATGAGCCAAAACACAGTATTTGATAATTTAATCTATTCAGACTCCCATGCTTCGCATGACACAAGGTACATTAAAAGCCCGATCTTCCTTCTAAAGCACTCTACAATTTTACATACACCTTGTCAATTACTGCAAAGTCAACCAGGCTTGGGAGAGGTACGGAAAAGTCAAGCTCCCTCGGAGAACCGGTGCCGGTGCAATGACATCAGTCACATCTGCCTAAAGCTATTCTCCACTCTGTGGGGCAACCAAAGGAGGGAAAGAGCAGGACAGACATGGAGAGTATTTTCTGTTTCTCTCTCCATGTGAGGAGGCACATTTCATCAGCCTACTTCAACATCAGCCTAGTATCACTCCTTGCAGAAGCTTAAGAGGAGCCAAAGATCTTTAAGCACAGGCAGAGTGACTTGGTTTTTCATGTGCTGCATATGTTTTCGGACATACATATATAGCTTCTTCTCTATTGTTTAGATTGTAGGTCAGAATATGACCTGCAACTGGCTCCTTCACCATCAAGACAGAAAAAAAAAAAAAACAACACAAAAACAAACAAAGAGTGCACACAAAACTATTGCTCTGGGATAAAGCGATCAGCCTGATAGGACACAAACTGCTAACTGCACGGGTGCTTTCATAACTGACTTTTACAAAACCTTAAACCAGACTAAAAGCCTTCTCTGGTTTCTTCTACCAACCAGTCATATCTTCTCCTTCACAAGTCTCCTGCTTCAGCTGCATTTGCTCTCTCCCACTAACATCTAACATCTTTCCCCCACTCAACCAAATAGTTCACTTATCGGGCAAGTAACTAAAATACCAGAGCAGATGACTTGGCAAAGGAGATGACTGATTAACTGCATCTTGTGCCTTTGAAGAATCTGTCCACTTTTCCTGTATTTCGTGTCCACAGTCACAAGCACATTTTCAATAAGATGCACGCCGCAGTTTTACTAATATTCTTTCAAGCACTTATTTTTTTTTAAATGGGCTGGATGTTCAGTGGCTCCAAAGTAAGCGTTACACTGATACATCCTGCCTTAAGTAACACTATGCGCTTAAATTACTCTTAAGCGTGTGTAGGCTATTCTTGTGTACCTGATCTCTTTCTCCTGAGCCTCCAACACAGTCTTTCAGATGCCTCTTAGTGAAGTTGCATTCTTCTGTCCTTTGTACAATACAGAAACTGGCTGACAGTGCCTGCAAGGAATCTTGAATGTAGGCGCCAGTCTACGGGTGATGATCAACCTCTGTTGGTCTGCCGAGTTTTAAGCCTTAGCGAGTAATGTGGATTGTGCACAGGGTGGGAAATAAGAACCCACACACGACGGTTTTAGATAACACGGACTGTAGTTCAAAATGGAGAAACCAATTTTTATCTTACTGCATTGTGGTTATTGTTACCGACTTTAGTCTGTACTTCTTTACGTAAATGCCATGATCAGATTAGATGTCTACTTTTCATTAGTCTTTTGCTCAAACCCATTTGAAACCACTAAGATCAAAATCAGTTATGTCTACTTGTTTTTCTCCTACCCTAGCAATGGTTAGCTACATGCTTGTATTTAGATGGGTCTCCACTGTAAAAGAATTCAGTATTTTTGCACATGAAAAGATTATATTGCAAATAACATGGCAAATATAGCATTACAATGTCTTAATTCTGTTTGCTTAATTACTTCTTTAAGCTTCATGAAACCGCCTATCATTGCCACTTTATAAACCTTTCACTTACCTTGGTCATTTATTTTAACTCTCTCTAAAATTATTTCCAGACTCCTTAGGCATAAACTCTCACAATCTGACTGTTGGTACAGGTAATCCCTCTCTTCCTCACTTCCCTGGTGTTGCTGTCAGTATGACCCAAAACCAGTTCTGAAGTGAAAGCCAGTCACTCCAGTGCAGCTACAGACTCTCATCACATGAAATCAATGTACAGAATGCTGCTCCTGGACAGGATAAGAATAAAGAAGAAGGGGAGACCAGCTACATTAAAAATCCATTTTAGCACTACACGCCATCAAGGATCATGTGGCCAGTCCTTTACCAATGCCATCCTAGATAACCATCTGCAGATTAAGGAAGAGTTAGGAAACGACGGGATGGTACGAGCGTGCTACAGCCCGACTCTCCCTGCCACCCCTTTCCAGATGCTCCTCCACAGCCAGCGCAGCTCACGACAGGCAGCGCGCTGGTTTCCAGTCAGCACCACGACCCTCTGCAACCGAGGCTGCCCCGGCATCTCCAGCACAGCAGGCGTCACACAGCTGCTCCCAAGGGACTGTTACTGTCCCAAAAGACGACAAGTCTTTCAGATTAACGAAACGGCATCTTAATACTAAATACGAAGCAGCACGAGACTTGCTGCATGACACTGAAGCGTTCAGAGGAAGAGATCTGAACATGGAAGCACACAGCATGGGGCCCCAACAATTAATCTTCATTAAGAAAGACTGACTTCATTAAGGTTGTTATCTAGGGTGACATCCTGTTCCCCTTGACGTCAACAGCAAAATTATTAATATAATGTCTCTGCTACGAAAAGAGTAAATACAGTCCAGATGATCCTATGTTACAGTTTGGAGCCTTGCACTAAATTTGCCTTACCTCATGCTATATTGTACTTCTGTGTACTAAATAATGCATGTACAGAAAAAAGCTATTAGTTTTGTCAAAAAGATCATACTTTACACAACAGTGGTTTATATATCAAAACTATTTAATGGCATTTAACACAGTCACAACGCTGCCAAAGACAGACACTTCCTGGCTCCCAGCTAGCATCCCGTCTCATTCCCAAGGCTGGAAATCCATGCCCTTGGGATCAGTACTGCAAGACAACCCCTGCGGGACACTGGAAAGCTGGTATTCCCCACAGGGGAGGCAGAATTCACACCCACAGCAGAAATATTTCAGCTAGTAAGATGGCAGGAACCCGTGCCCAGGTAAAGATACACGTTTCAGAATATTACAATAGTGATTCCCATTTACCAGGGGAGAAAAAAAGCCCTTCTAAATATAGCCCAAGGGTAAACAGGGAGCGGAAGAATGAGCATGCTTTCACTGCAGTATTAAAATTGCTAAAATAAAGTGAAAAATATTTCCTGTTCTTCTATGATCAACCTCTCTAAGTTTTCCAAATGCCTCGGGATACTATTTCATGTTTAGAATATTTAAAAAGCATTCTCTTAAAAAAATTGATGTGGAATGGAGATGTATTTCATTCCGTCTCTGCCATTAATAAACATGAATGATGTACAAAGGTATTGCCTAGCAAAATATTCACCCCTAACAGACCCACTCTGTACTGAACTTTCTTATACATCCAGAAAACCAACCTTCAGAAGTTAGAAAGCTCCACTGAAATGCATCAAAATACATTTCCAGATTTTCTGAAATTTTTACTGCAACAGATACTAATATTCTTGGAGGAATTTATCCAGCAGCTCCACAATTAAGGCCAGAAGAGGACAAGGTCGTTTTCAGAGACAGAGCACCTTAAAAAGCCAAGATGGAACTGTAAAATTACAGTGAAAATTTCACAGGTCTTCACATAAACTGATTTTTGTATACTTTTCTTAATAAAAGAGAAATAAGCCATACTGCAACACTCAATTTTGCTGCAGGTACATGCACAGCTGCCACAACCATCACTGCATGCAATAACAAGCTGAACGGCAGCAACTAAACCATCCCAGACCACAGTAAGGGGCTACACAACAAAAGCCAGCGGTTTCATGAATCTCCACACAAAAGATCTGGGATAGCCTGGGTTCAGAGGAGCATTCTTATCCCTTTTATCAGTTCACACACTACATATTTTGAAGACTGGTCCTATGTTTTTCTTAAGCCTTAAAACGGTTTCCTGCTTCAGCAGGAATAATGTGAACTCTGCAAGCTAATGGCAGCTGACCCCAAACCAAATACAATAGCTGCAAAAGTATTATTTTTAGTGGCAAAGTTGCCTTAAATAGACCCCGCTCCAGCTTCTGCAACCAACACTAACATGCTCCCAACAGCCCTCAATGTTTAACTGCTTGTGAAGCTGAATGACGACCCACAGCCCGTGACACACCAAAGAATGGCACGTCCTCTCAAGTCCTCTCTGAGTTTTCCTGTGTCCCAAGTCACAGAAAAGCTGCGCTCTGTCCCGACGACCACCTTTGCTCTATACTGCAGATTTCGGTATCCATTCATGCCATGAACGCCACCCATTCACGTTACGCTCTTAATAAATATTTCCAATGAGATTTTGAATATTATATAGTGCTCTTTCTCCTAAGCCTAACAAGATTGACGTCAAGCATATGAAAATACAAGGCTGAAACCATACGTGAAACGCATTTAAACAAGTTAGATTAAACAAATATCATCACATGTCCTATTTGTAGCTTTACTGGTCCTGAAGTAGTACGTAATGCCCTGGTGAAACAATAAGGATCTCTGCTAGCACAGCACAGAAGTTAACCCTTTCTCCATCCAATAATAAGTATTAATGTCACTGCAGCCAGTGCCTTGAACAGTTAGGAGTGGCATCAATTTCTATTATGTTCAGTATAAAAAATAAAATAGCAACATTTCAGAGAGAAGTAAATGATTTACTACTTGAAAGAGAGAATGCATGTGAGAGAGCACACACTGTCATTTCCAAGCATGCAAAAATCGTATCAGCCCTGGTACTGTATACAAGGCTAAAAACATATATTTGACTACTTTAGATTACATCCTGGATTTTGAGCTTTTAAGCTACATGTAGATTACATTATCTGAATTGAGCATGTCGTCAGAATCTCATAGTGAAGTAAAATAAAATAATTAATTCCATGACCCCAAGAACCAGGATCTGACTAATAGTAAAGCCCTTAACTCAATACAAACCCCTATTATTGTTTCAAGCAGTTCAAACTAGCATTTTCTATAAACTGGTACTTCTTACAGAAAGGGTTTTGAGTCTAAGGAAAATGAGATCTGTTGCGCTTATGGAAAAATCGCCATTCTGACTGCCTACATACCAGGTCTGGCTGGAAAACATTTCTAGGGATTTTTCCTTCTTTTGGAAAGGGAATGGAGGTGGGGGTGATTTAGCTGATAGGAACAAAATGCAAGACATCTCCAAATATTTACATTTGGAAGCAGAGTGAGAGCTCTCAGTTACTCAGCTAAGATACAGAGGACTGAAGAAAAGGTCTGTAATACCAGGTTTAGAGCAAGGGCCTGAACCAGGCTTTACCGCATCCCAGGCAGATGCCCTAATCAGGACACTACTGACTACTCTAAAATCTACCCCCGCTACTATACTGAGCCATAGTAGAGGCTGTCAATCTCTGCTACAGCAATTGCTATACAATGCTGTACTGACGCTGTACTAATACTCTGCAATACCAAAGCCCTAAAGCAATTAGTTTTTAGGGATTAGGAGTTTTCACTTCACTTACTACAGAAGCACTCCACACTTTCATTTTGGTTTTATCACTCTCACCCTATGTTCATACACACAAGCATTACCCTGTTTCACACACTGATGTCAGGCAGCCTGGCAGAAGTCTGGACTGCTGAGTCGCAGCGCTCTGCCAATCTACTCCAATTTACTGGTTCTGTGTTTCTTGCTTTGTATTGAGTTTTGTTTTTTTTTTTTAAGATATGGGATATCAAATTCCACCCACACCGGCAGCTGTTTTGATGACTGTCTTGCTCTCCTGAAGACCCTGCAAAAACAACTCTGTATAGAAAAGTTCAGCAAATACAGAACGCCTAATAATTAGTGAAAATACTGTGAGCACAAAGAGGTGGCTTTGCACTCACTAGCATTATCATTACTTTTCATATATGTAATTACTTTTCTTCTCTTTTCTACGTATTCAAACAGTGCATGTTCTCTTCTTGCAATGTACAGCAAAGGACAATACTTCAGCTATTGAGAAGCATTACTTCAGCATTTCTCATAAAAATTATCCTGTTTGCACACATAAATCCGCTGATTTGCCATTAAGTTAAATACCAAACAAGAGTTTAAATATTTTTTAAGAAACCACCTCAGCTACACTGGAACTATCCAAACTGCTCTGAATGAATAAACAGCTATTGGTCAGACTGATGGATCAGCGTGCATGCCTGGAAAGACCACTAAAGAGCACGCTGCTGCTCATCATCGTCTGTTAACATGGAGGCTTGTTAAAAACGTAAAATGGATCCACACAAATAAAACCACTGTGCTGCAACATCCATTTTCAGGAGAAGGGTACGTTTTGTAAACTGCCCCTCCAACCTGAGGCACCCCAAGTTCAAACTGTGTGCCTGCCAGACAGTCCACGACTTCTTTCTTTGTTTTTTAAGCAGCACATTTACTTTGGACAGAGAAGGGGAAAAAGAGCCCATAAAGTTCCCACTGTTATGAAAAACAGAAACAATTGCTAGAGTTACAGGCTCCTCACAGACCAAGCCAGAAGATGAACAGATCTGGGTCTCTACTTTCTTCTACACAGCTAGCCCGAGTTTAAAAATGCAACTCTAACACGGTCACGGCCGTAAAACCTGATGCTTACAGGAACTGTTCTTCGCCGAACTGAACCCATGCAGCTGCAGCTGTCATGCCACCAGCTTTCAAGCAGCCTTTACCCTCAGCATAGTTTGCTCACAGCTGCCTGGGTTATAGACCCTTCATGCACAGGGAGTACAGAAAAGGACAAATGTGTCACCGCAGACTTCAAAGCAAGCCACCTGATGAAGTCATGTAAATACAAATCAGCCTAATTATGCAGTTTGGTTTCAAAATGTTAATGTCACTTCTCACTCCATGGTTTCATTCCTCTCGGTCTAACTATGAAAACAGGCAAGGTCATGGAACTGGTCTGAAAACAAACAGTATTCGAGGGTTCTCAGTTCATTGACGGATCTCCAGAGCCTGGTAAGTGGTAAGCAGTGCCAGTTTTTTCCCCCCCACTGAGTCAATGCTGCTCTCTTCTCTTCAAAGGTAACTAAAGCACAAAAAAATTAAACCCGTTGTCGCCATGAACACCACACTCAGCACATGTTCTCCATCACGCTTGTCTCTACCACGCTACGTACAAGACTACTCAGTCTCCTTACCCATTAACTAAGTTCCCTTGCGTCTTCAGTGTCCTTTAGTATTTGATCAAACCAGATTTGAATGAAGAACTTGAATCTGACTACACCGTTTCATGGAATGAGGTAAGAACAATGTCGTTGTCCTGAAGCCGCGTACCAAGCATCCGAGAGAGCGCCCAGCTGGAGCAGCTGCCACTCCCAGGACACCTTTTGCTGCCAGACTTCGTTAATCTTAGGGGGAAAAAAATGATCTTTTCACTTCCCTGCTTGGAAGGAAGCCAAGAGCCCGGCCCAGGGGAAAGCCCAGTCACACGGACAAGTCATGACCGGGTTCCCCGCTTCTTATGCCGGAGGAGTTGCCCTGAGACTGTGCAAAGAGTGGTGAGGAAGGGGCTCGTCTCCCCTCAAAAGCCCTGTGTGAGCTCAAAACCGACCATAACCGCCCAAACTCTCTCTGTCAGGAGTAGCCAAAAGTACTGGACGCAGCTGCCTGGCTCCTGGGAGCACTTGGAACTTCTGCCTGACCTTCTCAGGCAATTAGTTTGCAGCTCTTTAAAACACCTTTGAAAACTTTCTGCTCGAATAGGCAGACCAGCTATATTTATAACACGGCTGACACCAGCAACACAGAGCCTGAGCATTTCACACAGTTTGCTAGGGAAAAAAAAATCCTTGATAAAGGCACTGCTTCATAAATAACGTCTGTCGTGTTTGCAGTCCCCATACACAACGCTGTCATCCACAGCGCGTGGGCAGGGAGCGTAGGAGACCTGTGAAAAACAAACAGTGAATCACCAGCGATTCTGATGGCAGCTCTGCCCTGCGCGGCATTTCACCAAGCCATCATTCAGGGCGACGACTTTGCTTCTCGGCTGGCACGACTCCGCGCGCCGCCCGGCTGCTCGCAGAACAGGAGGCACCGCGGGCCAGAGTTCACGGCAACGGCAAGGGAGAGGATGCAGACGCTTTTTTCACAGATTCGCTCGGATGCTTCGCGCACCTCTAAGCCGAGGCAGGCTGAGCAGGGAACCTGCTGGGGTACGAGAGCCTGCGCTCAGGGCCCAGCAACACACGCAGCCCTTCCCGGCTGGGCATCCGGGCCACCAGCGCCTGCCCGGCAGCAGCACACACAGACACTGGATGTCCCTAATTTTGGAGCCTTAACCCAGAGCCCAGGGAAATCAACGCCCAGGTCTCAGCGTTCTCAGTGCCTCTTAGATCAGGCACCAAATCCTCGCATCGCGCAGCTCCTCGCCTCCATTTCCAGTCTCTTTCCACCTCACTACCCAGACCTGAGTGGTGCAAAGGACAGCCAGCCTGCTGCACACCAAGCATCACACCATACAAGATTTCCAAGGAAAAAAAAAAAACCGTCTTGGCTGCAAAGAGAGCTGAACAGCCTTCTCAGAAAAGTTCTGTCAGTGACTGTGCTCACTTCCCAACACAAACCCAGGGCACTGAAGTTAGGTTTAGCTCACCCCATCAAAACGCCGTAGCCAGGAATTTGTGTCCGGCGAGTCACCTCTTAATCACGCTGTGTATTTGTAGTTCTTGCATGCTTTCTTCAAAAATTAGTTTCTTTAGCCCTTGTGCCATTACTCTTTGAGTACCCTCTAACAGGGATTCTTCTTCTTCCTCATTTCAAACTACTTTTTTCAGGAATGCACAGCCTTATATTTAAAAGAAAAGCTATTCAGAATGGAATGTCCTATATACAAAATGTTCAGAGTTTATGGAGAGGCCATACAAAATATACCCTATCAGCAAAAAAATGGGAAAAAACCTAACTACTTCTGTTGTCTACTTTGGAATCATTTCTTCCCAGAGCACTCAAAAATATTAATCTTGAAATTTCAGAATGAGCTTGGTGCAAACTCTCATTGGCAAACTGGTTAAGTGATTCTCATATTGTAACTTCATTATTTACAGATAAGTAGTATGGAACGTTTAATTTATTTCTTCATTATGACTTGACTCATTCAGGAGGGGCACAGGATTAGGAGAACCAAATTAGCAGGCAGCTGAGAATTCCTCTGGCTGATCTCTTGTTAGACCAATGACCAATACTGGCCACAAAAGCCTCATGGGACTGTCAAAAATAGCTTCAGAAACAGAATTGACCTAAAATCTCATTTTTTCAGTGGAAAAAAATCAGGGTTTTGTCTTGAAAACATAGGAAAGATATGTTTCCTGTGTAAAAAAATGATGGCTTTGTCAAAACATTCAAAAGAGTTTGCAGCTAAGAAAGATGTTTTCAGTCCAAAACGCTCTTGGGGTGTGCCTCACAGGAGCCGCAATTCAAGGGCCTTGCGTGCCTGGCTACCCTTCCCCTCGGGAGAAGGGATCCCTGGGACGGACCCCTTCCTTCACCTCCAGGGACAGCACTGCACCACCAAAGTCCCTTATGGTTCATTAAAAAGAACCTGGGGTACAAAAAAAAAAACCCTGCAGAATAGCTTCCAGGAGACACAGCAGAGCTATTTTGAATAAAACCACATTCCATTTTTGTATTTCCACAGAAAGTAATTGAAAAATGCTGACTACTTTAGCTTTTCCTGAATTCCTTTTGAACTACAGTGAGGAGCCCCAGAGATAAACTGGGCATCCAGTCATGCAAGGTTATAAGCATTAAGCTTGGATGACACAGTTCACTCCGAAATAAAAATAAATAAGAGAAGTGTAACAACCTCGATCAGATTTATGCTTCATGTGATCCTATGACCTGTGAAAACATAGAAGTGGTAGCAAGCTGCATATGCAAAAAAGGCACTTTAATTATATCTGAGCTGTCTGGTCCAGTAACCACAAAACACCCCATCTGCGCCTGAGACTGTCTGCGTGTGCCTCAGAAACTCTAAAAAGCAGAAAGCAAATAAAAACCAATTAAATATATTTAACTTATGCTTTTTTATCTCATGATTTTAAGTGCTACCTATTTGCAGAAACCTATGACTCTAAAGTAGATGACGTAAGTACACTGACAAGTTATATTAGGCTCTAATAAAAGCCCATACAGTGAGCCAGATTAAGAAAGAAGGGGCAGCATCATTCCTGTTTCTAGAAAAGGAAAACCTCAGAAGGAGTTGCAGAGACTTCGGTAAGCCAATGGAGATTTGGAAGAAAAGCACTCTCAACCCTGGAGGAACCAAAGCTGGGTTTGCTCAGACATGCTAGTGCTGCAGTGATCTCTGAATAACAGCAGAAGAGGACGCTCTATTTTTCCTCTGAGACTTCTGAAAGCAGTCAGCCACATTCTGAGTCACTGTCATATCTTGAAAACCCCACTTCACAGTTTTGCTTTTATAAAAGCCAAACAACGTTTTTTCCCTTTATTGAAGTTCTCCAATCCCCACGCGTCGAGCGGCGTTAGGTACAGCCCATACCTCACCACCTGGAACCACAAGGGCAAATTCCCATCCAGATTTCCCACTGGCAGAAAGCAGCGCACATACAGAACTACGGATTCAAACGATGCTTTGGAAAACGCTGCGCGAGACTTTAAAAGAGGATCCATCGAGAAGCGGGTGGAGCTGGGACGTCGCCCAGCTCTGGGAGGGAGCCGCACAGCCCGGGGGAAGCGCGCAGCAGCTCCCCACACACGGCGTCTGCAAGGCTCCGAGCCCCACTCCCGACAGCTTACAGAGCGCAGGCCCTGCTCCCAAAGCATTCAAGAAGACACATCTCCATCCACGACCTCCAAATGAAAGACATCAACATAAACAAACTCCGAGGCAGACTGAAAACCTCTTTTTAGATGAATGAACTGCACAAAAGCTTTCCAATGTCCTCTCCTTACCCCCCTCTTCTATTTCTTCTCTTCCCCTCCCTTCTCCCCACATGCTTTTGTTAGTGACTGCGAAACACTTTCTGCTCCTACTTAAAATTTTGAACGGCAATCTAGCAGACGTCCCAGATCCAATTATTTTAATCTGTCTATGTTAAGTGGCCACAGCAGCTGTTCACCTCCTCTTATCAACATTATTAATACTGTAATTAAAATATACATTAGTCAGCTTAAAGATCCACATAAACCTCTTCAAATTTTACTTTCCATTATTGATTGAGGAAAGTGCTTAGTGGAACAAGAAGGAACCAAGAGTGTGGGTTTTAAGAGCCGGTATGAAGCTCTTGCTCAAAAAAAAAAAAGGCATGCAGACAATGAAGTCAAAGAGCTTTCCCTGCAATATCCCTGTAAACTCAACACCTGCTTGCCAGGCTAGGTTTGCTGCTGGGTCTCACACTATCGCCATACAGAGTTCTCCACCCCACAGACACGTAGCAGCACAGCCTATTGCTTTTGAACTTTTATCAAACTCAACCAACATCGAAATAATCACAGCATTTCAGCTTACTGACAAAGATTTCTGTAACACAGAGGTCTAGAGAACAAATTCATTTTGAGGTTTACTGGATCTAAAGAGTTCTTATCTGCATTATGCCCTTCAATGACCTAAAGGAGATTATTTGATACAGCTCATTAATAATGACGAAGTTTATTCAAGGGAAACTCAAGCCATAAGCCTGTAGTTTGAAATAAGAGGGATTATACACTAAAGGATCATTGCAATGTGCTTCTAATGGGCTGCGGATGAGTTTCAGTTGATCGCCTTAGACGCACTCTTTATTCTCTGAACCCCCAGGGATCTCCTACAGGAGCTGCTGCCCTGGGGGGCCCCACCATGCGCCAACGTCCTTTGGAAGTTACACTCACGCACGTATAATTACATGCACATCCTCATGTAAGGGTCCAGCCCTTCAGCAAAGTCACCCCAGCAAAGCAGCAGGACTTCATAAGCTTAGCTGCAGCACAACAACTTCCATTAGCTGAAGTTGTGGCTATTTGTTCAGAACCAGAGTAGGACAGAAAAAAAAACCTGATATAAATAAAGGTCTTTAAGAGCCTTTACTCGGGTCTGAAGAATTCAACAGCTGCACCCCATTCAAAAAATGGAACAGAATAAATATCCTCAGCTACAAGAACAACTTTCAAGGGGCCGAGGTGAAAACTGGGTACATTTCTAACTGAAGACACTGGTTTTCAAGTCATTTGCAACACACTCACATTTCACAGTGTTTTTACAAATTAACTCTGTGATATTTGGTATTTGCTTTAAAGCTTCATCTCCAGGAGGTATGTGAAAGTACAGGCAGATCCCAGTGTAAGTATTTACGAACGGAATACATAAGGCATAGGTAAAGTTCCAGGCGCTGCAGAGAGAAGCCTGCAGGTGTGGCTCTCTGCACTTCTGGGAAGGGAGAACACGAGAAAAGGAACTCAAATGCACTTTTTCATTTAATCTGATGATTTTAAAGCCGTTTTCATCACTCTGCTTTTCTTGAGACCCCAGTGGTTCCTCCTTTGAAGCATGCAGCTAGAATTCCTGGCGCCAGGAAAACCGTGGGCAGCTCCCCAAGCTGCTTCTTCCCCAGGGGTAACTGGGCTGCGGCAGGATGGGACCGGCCCGTTTCTGCTGGTGGCAGCTGTCTCGGGCCACACCGTCCCGACTGCTCCCGCCCCTCTCCGAAATTCTGTATTCGACTCCCTAGTTATCCACCCAACGCAAACTGAAATTTGCCTACGTGTTATTTTCTCCTAATACAGCTCTGGGTCACACAGAAGCATTCAGTACCTTACAGGACTGACACAAATAATAAAATACTTGATCCTGGCTGAATAAATTCTATACGCTGTACACAAGAGATATTTCGGTAAAGATGGATACAAATACCCAATCATACTTGCAGATGGGAACTGGGGGAATAATAAAGAATGAAGCATCTGTTAAATGTATAACTTCATGTTTATTATTGCATAGAAGGCGACTTCCCTTACACTCCTCCATTCAAACCCTCCACTGAATAAACATTAATCATGCTTTTCTTCTACGACTGCTCGCATAACACAGAATTAATGAAATAACGTTACTGCTGTTATTACTTTTATTATCATTACCCATGCATCATTCACTTCCGAATGAATTAGCTTACTCTTGAGGAATCCCTTAGACTTTGTGAAGTTTTACCCTTTCCATTTGACAGAGTAATTAAAGCCAACAATGGCAAAAATGCTGAGTAATTACGGATGTTTCAAATGTTGACAGATGAGCTATGAGGTAGACCAGACCTACAGTGGGATTGCTTTCAAAATTCAGGCATCTCTATCTAACTAGACACTTTAAGTACCACTTCCAACCAGTGGCGAGAAACAGGAACTTTTGGGGAAGCAATTAATTTCATTTCTTTTGCAGAGATGAGAACAAAACTCCAGAAATGCCTTTTTCCCCATTTCCTCCCATCCAGGAGGGAGCATATGGTGGCCAGCTCAGAGGTGTATGACTACACTGTGGCTAAATTGCAGACATGCAGTGAGATGAGCCAAATTCCTCCCTTAAATACCATTTTCCCTGGCTGCTGAGCACCAATGCTTTCCTCCAAGCTCTGACCTTTGCTAGCAAGGCAACAAGAACATGACGAACACACAGATGCTTGACAAAACACAGGGCTTTGTGGCAAACTTGTCAATAAATTTCCCACAGCTGAGCGTTCGTTCAGCTGCAGCCCCTCCCCGTGGTCCCTTAAATAAGTGGCTCCGACAAAGCTCAGCCAGACCACCATCACCGCACCAACCTATCCTTACAGAATCCAAACCGTGCCCCAGATGAAGCCGCGGCCCTTGCAATGTTTAGAAGATAGCTCAAGGTCATTCTTCATTTTATTAATTTCATGCCCAGCAGTGGAAATGTCAGCTGCAGAGGAACCTGCCTTTGCTTAGCTCATTGCCTGCTGTAATTCCCTGCAGTCCAATTGCCATTTATAGCGATGGGGCTGGGTGGAGCATCCCTGGGAAGAAGGAGATCACAGTCTGCATTCTTCAGCTGCTGCAAGAGTCTTTTCCCCTAGGAACTGGGCACACACTGTGCTATTACGAAACAAACCACAGTCGGTCGCAATTTTTTATTATACTACTACTGGTTTTCAACTAATTTGGTGCCAACCTCTACAAGCACAGTTTCCAGCATTCCAAAAATTTACCCTGAAAATTGTCCCAATGAGTTCTGTCCCTAAGAACAGGAACTCCCACAAAAATGAATGGCAGATTTGCAGTAACTTCACTGAAAGTAGGATCATGCTTTCCCCTCACCAGTTCAGAGCATAAAAAGCCAGACGAAGCAACAATATACTCATTATAAACACTGATGCATTGAACTCAGAGTTGCAATGCATAGTGGTGTTATGTAACTGTGAGTATTAGAAACCAATATAAATTAATACTTCCCTACCTTTTACTGTCTTCCCTCAAAAAAACATCCATAACCCAAACGAGGAAAAGAGACAGAGCTCTTTCAAGTCCATTAGGGACTTGGCTATTGTCAGTCTGTCCTATACAGAAGGCATTCAGGCTACAGTGGACTCCATGCAGAAGCATGCAACAGAGAAATGCAAAGAGCATTCACAGATTGCAATGATATAGTTAATGCTGTCCTCCTCCTGCATCTTTTCCAAAATGTTGAAACTGCCCTCTATCTGAAAGCAAACCAGAATACAATAGTACAAATACCATCCACAGTTCACACTTCCAAGAGTACTCTGTTTAAAAGCAAATAAAGTCCTAAATTGCTCTTTCCAAAACAAGCTCCATTTCTTCTACTTGTTAATAATTACAGAAGAATTTTCTCAAGTTTATTGATGGTGGGAAAGAGAAGTACGGTTAGAGCATTATTTTCTTGCAGAGAACTGAAATAACACTTTTTCCAGATTTCCACAGAGATGTTCAGTGGAAAAATGCCCAGTATCCTCAAACACTTCTCTCTGGATATTAATTTCACTCTTTCCTTCCCATCTAGTCTTTTATAAATGTGCACAAAAGCATACAATAAAACAATATGCAGTCTTTAAAACCACATCGACACACTCATTTCTGACAGCTGAAATCTCTCTGTGTAAGGACCAAGTTTATTATACAGTATTTTCTACCAACCTAGAAAGTCTTACAGAGTTTTTCTTACATTGTTTCCTAGCCTTGCTCCTGATGAGAATCAAAAAGTTCTACTTGAATTAGTTGTTTTACATAAACAGTTGCATAACGAAGAGGGGAGTAAACTCCCATACCTCCACTGCCTTAAGCTCTAAGGTAAAAGACTAAGATGCCAACTATTAGAGCGTGACCACATGTCTCAGGTTCCCATTTATTTTCAATTCTTCTGGTAGTTACAAAAGTAATTCTAAGAGCCATCCATCATGTCTCCTGTTAAAGATGTCTTTACAAAATGTGCCTACTTGTTTTTTCACTGTACCATGGGTGAGAGGATAAGAAGCATTTCAGACTGTACAAGATAAACAGCTTTTAAAACTTTAGGTTACCCAGATAAAAACTTTCTCAGAAACCAAGGGGAGAGAAAGAGGGCACGAGGGGGCAGAATGAAGGGGTAAAGAGAGCGAAGAGGCCTCAACCCACCTCCTTTAGCTCACTGGAGGAGAGAGCCGGGGTACGCTCCAGGCTAGCTAACCAGTTCAGCCGTATCACCTCCCGCAGCCAACTGAAGTTTGCCTTGCATTGTGCAACAGGAACTACTACGTGATAAACGCCACCAAACCTAGGAGCAAGGTAAGCGTCCCTCCCGAAGGCTGGCCTGCCCAGGGAACCGCAGCCCCTCCCCAGAGCCGCGGCCTCTCAAAGGCGCTCGCTTTCCCCCCCAAGGACTTGGGAGCAAGCCGGAGGGAAGGTCGGGAAGGCACACAGCCCCAGCTCCCACCAGTTATAGCTTTCTAACCGTGCTTTCTGACCTTTCTTCAATGCTTCTTCTCTGGTGCTACCAGCTTTGTGGTAACCACTTCTGCCCTTCAGCCCTGCAGGGCTGGCACAAGAGGGAGCAGCCGCTGCACAGCACAAAGGCAAATGAGAAACCGAACGCTTGTTAACACCACCAAGGGATACACCAACATATCAGAGGCATGAGGAGGGAACAGGGCTGTCGTTACCTCCTGCTTCGTACCTCTTCTGTACCACAGCACGTATGGTGTTTCAGAGGCAGTACGATTTTAAAGGCGATCGCCCCTTGTGAACCATGTGTTCCCTTTTTACCCAGGCGGGGTGAGTGACTTGAGGCAGCTCCAGAAGATGGCTGGCCAGGCTGCATCCCAGCGGCCAGGCTGCGCCACGAGGGACGGCTCTGTCCTGCTCCCAAACGCTCCTGCCATCAAACAGCACAGCCCCTCAGCAGACAACTGTTTTGCTGTGTAACGTAGCCCTGGGCTGGTCATACAGACCCCTTCTAGACACCACCGACTGCCTTTGCAACCCCCAAAATAAAAATAAATTAAAAAAATAAAAAGAATTTTTTTTCTTTGTCCTTACTAATGCAAGATGCACGAAAAGCTTTTGATAGTCTACTGATCTGCGTACCTACAGCTGCTTAAGTTTACATTATGCTGGCATAAAATCAGCACAATTATGCTTGAAATAATTACAAGAAATTTTTTGTAACAAAATGCTTGGAAGCTCAGCTTGTCATACACTGCTGTTGAAGAAAACACATTATTAACCAGGATGTTACTGCATGTTTTTACTTGAGTATCTTGTTTCATAATTTAGGACACGCATTTTGACTAAAAAATTAGAGTGTTTGTTTCCCACTGACCTTACCACCAGATTTGCTCATTCCAGTTTGAATAAATAAGGCCATTAAATCACTCGGCATTTGTCCTCATGTAAACACAGTCAGAATCTGCTCCTTCGCTCTCAGTGACACTACAGCCCTTCTCACAGACCCTTCTTTGTATAGAAGGTACCTTCTATATAGATACGTATCTTCTGTATAGAAGATAAACGCCAGTGAGCGGACATTTACCTGGCCAATAGCACTTTGTTACCACCTAAAGCCAAGGATTGAGAATTTCTTGGCTCTGCTGACAGCCACCATAGATTTTCAAGCTCCCCAAGCCAAGACACATTCATCTAAACCATCTTGCGGGTTTTGTGCTGTGTTTTCTAAACCTTGGACTCTGCCTCCCCAGCAAAACAACCCAAAGGAAAACAGCGTGACACACAAATACAGCTGCAGAAGCTGTAAGGATTTTTTGCCAGCAGGGATATCAACATAAAATTTGGAAGCAGATGTGTGTGTCTTTGCATGCATATTCGTATCTGCAATGCAATGCTGGTTTAAAGAGAAAAAATTCATATATTTAGAACAGTTCATTATCAAAATAGTATTAACAGAATGAGAATACTCAGTTGTTACAGGCTGAGAAGCAGGAAAAAATACTATTATATGGATGAAGACCTTGTAACCTTCTCCTACGCCCCAACTTCACAGTGAGGTTGAGTTACTGTGTGCCACTAGGTGAGCCTGGGGAGCCTACAAAATTGCCACTGTGCTGTGCTAACAACCGTATTAGCAAACAAAATCAGAACAAAACAAAAAACCCTACTGAAACTTGTAACACATTGTGACAAGTTATGACCTTTTTTAATTTGCTACACACTTAACAACTTTCCACAGAAAGGTATCAACCTGGCCTGAGCACAGAGAGCCATGTCGGATGCACTTCTGTGGTCTTTTACAAGGTGGAGAGTTCTCTCCAGTGGGTTAAGAGCTAACCTCACCTTGCTAGTGCTGCTGTGATCATGAATATCCCCCACTGCTGTTGTTTGTACAGTGCTGCTCTCTGAACATTTTAGGGGGGGTTAGAATCACAGAATGTTTGGGGTTGGAAGGGACCTCTGTGGGTCATCTAGTCCAACCCTCCTGCCGAAGCAGGGTCACCTACAGCAGGCTGCACAGGACCTTGTCCAGGCGGGGCTTGAATATCTCCAGAGAAGGAGACTCCACCACCTCCCTGGGCAGCCTGTTCCAGTGCTCCGTCACCCTCAGAGGGAAGAAGTTCTTCCTCATGTTCGGGTGGAACTTCCTGTGCTTCAGTTTGTGCCCATTGCCCCTTGTCCTTTCGCCAGGCACCACTGAAAAGAGTCTGGC
>Ga0181612_125422_pt1 | contig 22922 bp, 20 predicted proteins | sample HoacroProtozoa21_FD_119630 | JGI IMG/M metagenome (GOLD analysis project Ga0181612, IMG submission 119630) | Hoatzin crop microbial communities from Cojedes, Venezuel. Combined Assembly of Gp0051906, Gp0051904, Gp0051908
CTCCATCTCCGCCGCAATTAGTAGGCCTGATTGCTGCTCCTCTGCGGCGGAATTCTGGCTTTCCTCTATCTCCGCCGCAATTGGGAGCCCTGATCACCACTCCTCTGCGGCGGAAATCCGACGTTTCTCCATCTCCGCCGCAATTGGAGTGAAAATTGCACTCATCAGGGAAGACACTATGAAACACTTGTCATTTCACTCCGAAATAATGTTCCAACAACCGATCCACGACCAGTGTGTTCAACGGTTGTTGCCCCGTTTCTCCGGTCATGATCAGTCGGTCCCCCGGAAAGATATCATTCAAAATATAGGCATTGATTTTCTTGTTGGCTTTATAAAGATATTCTGAGTCATCCAACATTCCAAAATGCTCCCAGTATAGTTCCCTTCGGTTCTGTAAATCCAAAATCGTAAAATCAGGATAAATGGTTCCCATTCCTTCCAAGTACAACGGGCATTCATACCGATATGGAATCCCATAGGAGTGAAGCCGTTCGGCCAAAAGGACCTCCGATTTGGAGCGCATCCGCTCTCCGGTACTGGTGTAGTACTCCGGACCCCCAGGATTAAATGGCAATCCGGAGTACTCAAAAGACATCCATTCCTCCAATGCCATTTGATCCGTTGGCCGAATAGGATGAATCAGATGCTTGTAATCCAGCGGGAAGCCATCATAAACCTGATCCAATGACCGAGACTCCATCAACTCCAAGAGTTCATTTACCTGCTTCAGCATATCAACCGCATACTCTTGCAGCGCTTCATCATACTCCTTCTGTGCCAACCGTCGTGCCAGTTCATGATTTTCCTTTCGAAGATACTGTCCGCTCCTTTCCAGGCTACTGTTACGAACATAATATTGGAGATATCCCTCTCCGTTCTTAGTGATCCGTAACATTCCAACAGGAGCATTGACCAACCGCTTGCGAACGGTCTTCAAAATCTTTTCGCACCGCAGTTTTTCCTGATTCAACTGAACCATAAAAGCATCCATGAAATCCCTCCTTTTGGCCCATTGTGGCACAAACCAAAAGGAAAATCTGCAGTTTTTCACGAATGGTAAAAAATAGAGGGTGAGTGGCGGATGTTGCTGACTGAGTGGTCGTGTTATGGAGAAAAGAATGGTATGATAGTAGTAGATTATATGAGTGAATTATTAGGAGGACTCCAACAAAAAAAGGAGGAATTGGATGCGGCAAAAAATCATATGGAAAAATGTGACTAAGAAAATTCTGGCTATCGGGATGGTTGTTGGAATAATTGTCTGCACGGTGGTACCGGGGTTTGCCCTCAATGCAAAAGGCTATCTGAAGGGAAATTCCTATCCGTACTTTGTCTCAAATGTGGAGTCGGATCCGGACAGTCCGCTGCGTGGGAAGACCATTATTTACCTGGGTTCTTCGGTCACAGCCGGATACGGATCCATGGAGACTTCTTTTGTGGAGTACCTGGCCAAGAAAGATGGCGTCATTCCCATCAAGTGCGCGGTCAGCGGAACTACCCTGGTGAATGACAGTGAGACCTCATATATTGCACGGATGGAGCTCATCCCAAAACAGGTTTCTGCCGACGCATTCTTCTGTCAGTTATCCACCAATGACGCCACCAAGAAAAAGCCACTTGGCAAAGTTTCTAAAAGCTTTGCCAAGGAAGACTTTGACCAGTCTACGGTTGCCGGAGCCATCGAATACATTATTGCCTATGCAAAAGAGACCTGGGACTGCCCGGTCTATTTCTACACCAGCCCGCAATATAACAGCGCCCGGTACGGGAAGATGGTTCAACTCCTTCAGAAAATCCAGAAGAAGTGGAGCAAAGACGTTCAGATTCTGGACCTGTGGAACAACAAGTCTTTCAATAAAATCTCCGACAGTAAACGGGAACTCTACATGATGGATGAAATCCATCCCACCAAGGCAGGATATCTGAAATGGTGGCTTCCGGAATTCGAAGCGTTTCTGACCAGACAACTGACATCCTGACAGGAGGACCTCCATGCGCAAAAAAGTATTGGGAACCCTGCTGGTCCTTGTGGGGGTGTTTGGGTTTGTGCTGCTGGTGTATCGGGTGGCGGCGTATCAGTTTGAGTATGATGCGGTGAGCAGTCCGGTGGACTATGGCAGGTGGAATTTCTTTTCGTACTTCACGATTCAGTCGAATATAGTGGGATACATTTACCTGGTTCTGGTGGGTCTGGCGTTTTGCGGCGTGCAAAAAGTGGAGGCCGCGGCGTACAACCCGCTCTTTGGCGCGTTTGTCACCACGTATGTGGTGATGGCGGGACTGGTGTTCTGCGCCGGGCTGCCGCTGGGGATGTCGCCGGCGTTTGAGTGGGATACGTGGGCGCATGGAGTCTATTCGTTCATGCAGATCTTCTACCATATGGTTATGCCCGTCATCGTGCTGGTTCTGTGGTTCTTGCCCGTCAGTCAAAAGCCGATTCCTTATAACAAGAGTTGGCTGTTTTACATTTATCCATTTGCCTACTCGGTCTTTTCGATTCTGCGCGGCACGTTCGGCGGCATGCATTATTATCCCTATCCGTTCTACAACGCCGAATTCTTTGACGGGTCCTGGGCGCTGATGATTGGCGGCCTGGTGGTGGGCTGCCTGATTTTTGTGGCCGCCGGCCTGCTGTTTATCTGGATCCACAATAAGCGGATCGAAGAATAAGTTGCGAGTCAGCAACTTTTTATCCCCAAGAATTGACGCATGCCGGACACCGCGTTATGCTTATTAGTAATATATGGAGCGGAATTGCCGCCAAATAGAAGAGGGAATTTATGAAACAGCAGAGTAACTGGAACAAAATCGTTGCCATTGGGCTGATTTTTCTGATTGCGTTTGGCGTGGCCGCATGCGGTCATGTGGAGTCGACAGAGTCCGACGCCAATGAGGCATCTGTTACCACGGCCGCTCAGGAATTGGGCTCCAAGAAGAAGAGCAGCAGCACAACTACGAAGAAGAGCAAAAAGTCCACAACCAAGAAATCAACGACGAAAAAATCCACGACTAAGAAGTCGACGACGAAATCTACGACCAAGTCGACGACCAAGTCCAAGACCCTGCCGTCCTCGACCAAACAGCCGACGACCTTGCCCACGGTTCCGGATGTGCCGGCCAGCAATGCGGAGTCGGACACGGCTGGCCGTACGGTTATCGTCTCTTACGATGAAACCGTTACAGAGGCCCGTCTCAAAGCGATTGCCAAGAAGCATAACCTGTCCATCACGTACCGCTACCAAAACTTCAACATGGCCGCACTTTCCGCGAACCATGATTTGACCCAGGCGGAAATGGACCAGCTGTGCGCCGCGCTGGAACAGGAAGAGGGCATTTTGTCCGCGCAGCCGGACGGAAAGGTGACGCTGGACTGATTTCATGAAGATGACCGTCATTTCCGTAGCCAGCCAGTCTGTGCTGGCGCTTGCGGAATTTTATCAGAACTTTCAACACGAATACCCGGATCTGCCGCTGGATATCCATACCTACTTCGTCCCGGAACAGAATTTGCATCTGGACCGGGATGCGTTGTATGAGGATATTCGGTCGGCGGATTTTTGTCTTATCGACCTCATGGGCGTCGGCGAGGACTGGATCCAGCTGGTCGGCGCGGCGCTGGACGAGTGCAAAGGCGAGCGCATGGTGATCGGCTATGGGTGCCGGGACAAACTGCGCCTGGGCAAGTTCGGCATGGGCGCCATGATGAAGTCCAAGGAGGACCCGGGTCCGAACGGCCAGGGCGGCCTGGCCACTATGGCCAAGATGCGCAAAATGGCCACGGGTATGGGCAAGGTCCTGCCGGTCCGCATGGTGAAGGACATGAACAACACCTTCGCCATTGGGGACTACTGGCAGAGTGGCCTGGCCGAAGACGTGGCCAGTATGATGTACCTGATCCTGCGCGAATACGGCGGCATGAAGAAACTGCCCAAGCCGCAGCCGCCGCACCTGAAGACCGGCATCTACCTGATGGACCCGGAGAGCCGAAAGACTTACGCAACTGTAGATGACTACCGCAAAGACCGCCCGGCAACCGGCAAGCCGACCGTTGCCTTCCTCTTCTACGGTCACACCTATCCGAATGATGTCTTTCCACTGGTCCAGGAAGCCATGCGGAAGATGGCTCCATTTGCGGACCCGCTCCCGGTGGCGTTCTCTAATCAGCTGGACAAAGACATGGATGAACTACGGGCAATCCTGTCCGCAGTCGATCTTCGTCTGATCATCAACTTCATGTCCTTCCGCCTGGGCGCCGGCCCGATGGGTGGCAACGCGGAACTGGGCGTGGAACTGCTGAAGGATTTGGATGTTCCATTCCTCAATCCGTTCTACATTTCCAAGCAGACACTCCCCGAGTGGCAGGAGTCAAAAAAAGGCGCCACGCCCGGGGACTTTTTGATCAGCATGATGCTGCCCGAACTGGACGGCGGCATTGAAACGTACCCGGTGGCCGTGGCCGGTCCCATGGTGCACAACGACATTCTGGACGTCGACCTGTCGACGCTCCAGCCGATTCCGGACCGCCTGGACCGGCTGGCCAGCCGCGCCCGCAACTGGCTTTCCCTGCAGGAAAAGCCCAACGCGGAGAAGCGGGTCGCCCTCATTTGCTACAACTATCCCCCGGGCGAAGAGCACCTGTTCAGCGCGGCCTTCCTGGACGCCTTCGCGTCCCTGCCCAATATCCTGCGCACGTTGAAGAAAGCAGGATATGCCACGGAGGAGCGCACCGCTGAAAATCTGCAGCAACAGTTCCTGGACAGCGGGCTGCTCAACGGGTCCCGGTATAAGGAGGCCGTCAGCGGCATCCGGTACAACGGGCAGACGTTGCCGGGCGTCCAACTGGGCAACGTATTCATCGGTGTACAGCCATACCGCGGAACCGAGCACTACCACGACAAAGACGTGCCGCCGCACGACCAGTACATTGCGTTCTATGACTGGCTCCGCGAGGAGTTCCGGGCAGACGCCATTGTCCACGTCGGCACCCACGGTACGCTGGAATTTCTGCCCGGAAAAGAGAACGGCCTGTCGGCCGACTGCTGGCCGGACAAACTCCTGCAGAATGTGCCCAGTCTCTACTATTACTACTGCGGCAACGCCAGCGAGGCCATGACGGCCAAGCGCCGCGCGTATGCCGTACTCCTCAGTTACGCGCCGCCGAAATTTGTGGAAGGCGGACTGTACGGCGACTACGCCGAACTGGACGCGTTGGTCACGGAGTATACCGAAGCACAGCAACAGGCCCCGGCACGGGCCCGGCAGCTGAAAGCCTCCATTGAAGCGAAAGCAAAGGAACTGCAATTGCCGACCGATCCGGAAAAGCTGGAACGCGAACTGTACCGCAGCCGCGTGTCCCTGATTCCGGATGGACTGCATGTGCTGGGCGAAGGACAGCCGGATGAGCTGTCTAACCTGGTCCATGCGCTGGACGGACGATACATTCCCGCCGGCCCCTTCGGGGACGCGCACCGGGACCCGGCCATCCTGCCCACCGGCCGCAATGGCTACGCGTTTGACCCGCGCTTTATCCCGTCCAAAGCGGCGTATGAGCGCGGCGCCGAAATTGCCCAGGCCGCCATGGACCGCTACCACGCGGAGACCGGCCGCTGGCCGCGCCGCACCGCGCTGGTCCTCTGGGGCCTGGAAACCGCGAAGACGCACGGCGAAACGGTCGGGCAACTCATGTACTACCTGGGCCTGCGCATGGTCTGGAAGGGCACCAGTTTTCTGTCCCGCATTGAAGTCATTCCGACGGAAGAGCTCGGCCGCACGCGGGTCGACGTCTCCGTTACGATCTGCGGATTTTTCCGCGACCTCTTCCCCTCTCTTCTGCACGACCTGAACCGGGCGCTGCGGGAACTGGACGAACTGCACGAGACTCCGGCGCAGAGCGCGTTCGCCGCGCATACGGAGGAGACGTATCAGAAGCTCCTTGAGAAGGGATATCAGGAAGACGAGGCGCGTCGGATCGCCCGCAGCCGTTTCTTCGGCCCGAAGGACGGCGAATACGGCACCAGCCTGTCCGACCTCGTGGCCTCCGGCCAGTGGGAGGACGAGTCGGAGCTGGGCAACCTGTTCACCGCCGAACTAGGCTACTCGTACGGCGAAGACCTGGAGGGCGAACGCGTCCCGGGTCTGGCCGCAGACGCGCTGTCCCAGGTCGAGATGATCTCCCAGGTCCGCAGCGACGCGGACTACGAGATCACAGACCTGGACCACTACTACGAATTCTTCGGCGGGCTGTCCAAGGCCGTGGAACTGGCCGGCGGCACCCAGCCGGAAGCCCTTATTCTGGACACCACTACGGATGCCGTCTATGCGGACACCGCCAAAGAGTCCGCGGATCGTGGCGTCCGCACCCGTATCCTGAACCCCAAGTGGATCGACGGCATGCTGGCTCATCCGTTCCACGGCGGCCAGAAGATTGCCGACCGCTTTGAAAACCTGCTCGGTCTGGCGGCCACTGCAGACTGCGTCCCCAGTGAGACCTTCTCCAAAGTGGACGCCGCCTACGTGTCCGACCCGGACCTCCGGGCCCGCATGACCGAGAACAATCCCTACGCCTACCTGTCCGCGCTGGAGAAGCTCATGGAAGCCGACCGCCGCGGCTACTGGCAGGCCACCGACGAACAACGCACCGAACTGCAAGAAGTCTACCTCTCGGTGGAAGGAGATATTGAAGATGCCAACTAACTACCCGTTTGCCGCCATCGTCGGCCAGGAGCCGATGAAGACCGCGCTGCTGTTGAACGCCGTATCCCCCACCCTGTCCGGCGTCCTGATCCAGGGCGAAAAGGGCACGGCGAAGACCACCGCCGTGCGCTCACTGGCCGAGCTGCTGCCCGGCGGCCGCAAGGTCGTGGAACTGCCGGTCTCCGCCACCGAAGACCGTGTCGTCGGCACGCTGGATTTTGAGGCCGCGCTGCACGAAGGCGAAAAGCGCTTCGAGCCCGGCATCCTGGCCGAGGCCGACGGCAACATCCTCTACATTGACGAAGTCAACCTTCTGGAAGACCATATTGTGGACGTCCTCCTGGACGCGGCCGCCACGGGCGTCAACACCGTGGAGCGCGAGGGCATCAGCCACACGCACCCGGCGCGCTTCGTGCTGGTCGGCACCATGAATCCAGAGGAAGGGGACCTTCGCCCGCAGATTCTGGACCGCTTCGGCCTCTCCGTCAAAATCGAGAGTGAGACCGATCCTGCTGTCCGCGCGGAGATCGTCCGCCGCCGCCTGCGCTTTGAACAGGACCCGGAGGCCTTCGCCGCCGAATGGGAACCCGAACAGCAGAAACTGCGCGAGCAGATCGTCCGCTCCCGGGAACTTCTCCCCCAGGTCCAACTGGGCGAGGAAGCGCTCGACCTGGCCGTACGCATCTGCATCGAGACCGGCACGGAAGGACACCGTGCCGACATCACCCTCTGCAAAGCCGCGGAGGCGCTGGCCGCCTGGAACGGCCGCACAGAAGTGGACAAGCAGGATGTGGTGGACGCCGCCGCGCTGTGCCTGTACCACCGCATGCGCCGCAAACCGTTTGAAGAACCCGTCCTGGACATGGACAAGATCCGTGCCCTGGCGGACGGCTCTGCCGACGACCCCAAAGACGGCGGCAATGACGACGCCGGAGACGACCAGTCACACTGACTCAGGCGGCCGCCCAACTGAGCAGGACTCCGGGCCGCCCACTACAGGGCAGCCTCAGACGTCCCAGCTCCGGGAGTCCTACACCACCGGAACGCGGACGACCACCGACCAGGGCACCGACACCCTGACCGCCTTCCGCTGGCTCCTGCAGGAGTGGCCGCGTCACACAATCGAAGAGCAAGCCTCCGCGCCCAACGGGCGGCGCACCCGGATCCGCACGGACCGCAGCCGCGGCCGTTACATCTCCGCCGGCCTGCCCACCGCCAAAGAGCAACAACACTGGACACCCGAAAAAGTGGCCCTGGATGCCACCCTCCGCGCGTCCGCCAGTCATTCCCAAAGCAAACCCGACATCAAAGATACCGACCTGCGCATTAAGCGGCGGGAAACCAAGGCGGGCAACACGATTCTGTTTGCCGTCGACGCCAGCGCCTCGGCAGGCGCCAACCATCGCATGCGGGTCACGAAGTCCCTGATTCTGGCGCTCCTGAAGGACGCGTACCAGAAGCGGGACCGCGTAGGGCTCATTGCCTTCCGCGGGGACCACGCGGAAGTGCTGCTCCCCTTCACCCGCAGCGTGGAGCTGGCCAACCGGCGCCTGCAGGACCTGCCCACCGGCGGCCGCACCCCGCTGGCCGAGGGCCTGGCCCTGGCCCGTGACCTCCTGGAGAAGGAGGTCCGCCGCCAGCCCGCCTGTCTGCCGGTCCTGGTCCTCGTCACCGACGGCCGCGCCAACTACGGCAAAGACGCCCTCCGCCGCGCCCTCACCGCCGCGGACGCCCTGGCCGCCTCGGACCTCCACACCGTAGTCCTCGACACCGAACAGGGCCCCCGCAAACTCGGCCTGGCCCAAACTCTGGCCACCCACCTCAACGCCCGCTGCCTCCCTCTGGACGCCATGCCAGTGGAGTGAAGATTGGCAGGCAGTCGCTTATCTGGACTTGAGGACGGAGCAAATTCGGAAAATGGTGTACAATGGCAAATTTTTGAAGGTTTGGACACCATAAAATAGGGTACAACATGCCCTTTTTGGGGGCTTTGTCTATGAAAAAATAGGGTACAAGACCGCTAAAACGCTGTTCTTGTACCCTATTTTTATAGTGACCAAATCGTCTATTTTCGAGCCTTGTACCCTATTTTATGGTGTCCAATTTCCCTTTTTTTGCTTCTTGTACACCCTTGAGCCGCGCATAATCCGTCCGGCGTAGGGCCGGTCTGGATGGTGTTGTAAGTGGAGGAGCACAAAAGAACCGTCCACATTAATCTGGGGACGGTTCTTTTTGTTGATGGGATCAGTCGTAGCCGTTGGGGTTGTTTTTTGCCAGTTCCAGGAGTCGGCGCACATTTCGCGGATGCCGAATTCGGCTTTCCAGCCGAGCTCCCTGGCGGCGAGGGACGGGTCGCAGTAGCAGGTGGCGATATCCCCGGCGCGGCGCGGTTTGATCTGGTACGGGATCTTGACGCCGTTGGCCTCTTCGAAGTTGTGGATGACGTCGAGGACGGAGTAGCCCTCGCCGGTGCCCAGGTTGTAGACCTTCAGGCCGCAGCCGGTGGAGGCGTCCGTCGGGGCGGCGTTGGAGTCCAGGTCCGCCAGCTTGGCGCAGGCGGCCACGTGGCCCTTGGCCAGGTCCACGACGTGGATGTAGTCCCGGACGCCGGTGCCATCCGGCGTGTCGTAGTCGTTGCCGAAGACGGACAGCTCCGGCAGGCGGCCGACCGCCACCTGGGTAATGTACGGCATCAGGTTATTCGGGATGCCGTTCGGGTTTTCGCCGATACGGCCGCTCTTGTGCGCGCCGATGGGGTTGAAGTACCGTAGCAGGATGACGTTCCACGCCGGGTCCGCCTTCTGCAGGTCCATCATGATCTGTTCCAGCATGGACTTCGTCCAGCCGTACGGGTTGGTGCACTGGCCCTTCGGGCACTGCTCGGTGATCGGGATCTCCGCCGGGTCACCGTACACGGTGGCCGACGAGGAGAAGATGATGTTCTTCAGGTTGTGGGCGCGCATGGCGTCCAGCAGGGTCATCGTGCCGCCGATGTTGTTTTCGTAGTACTCCAGCGGCTTCTGGACGGATTCGCCCACCGCCTTCAGGCCGGCGAAGTGGATGACGGCGTCAAACTTTTCGGAGCCCAGGATGTGCTCCAGAAGCTCGGCGTCCCGGATGTCCCCTTCGTAGAACTTGAAGGACTTGCCGGACAGCTCCTTGACGCGGTCCAGGGCCTTCGGGCTGGCGTTGGACAGGTTGTCCAGGACGACAATGTCATAGCCGCTCTCAAGCAGCTCCACACAGGTGTGGCTGCCGATATAGCCGGCGCCGCCGGTGACTAAAATTTTCATAGAGGTTGCCTTTCTGCAGATGTGTGCGAAATAAGTGGTTTCTTACCAAAGGGTCCGTGTGGACAGGAATCACTCCATGCACTCGACCACATTGGAATAGCCGGATTTGAGATTCAGGTTGAGGGTCTTGGGCTGACCCTTCTCCGTGTAGCGGATGGCCAGGCGGTCCGAGTCCAGAGGCTCGACCGACTGGACGGTGATCTTCTTATCCTCGAAGAAATACTTCAGATAGTCGAGGGTAGCTTCATTATAATCCCCAACGTTGTCGGATACAAACAAAATACTGCCCACGATGTCGTTGACTTTGGCCAGCAGCAGTTTCTGCGGCAGGCTGTAGCCGACGTTCTTGTCGCGCAGGAAGAAGACGTCCGGGTCGTTGGCGAACGCGCGGCCGTTCAGGCAGCGGCGGAAGACGGAGTCCAGAATGGCGTTGCGCGCGGAGGGAAGCTCCTCGTTGACGCCGACCTTGTTCCAGATGTCGCCGTTGTAGTTCTTGTGCGCGTCACAGCCGACGCGGCAGGCATCGAAGTAGCCGAAGCCCGCGCCCAGTGGCGCGCCGCAGCCGAGGATGATCTTGTCCCCGCAGCATTCGCGCAGGAATTCGCAGCCCTCCGTCATGATCTGGCCGCGGGTCTTGCCCATGCGCGGCTCCTGCGCCACGCAGTACAGGAAGTCCAGCTTGACCATGTCAAAGCCCCAGTCGTTGAGGACCGTGTTAAAGAACTGCTTGATATACGCCCGTACCTCCGGATTGTAGAAGTCCAGAGCATACGCGCCGCCCCAGCCGAAGTGGGCCAGGCGCTTTTTGCCATTCTTGTTGTACGTGACCATCCAGTCCGGATGCTCTTTCGCCGTGCGGGACTTGATCTGCGCGCAGAACGGCGCCAGCCAGAGGCCCGCCAGGTAGCCCTTTTCGTGGATCTTGTCGGCGCAGATCTTCATGCCGTTCGGGAACTTCTTCGGGTCGGGCGTCTCCCAGTCGCCGACGTAGGATTCGTAGCCGTCGTCGATCTGGTAAATCTGCGTCAGCTCCTGCGCGCGGTCCAGGCCGTCCAGATCCCGCAGGATGATGTCTTCGGTAATGTTCTGGAAGTAGTTGTACCAGGAGGTGTAGCCCGCCAGGCGGTCCACCCGCGGCTTCTTCAGTCCCATGAAATCGAAGAAGTACTGGTCGAACGCTGCGTCATACGTGTCCTTGATGACGCAGAGGTCGAACACCACATACTCCTGCCCGGGCGCCAGCTCCAGGCCGTCAATGTCCTTGACCAGGGAGAACCGATTGTTCAGCATGTCCACGTCGAAGATCGTGTAGCCCTGCCGCTCCGTGCGGGAGCCGTACAGCTCGATGGTCTGGTCCCCCGCCTTCCGGAAGTACGTGAAGGTGTAGGAGTGGAACCGGCCCTGGACGTCATAGGTGGCCCATTCGTAGTCGCCGGAGATGCCGACGCGCGGGCGCAGGAAGTCACCTACCGCAATCTTCATCACTCCCGGCAGGGTCTCATTGCGGCGGAATTCCCGGGTCGTGGTCCAGGACTGATACCCGTTGGCGAGGAACAGGTCATCCGAATCAAACTTGCGCACGGAGTCCAGCACCAGTTTGCGCATGACCAGATTTTTCTTGGCGGTCAGAACGCCTTTGATGTGGTCGTCGGCCACATCCAGGGCGAAGGTGTAGTCGTCGTTGTCCAGAGTGGTGCGGGTCATCGGCTGTCCGCCGAGCTCATAAGCACAGTCCAGTGTGAACATTTCAGCCCTCCTAATTTTTCAAAAACTTCAGGTGTTTTTCTTCCCAGTCGATAAGCCAGGACGACTCCGGACACTCCGTGTTCGGAAGGTCCGCCCAGCAGTCCCCTAACAGGAACAGCAGCCCCGTGTACCACGGGTACCAGGTCGTGTCCTGGATGATGGCCTGAAGGGCCAGCAGTGCGAACAGGCAGACACCGTATCCGCGCGGCTCCTTCCTGGCCAGATGAATCATGACCGCGGTAAACAGCACCACGAAGGTGATCAGCATGACAATGCCGCCGCGCTGCATGATCTGCATGTACATGTTGTCAATATAAGTGTATTCGCTGGTGACGTAGGAGTACGCGTGTCCGCCGTAGTCGATCCCGGCGCCGAACATGGAAAACTCCTGGCCCAGCAGGCTGAAGCCGAACGCCTGGATGTTGTTGTACGGGATCTCCAGCCGGCCGCCGAGGAACGCGTCCAGTTTCAAGAGGAACGCGTTGCCGGAGCCGAAGCACAGCGTGCCGACCAGGCTGAGCAGGCACGCCACCACGAAGGCGGGCGTCAGCGCCAGCCGCAGGCCGCGGCGCTTTTCGAAGAAGTCCGGCACATACTTCAGCAGTACGGATACCAGCACCGCCAGAATGACCAGCGCGAACGACAGACGCGAACGCGTCTCATAGTACAGCCACGCGTCCGCCACAAGCATAACAGCCCATTCCCAGATGCGGATCTTGTCCTTCCGCAGATAAACCCACAGGAACACGGCGTTCGTGAAGATGTTCACGGGGATCAGGCAGTAGGTAAAGCCTAAGAAGTGGCGCATGCGGCCGGACACATACCCGAAGTGGTCATAAATGAGGCCCGCCTTGGCGCAGCCAATGGTCAGGACCAAAGTGGCCACACAGACCCAGAAGACCGTCCAGCCGACCTTGCGGAACTCCACGTTCCGGCCGGCGTACACGAAGGCCACAATGGGGATGAACCCCGGCAGGGCCGCGTGCCACAGCAGCCAGCCCACGAACACCGTGACCACCAGTTCCAGCCAGACGCGGTCGTCCGTCTGGCGGTGCAGCGGCGCGCGCAGGAACAGCAGAAGCACCGCGGCGTTCAGCAGCTTCCCGAGCAGCGGGCTGTTAATGTACGGTTTGAAGAACGTCATGGGCACGATGTTGATCAGCAGATACACCACCAGTGCCACTAAAAACGCAATGTCGGCGATCAAGTTGCGATACCGTTTACTCAGCATACACGACTCCTCACAGGTCCAGCCACAGCGAACTGATTCGCAGCGGCCGGATCAGGGCAATAAACAGGAAGGACACCACCGTGACGAACAGGAAGAACAGAACAGACTTCCAGCCCGCGTCCAGCGGGACCACGTTTTCGAAGATCATCCGCACCGGGACGTGCACGGCGTACACGCCCAGGAGCAGCGGGGACAGGTTCCGGATCCACCGGACCAGCCCCTCCTTCAAGGGCAGGCGGAGCACCAGCGTGGCCACCGCCACGGTGAACAGCATGACCATCGTGCTGTCGTAGAAGTTGTCGAGCAGAATGGACTGGAAGCGGCGGCTGAGGAAGAACTCGTAGACGAGCATCAGGGCCGTCACGCCGGCCAGAATCAGCAGGTGCGCCCACATGGGAATGTGCGCCCGCACCCAGTATACCAGATACGCCAGAATGCTGCCGAGCAGGAAGAACTGCAGCGGCATCCAGATCCGGAACGTCATGGGCAGCCACCAGAACAGGTACTCGCCCTTCAGGATGGAGAGCAGCATGATGACCGCCGAGACCGCCCACAGCACCGCCCAGAAAATAATGCGGTGGCGGGGCCAGCGGTCCGCCCAGGTCATGCCCAGCTTCCCGCCGCTGCGGAACTCAATGTTGTTGATAAACCCGGCAATCGACAGGTCTCCCCCGCCGGCGTTCACCGCCTTGTGCAGCAGCGGCAGCAGGAGGAACAAGATCATCAGGGCGCCCAGGTACCAGAAGTGGAACATCGTGCCACGGAGCAGCAGGCTGTGCCAGATCTGGCTCAAAAACAGCATCGGTGAAAAGGCCGCGGCCGGGTCCGCGCCCTGAACGACGCGCACAATGGCGTACACCAGGCGCACCGCCACGTTCCACAGAACGACGACGCGCAGGACCGCCAGGACTTTCTGAAGACTGTATTTCCAGGTGACTTTGGGCCGGTTCAGCAGCACAAAGCCGGAGCTGGCGAAGAACGACGGCACGGCAAACCCGCAGAGGAAGTAGAGGAACAACTTGGTGCCCGTCGTGCCCGGCGCCAGGGTGTGGATGCCCACCACCGCAATGCACGCCAGGATCTTCAGCAGGTCCAGGTTGTAGTTTCGGGTCTGATACGTGTCCGCCAAAATGTCATCTCCTCTTATTTACAGAGTGCCTCCGCCGCGTCCAGCGCGGTGGAAGTAAAGTAGCCGGTGTGCAGCTTATACGCCATGTTCAGGACGGCCGCCTTCATGGACAGATATTCGTCGTCCGAAAGGGCGCCCAGTACAGCGGGCGCGTCCAGCAGCGACTCCACAGCCACACCCAGGTGGTTTTCGGTAATGAACGGCGCCAACGCCGCGCCGGACCAGATCAGGACCGGCAGGCCGGACGCCAGGTACAGGGACGTCTTGTGCGGGTTGTTGTACCGCAGGTAGTTGCCCGTCTTGCCCGTGCAGGTCTCCAGCACCGGGCCGTCCCAGACCAGGCCGAACTTGCCGTTCAGGCGGGCCGGCAGGAGGTCCGGGTCCACCTTGCCGTTGTAGTGCACGTTCGTGGCGCCCGTGTCCTCGTAGTTCGGGCCGTACAGTTCGAAGGGCCAGTCAATTTCCCCCAGGCGAGCCAGGTACGGCGCCTTCGCCGCGGAACAGTTCCCGGCCAGGACGATGGCGTCCACGGCCTTCTTGGGAAGCCCCTTGTTCCGCTCCTCGGTCTCAAACAAATAGTCGAAGATCTGCAGTTTCACAAGCTTCTTCGGGGCCACGCCGATCGACAGGAAGTACTCCTCCATCTTGTCGTTGTGGACGATGAGAACGTCCGACGTCATCACCGTGGTGCCGAATTCCTTCGTGTGGAATTCGTCCCCGGCGCCGCGCAGCGCCTCCACGTCGTGGATCAGGGACACGATATGCGCGCCCTTGCGCTGCAGGTAGTGCTGCGCAAAGTTGCGCCCCGTCTGGCGGCGGTGGATCGGGCATTGGATAAGCAGGATGTCCCCGCTCTGCACCGTCCGGCACGCGCGCAGCCAGCTGCCCAGGACCAGGACCTGGTTCAGGGCGTGCGCCACAGCGGAGGACTTCAGCGTCCACCGCGTAATGTATAACGGCTCGTAGCCTTTTGCGGAAGCGGTGGCGTACACGTCCCGCGCCGCCTTGCCGCTGGCCAGAAACGGCTCGGCGGAGGAGGCGTCGTCCCGCGTGCGCTCACACAGAATGTATTTCTTCATACGGTCTCCTTGGAAAGCCGGTCCAGAGCGGCGGGATACCGCTCGAACAGGGCTTTCAGGTATTGGTCGTTGGTCCCCTGCCAGACGTTGTCCGCCTGCAGGGACTGCTCCTGGGACCCGGTGCTCTCCTTCGGCATGACCAGCGCGTTCGCCGCCCACACCACCGGGGTCCCGGCCAGGAGTTCCATGACTTTCAGCCAGACGTCGTCGGCGTTCCAGCTGAGTTCTTTAATGGCGTCCTTGTCAAACGCCTCGTCCGGCAGGCAGTGCGGCGGGTACAGACACCCGGCGCCGCCGGTGGCAAACAGTTCGAAGGTCGGAGCCAGTTCGCTCCGGCATTCGTACACCCAGTCCTGATACGGGTCCAGGGCGCCGTCCGTGAACGTCATCTTGTGCGCCCGGTACGTCACCACGGCTTCCGGGTGGACCGCGTGCACGGCCAGCAGTTTGGCCAGCAACGTGTGCGGATAGACAATGTCGTCATCCACAGTGATGACGATGGAATCGGGATACGACTGCATCGCATAATAATATTTTTTGTGCGGTCGCAGCTCGTCGGAAGTCTGGATGAATTCCACGCCGTACTGTTCGTACGCGCGCATGGCCTCCGTCGGCTCGTCCTCGTCCAGGTAGACCAGGATCTTGTCCGGCTTCACGCTCTGCGTGACCAGGCTGCGCAGCGTGGGCTCAATAGTGGCAAACCGGGCCGCGTAGCTGGCCATGGAGACCACCACTTTGGTGGTCCGAAAGCCCTTGTTCAGGCCGTATTCCAGCGGCCGCCGGGCCACGGTCTTCTCCACCAGCGTGCCCACGACCAGATTCGTCCGCCGGAAGAACCCTCCACGAAAACTCATCAGGTGTCCTCCTTTCCCAGGCGGGCGTCCAGCCGGCCGCACAGGTAGAGCATCATCAGGAAGCCCCACGTCAGGTTGTAGTCTTCATACGCCTCGAACAGGAAGAGGATCATCAGCGCCAGCGCGAACACAAACGCGGAGACCCAGACCCTGCGGGACTTGAAAAACGTGTGGTACAGCATCACGAAAATGGACGCCACATACGGCACCAGCGCCACCACACCGTATTTGGCCCAGAAGTCCAGAATGGTGTTGTGCGCGGAGTGGACCAGCAGGTTGTTGGTGATCCACGGCCGGATCGTAATGTGGGATCCGGCGCCCCACACGTAGTTGTTCATGATAAGCCGCTTGGCACGCCACCAGATCTTGTTCCGGCCGGAGTACGTGAACGTCAGGCCGGTCAGCTCCGTCAGCTGGGACTGGAACGGCAGATGCTTCGAGCGGAAGATGATGAAGTAGAAGAACAGCGCCACCAGGATAAACACCACGCCCAGCAGCACAAAGTACACCGTGCGCCCTTTGCCTTCCCACCAGCCGCACTTGTCCATGAGCCAGCGGAGGAACACGAAAGCGGCAATCAGGCAGACCAGAATCAGCGTGGTCATGCTGCGGTTGTACAGGGCTATAAGCAGCGCGGCGCAATAGCCGCCCACCAGCCACCACTTCGACCAGGCCTTTAGCAGCACGGTCTCCGTAAAGGTGAACAGGAACGCCAGCAAAAACACCCCGGCGCTGTTCTTGGTGCCCAGGAAGTAGATCTTCCCGTCCGTGGTGTACTCCGGCACAAAGCCCTCCGGCAGGAACAGCCTGGTGGCCACATGCAGCACCAGGTACGCGCCCAGCAGAATGGTGTACAGCAGCATCCACTGCGCCGGGTCCTTCCGCATGTAGTGGTTGTTCACCACCAGGAACCCGATGACCGACAGCGTGGCCACGGCAATGGTCAGGTACACCGTGCCGTTCATGATCATGGACAGGACGATCAGGACGGAGGTCAGGGACAGGAGCCCCAGCATGGGGTCCTTCAGTTCAGACCGCCAGTCCCGGCACGCAAGAGCGCAGCCGACCGCCGCCACGGCAAGCAGATTCCGCACCAGGGCAATTCCCATGGACAGCGTGCCCAGGGATTCCACGTACGGGATCATTGCCGGCGGAATGAAGCAGACCAGTACCAGGACCTGCAGCGCCGTCTCCACGCGTCTTCTCATGCTTCGTAAATCCTCTCAAACGCGGCCGCCTGGGTGTCCAGGCTGTAGGCCGGTAAAGTATGGGGAAGCGCCTTGATCTGCGAGGCAATCACTTCCCGATCCGTAAACTTCTCCAGTAAGGAACGCAGCGCGTCCCAGTCTTCGGCGGCGTACACTTCGCCGCACTGCAGCGTCCGGATGATCTCCGGAATGCCGCCGCGGTCCGTGCCAATGCACGGCACGGCGTACTGCGCCGCCTCGATCACGATCCGCCCGAACGGTTCCGCCCACTGGGACGGCACCACAACGACGTCCGCCTTGTTGTACTCGGCGGCAAGCTCCTCCGAAGTGAGCTTGCCCAAAAAACTGACGCGCGGATCCGCCGCGGCGGTCTCCTTCACCAGAGACTCCAGTTCCCCGGCACCGCAGACGACCAGCCGGACGTCCGGGGACGCAAGGGACGCAAACGTGGACAGCAGGCCGTCCACTCCCTTCGCCGGCGTCAACTGGCCGGCGTACAGAAACACCACCGGACCCCCAGAACGCGCGGCATGCGCGGCCCTACAGGACTCCAACAACTCTAAGTCCACGTCCACGGCGTTCACCACGACGTTGGCGGAACTCGACGGAAAGTAGCCGCGGGACGAAAACTCATTCAGCACGTAAGCGGACGGCGCCGTAACAAAGTCAACAGACCGGCTCAACCGCCGCGTGTAAGCGCGGAACAAAGTAGTGAACCACCCAGGGGAACGGCCTAACACGGTCGTCGGGTCCAGCAGCCAGTAGTCCCGCAGCGTATGGACCACGCGCGCGCCGCGTGCGCGCGCGTATTTCCAGATCCAGTAGGAGATGGAAACCGGGTTGTTCGTATGCACCACGTCGGGCCGTGCCGCGTCGAACACCACTTTCAGGTCCGCATTCGCGGCGGGGTTCCGGACGGAGTGCAGTCCGTTCAGAATCTTGTAGAGGGGCTTCTTGTGGCCTAAGATGCGCCTCTCGTAGATCGCCTTCGAATACCCCCGGTACACGGTCACGCCATTGATGTCCTCCGGGGACGACAGTGAACTGCACGTGGCGCCGTCCAGCGTATACACGCTGACCGAATGACCCCGCCGCACCAGCGTTTCCGCCAGCAGCTGCAGGGACCGTTCGGCGCCGCCCATGATATTCGGGTAGTAGTACATGTTCACAAACAGGATGTTCATTGAAATACTTCGTTCTCCAAAATCGAAGCGGACGCTTCGAAGGTGTAGTTGCGTGCCCACTCCATGCCGGCGGACACCATGGCCTCCCGGTCCTCCGAAGAAAGACCGGCCATCTCCAGGATCTTCGCTTTCAGGCCCTCCTTGTCCCGGCTTTCGAACAGCAGGGCGTGGTCGCCCAGCACCTCCGGCATGGAGGCAGCGTTGGAGCACACCACCGGCGTGCCCAGGGACATGGCCTCAATCGGCGGCAACCCGAAGCCTTCGTACAGCGTCGGGAACACAAACATGCTGGCGCCTTTGTAGATGTAAGGCAGCGCCTCCTCCTCCACGAATCCCGTGAAGTGGATGTGCGGCAGCACCTCCTCGGGCAGGCCGGACAGCAGGTCGTCGATCATCCAGCCCTTGCGGCCCACCAGCACCAGTTCGCAGTCCGTCTGACCGGCCAGCAGAAGGTCCGTATACGCGTCGATCAGGAGCCGGAAATTCTTCCGCGGCTCCAACGTCGACAGCGAAACAATGTACTTCTCCGGCAGCGCATACTGCTCTTTAACAGCAGCAAACGAAGAAGAAGAATACTCAAAATTCAAAAACGTGTCGGACAGCCCGCTGTAGCACACGCAGACGTTCGACGGCTTCACGCCCAGAAGGTCCACGATCCGCCCTTTGGAGAACTCGGACACCGTGGCTATCTTCTTGCCGCACAGCGCCGCCTTCCGGTACAGGATGCGGTAGTACGGGATCATATAGCGCTTGTTGGTGTCCGGGAAGTCGTAGCAGCCGAGGTCGTGAATGGTGGTCACGGCGTGGCGCCGGAAGAACAGCAGCGGCGCCGGGAACGCGGGGAAGAAATAGTAGTCCGCGTGCAGGAACAGAAGCCGCGCCGGCAGGTCCAGCTGGAAGAACAAAAGCTTGTTTTTGCCCTTCAAAACGACCTTCCGCACATGGGGATAAGTAGCAGAAAAAGCAGGATATACTTCATCTTTGAAGAGAAGAATATACTGCTTGGTTTCGTCTTTTATGAGTTCCTCCGTCACCGAAAGCGCAAAGCGTTCAATGCCGGAGAAGTTGTAGGCAAGGGAGGTCAGGTCGATCAGGATTTTCATGGTCATTCCTCGTTGGGGCGGTACTTCCAGATGAGTTTCAAAATCTGGATGTCGTCCACGAAGTACCGCTTGAACAGCCGCTTCGGTTCCTTGGAGAACCGGTACAGCCATTCAAAGCCCAGGTCTGAGATCCACTTGGGACAGCGCTTCACGTTGCCGGCTAAGAAGTCGACCGTGGCGCCGGCGCAGATGGAGACCGTGGCGTCATAGTTTCCCATATTTTCGTAAATAAATTTCTCCTGTTTCGGGCAGCCGAAGCAGACGATCAGCAGGTCGGGGTGCGCGTCCGAAATCATGGCGTTGATCTTCGCCAGTTCGTCCGGGTCCTTTTCGAAGCCGAACGGCGGGGCGTACGTGCCCACGATGTTGATGCCCGGGTGCTTTTGCTCCAGCTTGGCCTTCGCCCGTTCGGCCACGCCGTCCGCGCCGCCGAGGAAGAAGATGGAGTAGCCCTTTTCGGGCGCCTTTGCGCACAGATGATCCACGAGATCCGACCCGGAGACTTTCGCCTTCACCGGGTTGCCGTGGAGCTTCGAGATCCAGACCAGGGGTTTGCCGTCGGTCAGCACGATATCCGCGCGGTCGACGATTTCCCGCAGGTAGGGATCCGATTCAATTTTCATGACCACGTCGACGTTGATCTCCACCAGATACGATTTCTGGCCGGACACCACCAGCTGCTCGATGGCGGAGAGGGTCTCGTCCATCGAGTAGTTGTTGACCGAAGTGTTCAGAAGTTTCTGCTTATGCATACCGCAAACGTCCATTTCTGTGCAAAGATACGTCTTATTATAAATGGAGTTCGTGACAGAACGGTAAACAAATTATCAAGAACCAAAAAACTTCTCTTCGAGCATCATGCACCAGCAGTGGTAAATGGGCAGGTGCAGTTCCTGGATCATGTAGGTCTCCGTCTCCGGGGCACAGACGGCCACATCCGCCACCTGAGCCAGTTCGCCGCCCGTGGCGCCGGTCAGTCCAATGACCTTGATGCCCATTGCGCGAGCCACCACCGTAGCGTTCATGACGTTCCGGCTGTTGCCGGACGTGGAGATCCCTAAGAAGACGTCCCCGGCCTTGCCGTAGCCGAAGAGCTGCTGGGCGAACACGCCCTCCCCGTCCACGTCGTTAATGTACGCCGTGGTCAGGGCTTCGTGCGCCACCAGAGGGATGGCCATCAGCGTCTGCTCCAGATTCTGCGCCAGCAAAGGGCCGCGGACAGGATCCACCGAACTCAAAGCGGAGGCAAAGTCCGCGTCCACGGGGCGCGGCAGCTTGAAGCGCTTCATGAGTTCGCCGGCCATGTGCTCGGCGTCCGCCGCGGAGCCGCCGTTGCCGGCGATCAGCAGCTTGCCGCCGGCCAGATAGCTGGCCTCCAGGACGGAATACGCCTCTTCTAAAGACGCCTTGATAGGCTCCAGCACCGGGTACCGGGTGATCAGCCGGTCCAGGTGCGCCTGCACTTTGGGTTCGATCATGCTTCCAAAATCCTTTCCGTAAAGTCGAGGAGGGAGGACACGGTGACGTCCGGCGTGCACTCTTCGGCTTCCCCAATGAGTGCCGTCTTACAGCCGGCGTTCTGCCCGGCCTGGACGTCCGTCTTAAAGTCCCCCACCATCCACGACGCCGTGAGGTCTATATTGTAGTCTTCGGCCGCCTGGAGCAGCATGCCCGGTGCCGGCTTCCGGCAGGAGCACACGATTTTCAGCTCCGGCACTTCGCCCGGGAACCCGGAGTCCGGGTGGTGCGGGCAGAAGTAGATGGCGTCCAGGTAGGCGCCCTCCTTGCCGAGGAGTGTCTCGAGTTTATTGTGAATGACCGAAAGGCCTTCATAAGTCACTTCGCCGCGCGCTATAACGGGCTGGTTCGTGACCAGGATGGCCAGATACCCGGCCTCGTTGATGGCCTTCACCGCCTCCGCCGCGCCGGGCAGAAGCTCCAGTTCGGACGGAGACCGTAAGAATCCAACATACTTGTTCAGCGTGCCGTCCCGGTCCAGGAACACCGCCTTCTGCGGCTCCTGCAGATTCCGCGCGTGCACACGCCCGGAGGCAAAGTCCCGGCACACCATTTCATACCGCTCCGGCGTGCCCATGTCCCGGACGTATTCCGGGCTGTCATAACAGAACATCTTCCCGGTGCCGGCCAGCGGCTTCAGGATCTCCCGGTCCAGGTCCACCTTGGGCCCCGGCACGGAGACGTCCAGAACGGAAGGAGACAACACGTGCAGCCCCGCGTTGACGCGGTTATGGTACCACTCCGGCCGCGGGTCCTCCTTGGCCAGCCAGGCTGTCACAGCATTCTCAGCATCCGCAAAAATCAACCCGGAGTCATACGGGTGGTTATTCGGATGCGTAAACAGAGTGACCAGGCCACCACAAGCATAGTGATAAGCAACAAAGCGGTTGAAGTCGACGTCGAAAATGGCGTCGGCGTTCAGTAGCAGAAAGTCGGACGTCAGCTGGTCCCGAAGCTGAAATAGAGCGCCGGCGTTGCCCAACGGCTCCTCCTCCACGAAGTACTCAATGGAGACGCCGAATGCAGAGCCGTCTCCAAAGTAGTCCATAATAGCGGAGCTCTTGTAGCTGACGGTCAACAGTAAGTCCGTGAACCCCTGATCCCGCAGGCAGGCAATTTCGTGCTCCAGCACGGGCTTGCCGCAGATGGGGATCATGGGTTTGGGAATGTCCGGTGCCAGGGAGGCAATGCGGGTGCCCCGCCCCCCGGCCATGATCACGGTCTTCATGCGTTCGCCCCGTGGGCCGGGTCATAGGACTCCGGCGAATAGTGGATGACGCGCGTGCCGCCGTTCTCGAAGTGGAACGGCACGTACAGCAGATCCTTCAACGCCTCCCGGACCGCGGGCTGCTGATCCTGCGGCGCGTAGAAGATGATGAATCCGCCGCCGCCGGCGCCTAAGAGCTTGCCGCCCAGGGCGCCCGCGTTCATGGCCGCGCGGTAAATATCGTCAATGCGTTCGTTGGAAATGGTCTTGCCGCTGCCGCGTTTCAGTTTCCAGTTCTCGTCCAGCAGGCGGCCGAAGTCGTCCAGGTCCCGGGTGGTGTTGGTCAGGATCTGCTCCGCTTCGTCCACCAGGCCGAGCATTTCAATGCGGCGTGCAATTTTCTCCTGGTCGGAGGTGTAGTTGTCCTTCACGACGTCGGACGAAAAGCGCGTGAACCCGGTGAAGAACAGCAGCAGGTTGTCGTCCAGCTGCTGCTTGCGCTCCGGCGAAATGATGACCGGCAGGACGTCATACCCGTCCCCGGAGAAGTTGATGCGGTTCAGTCCCCCGAAGGACGCGGCGATCTGGTCCTGCACGCCCCCGGCCTCCTGGCACAGGGCGCGCGCCAGGTAGATGGCCGCGTCCGCCACGCGGCGCGCGGCCGCGCACCAGCC
>Ga0181612_148679_pt1 | contig 22919 bp, 8 predicted proteins | sample HoacroProtozoa21_FD_119630 | JGI IMG/M metagenome (GOLD analysis project Ga0181612, IMG submission 119630) | Hoatzin crop microbial communities from Cojedes, Venezuel. Combined Assembly of Gp0051906, Gp0051904, Gp0051908
TCCCATGGGCTACAGTTCTTCATGAGCTACTCCAATGTGGGTCCCCAATGGAGTCACAAGTCCTGGCAGCAAACCTGCTCCAGCAGGAGCTCCTCTCTCCAAGGGTCCACAGATCCTGCCAGGAGTCTGCTCCAGTGTGGTCTTCCCATGGGGTCACAGCCTCCTTTGGGTGCATCCACCTGTTTGAGTGTGGGATCCTCCATGCACTGCAGGTGGATATCATCATAGATCCATCCCAAATTAGGTTAGCCTGGAGCTCAGTAGGCTCTAGTCTGGATCTCAGTTTCCTGTTTCAATGTGTTCATTGATTTGCAGATGATAGGACAGTTTGAGGAAGTGCTATATGCTTAGAGGGACTCTGCTAGAGCTGACAAAAATACTCCTCAGCTTAACCCATCACGAACTACTGCTCTTAATAAATTTGTGAAGCTGCTCACATCCCACTTCTTTGGTATGGAGCAGGGAGAGGAACTGAGGTTAAGGCGAGGTACCAAGTGTTAAACTCTCCAGAGTGCAAGATTTAAATAACACTTCCAAGATACCTGCATGATAATGAGCTGGAAAAGGATGATAAATATATTGGGGGATACTCTTGCATATGAGTAAATAGATAGACATTTTCCTGGGACAAGTCCTGTGACAGTGGACAAATCCAGGGAGTGTTTTTGAATACCACAATTAAGATTAAGAATGTGTCAAAAGCAGAATTAAGAATATGTCCAGATATCAGCAGGGGGAAGACCAGAGTTACAACGGGCAGAACCACAGATTTTGAGAACCTGCACAGGAAGATACAGGACTGTGCTGAAGAAGTTTTTGCATACCATATATTAGTATACCAGATCATGAATTCAACAAAGTGATCGTGCAATGAGACATATTCTGATGGTAGCGCCCAAAATTTTAATTGCCTCTTAGGCTGACTGGGGCATGAGTTCTGGTGCCAGTAAGCTGTGTCAACTGAGAGAGATAGAGATTAATTCATTAAGGTAGGTAAAATATCACCAAAGAACTGGGGAAAACCTAGCAGCTTAGGCATCCTGACAGCTACCACATCATTTCAATAGACATAGTCCTGCTACTGTCCTGGAAGTCCTGTGGGCCCCACTGGGTTCAGTTATCATTTCAGCATCATGTTAACATGAGGAATTTAAGTCAAAAAAGGGAAATAATTATTTTTATAGCTTCTAAGTTACCTTTACTTGGATAGGTTTTCCTTGGGTAAACACCTTGACCAAATTTCAAAGGCTAGCTTCAAACAGTAAGCTGTATTAAGTGCTTAAAAATATACCTAGGTATCTCATATGCTAAGAACTGTTAACAGTCATAAGATACTGTCAGCTCCCCTATAATAATCAAATAAAAACATTGAATAAGTGTAACCTAAATATCACTAAGGAAATTATATTTCATCGAGGGTAGCTCTTATACTATGTGTTCCTCTGCTGAATGGAAGACAAAACCAGAGAACAGTCATTGTTAAAAAAGAACAGTTTTAGAAATACTTAAGAGAACTAGAGAAAAGTGTGACCCTCTTGGTCTAAAGAAAAATTTGGCTACTACTAGAGTATGTGGATCCAAGGTAAACAAAGATGGAACTTCACCATTTTCTCAGGAAAAGGTTGGCAAAATATAAAAAACATCGTGAAAATATAAAAAAATATAATTTTCTATAGGCTAACTAATGTAAAGTATTACTATCTATGAAGAATTCTGTACCATAAAAGGACAAGAACAAAAATATATTGCTCAAGCCATATATCCAAATTTCATACCACATAATTAGGCTGAAAAAAAAAGGCAGAGTGATTGAAGTAAACTAATTTTGACTAAAAAGTGCAAAGTGGATATCTCTGTTATTCAACTGTTACGCTAGCACACAAAATTTCAGGCATATTCTACACAGACTTGATTTTGGGTTTGGACATATAAGAGAAAAAGAAAATTATGGCAGACTGACTGTTTGCTGATTTATAATCAGGACATGTAATTTTGTTTCAGAATGTAAATATCAGCAAAGTAGAGCAAAGATAATAATGAGGAAAAGAACTGTGTAAAATTTAGAATTGTTTGGAAACAATTTGTGCAAATCAAAAGATTCCCAGGACCAAGTATGGGCTTACACCTTTTCCCTATATACAGTCATAAACACTTCCAAGAGACACTAGATCTATCAATTTTTCAAAGTAAAACGGAAATTTGACAGTAAACCCTTCAGAACTTGTGAAGTAGTTTCAAAAGATCACTTGAATAGGCCTACATTGAACTGGCTTGAGTCACCACTCAAGCCATAAAATCACTTGACTTTTGTCATGGCTCAGTGGAGCCAAAAGAGACTAAAAGACACAAGGAGAAATATTTAGAGGGGAACCTGACTTGTAAAAGAGTTGGTGGAAAACAACTTTATGGATCGTGATTAACATTTGTTGTGATCCAGCTATTATGATTCATGCTAAGAAAAGACTTATCTGTCATTATGGCTATGTGGACATGTGGACATGTAGAATAAACTCAGGATTCATCCCTAGGAGATGGAAAGGCTGATAGTGGCATTACACAATGAACAGCAAACATGAATTATTTCTAGGGAAGAGCAGTACTTAAAAAAGTCTAGGGTCTTTATAAAAGAAGATCTATCTATATATATTCAGACATTTCATGTTTAACTTCAAGTGCTGGACTAAATACACCTCCAAAGAGGGCACAAAGTAAACTTAACAGAGGATTTAAACAAGAATCAGCTTTTTTTAAGTAAAAAGTCGTGATGGAGGTCAAATTTTAAGTGGCCTGGACGATGAGGTCAAAGGGTATTTGTGAGAGGAGAAAGTTTTGGACCTTGTTCAAAGTCCTTGAGGATCAATTTAGGTTTCAGATATACTACGTGTTCTTGAGGTCACACAAACATCTTAATTTACTCCTGCTACAATGAGTATTAGATTTTTCTGAGAAAAAACACAGTCAATAAAAGGACAGTGATATCAAACTGAAAGTGCTTTCTTTAGAGAAAATGTAAATATGTGGGTCTGGCTAGTTAATGCAACTAAGTAATACTGGATTTTACTACTGGAGTTCACCACAGATATAATTCAGTTTTTGACTAACAAGATGTACAAACACAAAAGCCTTATAAATACTGGAAAATCTGGCAGTTGGAGAATTTAGATGATGGAAACAATTCAAAGACTAAGTTCATTTGGTGAAAATGAAACACTGCAATATTTTCTTCATATTACTATGAAAAAAATGAAGTTGCACTAGTGATAAATGTTTTACTTTTTCTCCACATCAGAAAAGTGAAGAAGATAATGACAAACAACAAATAGGTAGTCGAAAAATTTGTCTCATCTTGTGTTAGTCCTCATCATCTCAATACAATATATCTCAATACAAAAATACAATACATGTAGTCAGTTGAGAGATATACAAATTTGTCTCACATAGTTTTAACATTTGCTACAGGGATGAAATGGATAGCAACCTGAAAGTGTCTGTGTCCATTTGCAGGACAACCCAGACATGCATGACTACATTCTCAGATTGTATACTTTTTGGATCCCAGTTCTCCAGTCTCTCACACTTAATGGCATTTCTGCAGTATAAAAAGCTACCCCAGGAAGGCATAATCAGGTGCTTTCTGATAATGATGAGATTTTCCATCTATTATTTTTCTCGTAAATTGTCTAGTAATTTTCTAGTAAAAGTTAAGTATCTAATTTTAGATACAGGACAATATGAATGCTGTTCTTTGAAGTTGAGAATGAAAATTAGTGTAGTAGTATATGTAGTGCACTCACACTGTACATATAGAAGCTGTCTGGGAATGCTGAAAGGCCCTAGTTCAAAAAACTAAACACGAAGTGATGAATACAACAAAACAAAACAGAAAAAGGAAAATGCTTTCAGCAAATTTCAACTTTCTTGAAAATATAAGTCCTTATAGACTTTGTGAAAGTCCATAGACTTTGAATCTGAGGCCGCCAGCAATATTAATTTTGGATGTGCTTGAGCAGAAGTAATTAATATAAATCAAGAATATACATATATATGTGGAGAGAGAGAGAGAGAGACTCAGGAGATTCAAAAGTGTGAAACTGGTCTAGTAATGAAATAAAATATTTTATGTATTTAAACAAATCAAACCAGCTTTACTCTGTAGGGAAGAACGTAAGAAAGACAGTAGAAGCACACAAGGAAGTTGAATATAGACTTATTGAGGTATCGCAAACAGAACCCTGACTTTTGATTACCTGTAAATATAAAGCTTGAACTGGATCTTGGAACAAAGGTATTGAGCTGAATGTGAATGTTGCCAAGTAGTATCAGATAAGTCGAACGCAAGAGAAAAGAAACTTGAACTCCAGCTGAAAAAATACTGGGTATTGAAGGATCGTAGAGATATTTAGGTGTGGGTGGTGGGTGTAGTTAGTTATACATAGTCAGTCTCTGGAATATATTGTGAGGGAGAACACTGAAAACACAAACAAGAATTATTTAGGCTGTATGTTCCTTGGGGCAAAGGTTGGTTCTTCTTATCTATTTGTATAGTGCCTTAACTAGTAGATGCTTATCTTTGTACACAAATCATAGGAGGGGTTTCTTTACAGAGTTATACACCTATGTATATGCATATATGTAAACATACACACACATCTATATCTATGCAACCTTTTAAATGAAAAAAAAGAAGAAAATAAAAGAATGACTGATGAACTGGACAATTTAGATAGGATTCCAGCCTTTACTACCTCCTTACTCACTCACAGTTCCTGAAGGATATAGCATACTCCCTTATTCACTCGCAGTTTCTGCACAATATAACAAGGCATTTGTGGTAAGATATGTATCTCTAAAGGTTTGGAGTTTGGGAATACATTCAAACTATTCAGATTGTGTTGGTCTGTAAAATTGGTTAGAAATCTCATGAGAACAATATTCTCACATGAGATTTCTGGTATTTTCTTCTTTGAGTCAGATCATAAATACTGCAAGAACAATTTTTTTTCAGAAGTATTTCTGCAGTTTCATTCTCAGATGGAAATTAGAAGTATGGAGGTGCATAAAAATGAATAATAACAGAGATAAAATGTTAACCAAACATGTTTTTAAAGATCAGATTTAAATGTTGGTAAAGATTTAGAGACTATTTTTTTTTCAGTGTCACTTGTTTATTGAAAGTAATACACTCTCATTTTTTGTTCATACTCCATGTGCATTGCAGTAGATCACTAATACTCCATCTATATGTATATGCTATCAGTTTGTTAAGGTTTTAATTACGTAACTTTTCATGTTTGGCTTGTGAAACTCTCTTCGTGCCTTTTGGAATGGTTCTATTCAACAGCTTTTGATCTGCTAGGATCTGCTAGGACTGAGTTGCCGCTGACGCTGTTTACCAGCAGCAAAGGGAGCGTGGATATGGCATGACTTTAACTCCTGACCATGGAGACTGATAGGCCAGAAGATATTAAGCTCCCGCCAATTTCTATTTTCTCTTTCAAAGATTGCTAACCTCATCTCCCCAGGGTGTGAAACTCCTGCCAGCCTTTAAATCAGCAGGAGTAATATCTGTCTCTAATTTGCAATTACTAGGGCTCCGTCACAATGAGCTGGATCAAGCATTGTTGGTGCTTGCCTTTATTTAATTAGTGATCATGTGCATTTGTAGTGGCAAGAAGTACAACTGGGTAGAAAAGTAACCTCATTGCTTTAAAGTTATTTTTCTATTTATCTTTTTCATGTGTCTTTCAGTTGCTATATCCATGATATACAGCAGATCATTATCAGTAACGTTAATAACATTCAGTGTTGTGCATCTTTTTCAACAAAATTTGTATTGTGAAAGAAACAAGGATAGCACCTTGTAGAATTGAAACAGTCTGCTCCTGAATTCTTACCTCTTCCCTGTGCCTACTCCCTATTATTAATGTACATTATTACTTCAAGTATGTCAGAAAAAGAGACAAACAGTCAGAGGCAGAAATTTCTCCCTAATTCACTCTGCCTAGCCAGCAAAATGTAACACAAAATTATTCAGTGGAAAAATACAATTTTCTGTCATCTCTGCCATACACTGATAACAAAGCTACAGGCTAATATGTTTTGATATTTTTGTCACTCGTTTATCATGTGACCTTTCATGCTATCATTAATACAGCTGAGGGACAGAGCAGATACACTGAAATAAGGGTGTGGAGAAGTCAGATTGCTTCTCTAACAACTAACGGTCAGTCACAGCAATTTATGCTTTTCTTCAGTATTGCACTGACTGAAGAAGAGAAATTGTTATTAAAATTTGATATTACTGTCTAGGCTCTGCCATATAGAATTTGCAACTTTTAGCTATGATGGGAATACTGGGAGAGGGGAGGTTTAATAAATTTGCCTTTGAATTATGATATTAATACAGTACAACGTGCTTGCTCAGATATTCAAAGGATATACATGGGGAAAAATCGTATTCAGGACACTACAGCACTGGATGTTAGTCCAGAATTGTTATATCCAAGAAAAGTTTTTTAATAACATGGCTACAATCACCTTACATTGGCTCAGTTAAAACATTTGGATTTTGTTAGCGTTTTTTTTGTTTACAAAATTCCAGCTACTAATAGTGTTGTGTACTATTCAGCAATATTTTCAGGACATCCAAGAAAGCGTAATGTGTCTTTTTTTATGTATGTATAACTTTTATGATAAATGATACCTGCTTTAAATTTGCATTTGACTTTACACCATTTCCGACAATGGTCTAGCTTTTTATGTTGTCTGTAGAGTCTGGTTTGTTAAAATTCCAATATAAAACTAATTTATATTTGACATTAATGAGTTAAGAAATGTTTTATACAGTACGTCAGAGCTGAGAGAGAATTTTACAACATTCTAGTAAAAGCAAATTACTTCTGAGTACAACTGTTATGTAAAAACTGAAAAATCTTTCACTAACCTGAGCTACTTGTCCTTTGAAAATCCTGTGATTTTTAATGTTTATATTAAGAAAGCCTTGAAAATTTAACAAAACCATTTTTTCTCTTTTACATTCTATTGGGGGATTATAATTTAACTACTTGGAAGAGATCTTTTTCCTCAGTGTGCATGTCTGTGCCAGGTCAGAGTAAATCATTCTACCCATTGATAAAACATTATTAAAATAATTTAATTATTTTAAACATTAAATATGCTGCAGACTAATCTGCTTAAGAATTAAATAATTTTTTTCTTGAACGTGGCTTCTTTGAGGTGTTTTTTTTTTTTTTAAGTGTACTAGAAAATGATCTTTACATGTGAAAGAAAGTAAGGATAAGTTTTAAACAGGATTTTTAAATAGGTCCCAGAAAGAGGCTTGTACACTTGAAATGAATATTTTTGCATCAGATCTGATTGCAAAGTGAAAGTTTAAATTTCTCATTTCAAAAGTAAGGACGTCATTTCTGTAAAGAGTACGCAAATGTGTAATTGAAATTACCAAAATATCAATTGACTTAAATGTGACTAGTTCTGTGAGTAAACTTCTACACGTTTGCAGAATTGAACCCTAAATATACTCATGAAAACAGTGGCTGTATTAGCACTACTTAGAAATATGATTTACTGATAGTATTACTTGTTGTTTTGAAATAAACAAAGCTGTAACATGCATTGTTCAACATTTTTAGCATGTGTATTCAAATGGATTGCATGCTGTATGCTTTTAAACATTTACATATATACATAAACATAAAGTGAATTTGTCTATTTACTTTCTTAGTATCTGATTGCGTGTATGGATAGTAACATCAGATGAAAAATGAAAAGCCTATTGAAGTAATACAAACTTTAAAACATTCTATAGCAATACTTTTGCAAGAGGTAAAAGATTTTTTCCTTCTAGTATTTTTGTAACAATATTTTGTAACTATGTTCTTACTGTATTAATATCATTGATAATTTGTTGGTAATGATTAATAGTGATTTCTGAAGTAATCATTGAGAAAGAATGTAAGCAGGAATAAGTTTTAATACAAAGAATTCAAAATTGTATAAACCCATCATAAAGTACTTATTAATGTGTTTAAAAGACACCTGTAAAAATGCTAGTTAACTACAAAAGAATTCCTAAAAAATACTTTTCTGTCCTGATGTTACCCATTAAAAGCGTTTTATATACCATTCATACATAAGGAAATTAATTTTCCTTTTTTATCAGATAATAGCCTTAGAAAAGGAATATCATGAAGTTCTGTCTTTCGTTGGTGCTCACTTTATTATAGTGTAAGCAAGACATTGGCTAAGTGGACTTCCCTTTTAACTCACTATCACTAACAACAGTCTTGACCTGGAGATGCAGTCTCTTCTAGGATAAGAAGAAAATGTGTCCATGCATCCTTAATCTATGCCACTCTTGAACAGATTATATATCAAGCTGAATTATACTTAGTCCTTTTTCTTTTTGTTTCTCTTTTTTTTTTTTTTTTAATAGGAGAAAGTAACTGTCACGGAGGCTGTGGGGAGGTGTGGTTTTGGCTACTATCAACAAAGAATTCAGCTGGACTAAAAATCTCCAACCTATTTAACAAGATGGTGAAGGGAAAATTTGGAACCTTAATCCTAGAATGATGCAGCCTCCACACTTATGTGTTTCATAATCTGCATTTTCCTCAGTCTACCCTTTAATATCTAAATGACAAAGGAAAGAAAAAGGTAGAAAAAGAATGAAATGCTATTTTATGAATAGCTTCCTACTGAAGTGCTTTAAAAATATGATTTTTTCCTGCAAGCTGGAATCAATTATAAAACATTATCATTTGCTGTAAGCATACCTTAATAGCTTAAAATGCAGAATTTTGTTGATCTTTCTAACTTTGTTCAAAGTGTATGTGCATGTGTTAAAATGGAATCACTTATTGCTTTAATGTTTGTTATAAATCGATTGTTAATCTATGAAATAAGAGTCTTTTATTTCCCACTCTCCAACATAATGTTCACCAAAAACATACAAATGAACAAAAAGGGAAGAGGGATTTTAAGGCTGACATTCATGTTTGCATGTAAATAAAGCAAGAGCCACAAACAAAGCCAGCAATCTCACATACTTGCCTTCAGTGGTAAAGGATGGAAAGCCTGCCTGCTACCAATCAGCAAGTGGTTGCTATGGTTACAAGGTCAGGAAATATGCCTTTTCCCCAGTTGTCCAAGGCTTGCACATGTCACTTCTGAAACTATGAATTTTATATACAGGTCAGGAGATGCATACCAAAGAAATAAACAGTGAACTGGACCATAATGACAGCTAACGTTCAAACGTCCTTGAATTTTTTAAATTTCTATCCAAACACATTTTGTCATTTTGAATAGGTTGGAGGTTTTTGTATAAAATTGGAGCAATTCTTTCCTCTAATGAAATTTTGCAAAGTAGGTACAAACTATGCCTCATTATTATAAGCTGCATCAATAACTTGCCTCAGAAAGATACTTATGTTCTTTCCCTTTATTTTTTTAAACTCTTCAAATTACAGATTTGGAATATTATAAGAATATAATTTGATGCAATTTAAGAACTCAGAGTAATAACTACTTTCTGAAAAACAGATTTAATAATGCTGTATTTATCTGTAGACAAGATGGTGGTTAAGCTGTTAATGAAATGCAGATGGTCCTGTTTTAAAGTACAAATGCTTCTTTAGTCAATAGGCTAAGCTTCAGGGGAGTTTTAATATAATCTCTAAAGGTTGCAAATGATATAGCATTTGTAAAATGAGTGAATTGTGAGAGAAACCTTGATTGTTTATGTGTCATTGAAGAATTTACTAGGAAAATTAGTCAAAGGCCTCTCGGGGGACTTAGCATTTTGCTACAAATAAGGTAGGTCAAGTAAATTTAGTGATGGTTGTTAAAGGGTCTTTATTATTTTTGCTTTGTATTCTGTAGTCACACATAATAATATTTTCTTTATTTCAAACCTGTTTAAAATCTGGATTTTATTGTATTAATATTTAAGAGGGATGATAATTGTTTCTAAACTTTCAACTAGGAACTGCTTAACGGACTTAACAAATAAACAGTGAATGACAACTTTGAAGTGATATTTATACAGTTGTAGTTGAAATATTAAGTTATGTTGATTCTCTTCAAATGTGTATTGTATAAATGTTATAGCTATGTAATTACATATTGTTTTGTATAGAGTCAGTATTTCTTTGCTAACTGGGTAATGTACAGTAGAAGTAGTGTGCAGCATTTTAGTAACACAATATGTAGCACACCGAGTTCACAGCTCTTGTAATGTTTTTATTTTTTCTCTATGTGCTGTACGTAAATTACATTAAAAGTTAAATTAATAGTTCTTTTTCCTAAGGATTTTTTCCCCCTTTGTTTTTCAAAAAGTTCCTAATACAGTGCGTCTGCTGGTTTATGATGCTTTTTTCCCTTGCTACTTGCTGTGGATCTTGAATTTCATTCATTGATGTGAAAAGCCTAAAATAGATGGAAATAGGCAAGCAACAACACAAAGAGACTATGTGGTTTCCCTTTCCTTTTGGATTATACTTTTTGTTAAATGGAATATTTTTATTCTTTTTATTTTGTTTGTGGGGAGGTTGGGGATTTTTTTTTCTTTGCTTCTTAGGGATTTTTTTGTTTGTTTTTGGTTAGGAAAGCTCAGTCTTCATCTTGATAGCAATCCTTTCCTTTTCTTTCTTTTTTACCCATATTTTTCCTCTTTTTCTTTTTTAGCAGAAAGCAGCATTCAAATGAGAAACTAAGTACATTTCTTTTCAACAGGCAATTTACCCCATGATGAGATACGCTTTCACTTTTTTTTTTGTCATTCTAGCATCTAGCAGCACAGCAGGTATCCAAAGGTTAGGCTTCAAAGAAAGGATAACTACATTCTTACATTAATAGATGCCACTGTATGAATATGTCATATTATGCCAGCATTTAGTTCCATTAATTGTTTTTCTAAAATTATACATGATAACAATGATCTAGATAAGTTGAGAAAGATTTCAAATTTTATTCCTTTATCATTATTGTTTTATTTGTGCATGTTATCTTTCTCTGCAGTATTCTTTTTTTTTACACCTGATACCATTTGAAATTCAGAAATTATTTGAGAAATTCTGCTAACATTTATAGAATCTGCAAGAAGCATATTTGCTTGCTACTTGAACTGAAAAGAATATATTCTGATGTTCTACCTGTAAGATCAAAAACTATTCTAATCAGTCTGTAATATAGTACTGTCCTGGGGAAACTATAACTATAGGTTTTATAGATATGACTGAGGAATACAAATCTGTGTTACTAAGAACAGACTGTTAATACACTTTTAAACAGCAAGATTAATGACATTTTCCCATTCTTACATAGTTTTACTACGAGGCCATATTGCACTGTCTTATGCACTTTTTTCTCCTTCTGTGTCCTTTTTGTATGGCCAAATGAGTCTAGGTTATGTGTCTTGTGGCCTGTGAGCAACCTTTCCCATTAGCCAGTCCCCAAACCTTTGATGTGAACCATCAGCCCTACGATTTCTGTGGTTCATTCATTTTTGTGGTTCTCTAACGATCTCTGCCCTAGCTCTGAATCCTGCTTTTATTGTAGACAGAGCTGACAACAGGCAGCCTTGTCTTTCATTTCCTTGATGTACTTTGTACTCCAGTATGGCTTTTGTTAGTATTGATGCAAACATTACCATAAACCACCACCTAGGGACTAGAAACAATTGACTGTTTTCAAATCCAATACACTTAAGTTGATCAGACACAAAGTTTAAGTACAGTTAGCTATAACAGCACCAAAGCTGTGTGGTCTCAGCCTCTGTAGACTGAAAAATAAAGGTCAGTGGAATGAGGATGCTTGTGTCAAGACAAACTGCAATGAAATTTATTCAGGAGGTGAATATTGGACCAAGAACTTATTCTTCCACTTGTTTAACCAGAGAAATATCAGATTTACTATAAGGACTCTGAAATTTTATCTTTTTTGTCTAGTTTAAAAGTCCATTTATAACAAGAAAAAAATGGGATTATGGGGAGAGAGCAACCATTTTAGGAGCAAGTTCAGATTGTGATGAGATGTACATTTCAAATTGGGCAATGTTAAAATTTCTCAGTTACATTCTAAACAGCAGGCTAACAATCACTGAACTCGTTATAACTGAGTATTTCTCTACATATGGAAAAATTTCAAAGCTAGCGATACTGTAGATGCAAAACTGTGCCTGACCCTTTTTGTACAAGCAGCAGTGGCAGGGTCATTTGCTTTTTGAGCTTCGTTAGATCCTGGATTCAAGGCTTTGTAAAAAGGGCTATTCAGATTCAGTTTCCGTATGATTCTTCAAAGATGTCAGTTGCATCTTTGAAGTTTCTTCCTAAATTAAGCAGTAGAGAACTTAAGAAAGTGAAACAAAAAGACTGAGAAAATGAAGTGGATTCAAGGATCCACAAATATTTCAACTGTCATAAAAAGTTTCATATTAAGCATATAGTCATATGATTTTTAACCTCCTGATTTTTTTTAAAGTATGAATATATTAAGCTGTAGTATTTAAAAAGTGAATGTAAATGTGTTAAGCAGGAGCTGAAAGAATTTGGGCTTTTAGGGGAAAGAAGGAAGCAGGAGAATAAGAAAGCACACATTGATGCCTTGGTTTTTTCCAAAGTTTTGATGCAGTCATTCATTAGTTATAGATGATTCATTAGTAGATGTTCTAAATTACTGTACATTACCCAAAACAGAGTTGTGTGATAAATTTATATAAATGAGTTCACTTCAGAGTCAATGGAATTATTTCGTGGTGAGCATCTTTTAATATTAAAATTTACAAGCTCAGTTTCACTATATTTGTTATTTCACATAGAATGGTAATGCCTTTGGTAGTAATGTTAATCTAGAAATGAAATGTTGACATTGACTCAAAATTGCTTGTATTTATATGCTTAGATTATGTTTGTAATTTCCCTGCTTCTTTTACTATGAGTAAGCCCTCTGGGGCAGAGACTGTTTTTCCCCTCTGTTTCCGTAAAACCTCCAAACTACTTTTGAAAACTGTAGTAACAATAATAAGACTATGTGGTTGTCTGGGGCTTTTTTTGTTTATATTTTTCAACAATGTTAATAATGTAAAATAATGAACAGTATAAAAATTAATTTGCTTCTTTTTTTTCAATATGGACAGAAAGACAGGGGACCAGTTACCCCTGAGAGTCTCCAAGGAGAGAGGAGAAGAGACCTGCTTTCTTTTCCAAGTCTTTCAGCATTTCTTTTTTCTCAGAACAATATAATTTTGACTGAGAGTAGGCATTACTCTACCTCATTTTGCTTCCCCTCATTTTGCTTGTTGAATGTCAATGTAGATTTGAATGGACACCCTGACTACATTTCTGTTTCCCTTTCACCATTAAAGTCTTCTTCAGTATCTCACAACCACGTTGTCACTGTGAATGCTGCATCCTTTTACTTCCACTTTCAAATCTGATGTATTGTCAAATCTTGTTTTCTGGGCTTGATGGTCTAACTACCACACCCATTTGAAGTAAGAGAAATATTTTTGGGTTTTTTTTTTTCTTCCCCAGGCGACAGTATTTTTAAGTTAAAAAGGAATGAGAATTTTGAAAATAAGAAATATTCATTCCTGTTGTGACTTATTATCAGTGTCCAGCACTGACTAAAGGTGAAAGGGTCAGCTTTTAGAGGAAAACATGATTAATAACCTCAACATTTCGATAGTGGATCTTGTAGCCCATAAAGAGAAAGACGGACTATAAGTCTTTTCAGACTAAGAAACATCTCATCTCTGCTTACAGAAAAAAACCTAAGATCATTCAGAGGTGGGCTGAGACCTGAAGATTAGGCTGAATAGAGCCAACTCTGATTTATTGTTTATACCAGATAAAGTCCCTGTGCTGGACCCAATACAGAACCTGATATTTTGGGGTGAGGGGGGAAAGGTGGAATGTACTGCCAAACGATTCACTATCTAATCCCTCCAAGTTTAATAAAGTAACAGCTTTAAATCTATGTGTACCGATATTTCTATGCCTTGTGCATTTTGAACAAAAAGTCTTTGTTTCCTAGTTACTCTTGCAGCCTGTATTTAATGATGTGGAAATAAGACAACACGAACACATACGTTGACAAATTCCATAATTTTGATTCTTAAATATGACACTTTTTGAGGAAAATATTCTGACTTTTTATCTGTGCACTTTGTTTTGATATTGCATATGGTGTAACTTAGTTCTGAAACAGTTAATACAGCAATGCACTGTTCAAACAGGTCTTTACCTAATGAAAATTATTTTTTATGCCAATTAAGACACTTTGGTTTAACGTTTCAATAATTGCAATATGTACTACAGTTATTTTATAGCTGAAAAAATTATCAGTGATAATTGACTGTGAGTTCTGAACGGGCAGGTTATCCAAGTTCAGTTCAGACGACGAAGGTGCAGAAGAGCCAAAGTGATTTAAGTCCTCAGTTCAATGTGTCATACCCTTCCTGACATCACTGTATTTTTTAACCATCATCCAATAGACCGTAAAAGATATATAGGGATTCGTGGCTTTGGCTGCTGAATTTATGAGTAGAATCTCTTTCTGAATTGTCCCATAATTGGGTTCTTAAAATAGATTTTCTAAGATAAGTGCAGTTGTAGTTGTGTGTTGTTTCCAAGTTCAGAATATTTTTCGTAAATGTGAACCAGCCATAGGAATTCATAGGGAAAAGTATAATGGCCATTGATTAATAATGATTAGATAGATTAAATGTCATAATTAGAGTGGCAAGAAGACTAACAGGCCAAGAAGGAAAAAGAATTTTATGAAATTTCATAAATACTAGATTTAAGCCTGATATTCCAGCATAAAAACTATTTGGAATTATAGATATTGCAGTATTTATTAATTTCTTTCAATCTTTTTGCAAAGAGATGAAAGACTGTAGTTTAACACTGCAGCTGATATCTTTGTTTAATGGGTGATTAATGAGTAATTTTATTATTAGAATAATCCTGTTCTAGTTAAAATGTATATGTACCTAATTCATACATGCATATTTGTGATGACCTGGTAATCCTTGCTTAGAGTTTAGATTTTATTTTCCTACTTAATATGTTGGATGCAAAGTGGGTGGGTTTTTCATTTGGGTTGGTTTGGTTTTTTTGTTTATTTGTTTAATTCTACACGTAATTCTTTCAGAATTTATTTTTAGGGAAAATAAATGCATTGAAATATTTTACTAATTTTGGTTAAGTAAAGGTATTGGTGAAAGAAATTCAACTAAAAAGTAGAAATGATATGGAAAAAACAAAACACAAAGGACTGAAATGTCACATATATTCAAATAAAGCAGAACAAAAATATCTATTCTGGTTATGGCAGTTACTACAGTCCTTGAAGTGATCTGATATACCTGAAGTCATGCTGAAAAGCATTACCGGTGTATTTAGTACCAGTTAAAAGTATCTGGTAAATGCTAGTTTCTTACACTGATGTAGTAACAGCTCATCTGCATTCAGTGCCACTTCTACAGGGTGAAATAGGAAAAAATACACTGAGATATAACGAGAGGAGGAGTTATGAGAACAGAGCTAGGGGGGGAAAAAAAGGCTTTCTGAGTGTGAAGTGGACTTGATCTCTCTCAGGGATACTCCTCTCAACCCACTTTGTGTCAAGCAACTAGCATGGGTGAAGTTCTCAAGTTCTGCACACAAATGCATCACACTGACATCCACAGGTCCTGTAGTGGCATTCAATTGGTGCACCTGTATTTGAATTTTTCCGCTCAGACTACCTGAAATAGACAAAGCAGAAGCTTTTTTTTTTTTTTGTCACCCTTCCCCCCATCTTTTATCTTTTAATGGGAGTACAGAGAGGAAAGAGAAGGAAGGAAGGGAGGTGGCAACAGTAGGAGGGGGCTGCAGACTCTGCAGGATTGGCAGCAAAGGTTCATTCACATACGTTTATTCCACACAAAAAAAAGAGAGTATTCAACCACTTTGAATAGATCATCATAACTGCTTGTCTGGTCAGCTTTATCCTTAGAGTTTCAAGTTATAGGGGTCGATGTGTAATCTAGGGGTCTTGTCTAGCTGCCTCTATTAAAAAGTGAGGCACTCAATACCAGCTGCACTACGCAGGGTGCCTCTATCTGTAATAGTGCCATCAACAATTCTGAAGATGTACTTTGAGTGCACACGGGATAGACAGACAGTCTGTTGCAGCACTGAAATTTCCAGAGCTGGTCACAGCTGATTTTGTGCTAAATACACTAATCTTTTACATCAGCTCTAGTCCTTTAATCAGGAAGGTATTCATTCATTGATATGCTTCCAGTTGAGGCAAATTAAATTTGCCTTGATAGGCTTTTTCCTGCTTCTGAAACAATTAGGAAACAATCCAGAGTTTAACTCACACAGCAGTATCAAAGGGTATTTTGGGGGTAGGGTGTGTCCTGTCATTAGTTTATAGCATTTTTTTATTGTTTCTCTTTTTCTGCCTCTATTTTTCCAAAAATAAGTATTAATTGTGTTTCTTCTGGTGATTAAATACAAGAAATTTATCAACGGCTTTGATTCTTTATCTTTTTCTTTTTTTTCTCAGTAGGTTTTGTGGTAAAGGAAGAGTGGTCTTAGAAACTGCATTCCCTATCTTGCAAGAGGGAAATTCTCCCTCTGTTTTGAAACAGGAAGGAACACAAGAAAGTGGGCAGAATCTGAAGCCCTACGAAGCCGAGTCTAGGTGTCTGAGGATCTGGAGGCTTTCCTTTTAAAGCAATAAATGTTGATCTCCTTTGTCAGCATAGTTTCCTAGACGCATTTGTTACCGCTGGCCCCTATGCCCTTCTCATCTACTCACCTGAATAAATCTAAAAAGAAAGGAGGAAACTAATTGATGCTTGAATCAAAAAGTCTGATGTAAATTTACCCTTTGTGATACATACCACAGATACAGAATACGGTCTGCCCTCCTCTTTTCACATACCTTGCATCTAGACGCATTGCGCATTATTTACTTGACCATACAGGGAAAAGCTGCCAAGGACAGTTGTAAAAAAGGGAGAAAGACAATCACAGTTTTTCCTTTCCAGACTCTCAGTCCCATTTCTGTCTGCTTTTGCTCCTCTCTCTTAAGACTTAAGACTGTAAGCATCAGTCCCATGTTATAAAAGCTCTCAAGCTTGGAGGCTGAGAAGAAAGTGGAAACTAATAATGACATGGCCTTCAGTGCTTTGTTTGCAATGAACAGTGACAACAAAAGATTCCTCCAATGATCTAAGCCTGCTGAAAACACAGTGCCATTTCTTCCCTTGAGAAGTGAAGCAAGGAGCGTATTGACAGTATGTTCTTCCTTTTTAGATTAAGGTGTTTGAACCCTAGGACAATTTTAAAACCTGAGAGACTACAGTATTTCATCTAGATCCACAGAAATTTGGCTTCATCCTCCCTCCACCATCCAGTTTTTCCATCTCTATTGGCTTTGCTGTTTTAGTACTGGCTTTATTCTTCCCCAGATTAGGGTCTGAACTAATGAACAAATGTCTGTGCAATGCTGAGTGGCCAAATAAATGTGTCTGAATGTAGAACTCCAGCCTTCACTAGAGTCCTCCACAAGGCTTATATGGTAGGTGCTTCAAAATAAATAATGACAGAAAAAAAACCCAAAAACGTGCAACAGCTTAAAAAGTGGCCTGCCTTACATACCACTTGGAAAGCTACAGGAAAATCTCCCTTTTCATGCTTTTGTTTTGCAATGTTGTTGATTATTTTATCTTCCTCTTTGACACTAGATATCACATAGTAAATAAGACAGTTTAAAACTATTACTGCTTCCCCAGTAATACCACATAAATAATATGGGAATAACTTTACCATTTACATCTTAAATACCAGAGTTCTGATTAAATGTATTATGCAGCTCCTTACAGATCACCTCCCTGTGAGAGGGATCCAATAGCAGACTGGGTTACTATTACCCCTCAGGTAGTAAGGGAACTTTGATGCTGTTCCAGACTTCTTAACCATAACCATAATTTGCATCTGTTAGTCCATTCATAAAAAAAGAACACCACAAACTTTTGTGAAGTAATCATTTTTTATTTTTAACAGAAAGGAAAAGATTTTGCCGAGAAATACCTTGTTTGAAGTTAGTATTGCACTCAAGGGGACATCCCAGACCACACCATGAAAGTAAAATCTTAGTCTGAGTCTGGCTACTCTGAAGGTGACCACAGGTGTTCGTGAGAAATCTATCCACCACATATATCTAAGATAACACATGAAGCTATACCAGTCTGAGTGTTATCAATAACACAACATTAGTAAAAACTGTGAGGATATTTTTTCCTTCTTTGTTGCAATCAGCAGGGTCATGGCAGCAGTGTTCTTTATACATTATGGTCTGCTGATGTTTCTTGAAAGCATGTGAACTTTGTGTTGTTGCAGGTGAGGATAATTTTTTTGTTAAACACAGAAGTTTGAAAATCCTCATTCCCTGTGTTGCAGATTGAGAAGGTCAGGTATCCTGTATATAGTCTGGATTGAGGCAGGCTCTGACACAAATATTTATTTTATTTATTTATGTTTTTTTCAAGATAAATCAGAGTTTTTCCATTGACCACCATTGGATACCAAGGGCGCACGTGCTCCTCCTCCTGTCCAGGGTTAGAATGAATTGCTTTGTGTTGAAATGCCTTATTTGAGTTCAGGCTTTTCCTGCCCTGAGAAATATAGAATGTTTGTTACAAGGCTGTATACTTTTAAATGTTATTTCACATTATAGCCTGGTTTTGTTTTTTTATGGAAGTGGACCAGGATTTTATCCAGAAGCATACGTTAATGAAAAAAGTCCTCCCATTAAACACTACGTATTGGTAGGAGCACATGGCTGCTGTCCTCACAAGGCTACACTGCCTGCCTATTGATTTTTCTTGTCGAATTTAAGGTATGTTTTTGACCTATAAAAACAAAAATGGCATGAGACTTTCACAATAGCTGCAGGCATTTGAGGGACTTGAACTGATATTTTGTAAATCTGAGAGGGAGGACTTGCAGCAGAGTTTCCCTGAAGGTGCCTTCAGCTGTGAACTTATTAAAATCATCTTTGTAAACCTTCAGGGTACTCTGCAAGGCATTTCTATTTCCTTATACCTTTGGAATAGAGGGAGGAGCTTGAAAGGGCAGATACTGTTTTATAAAGGCAGCTTTTAATAGAAAATTTGTCCATATAATTTCAGGCAAGTTTTTTTTGTAAATGTGTATTAAAATCAAAATGAGGTGTCCTATGAAGGTATCTGAGTGCTTAAAAACATGTTTTAGAAATAAAAACGTGTAATGTTTGTGTTGATGGTGTATTACTTTGTGCAGTGGGAGAATAAAAGAGAGAAGGAAAATCTTCCACATTTCTCAAGATTGATAAAACTTAACTGCTCTGGGTTGTGGGAATTTAAAGTGGGCTTGGCAGGCCGTGGATTTGCTGACTCCTCTAGAATGCTGTGTATTGACCCATGTACTATTAAGTGTAGAACAGCCTTTCTGAAGATGCAAAGTGTATCTCTTGACATCGCTACTTGTTCAAGCAACATAAAGAGACATACTGGGGAAGAAGGAAGCAGGAGAAGCAGAACAACTTCATCTGTTAGGTTTTTTCCTTTAACAGAAAGGCAGATTTCCAAGAAAGACTATCATACAGTCACTGCTCATTTGGCAGAGAGATTGTTTAAGGCGAGGAGAGGGGGAGGAACGTGCATGTGGTTATGTATGGGTAGATGGATGGTAATGTGAACAAATGGGAGAAGTGCAGATATCAAATATAAAAGAGAAACAGTGGATGTAATACAAGGAAGAAAAGGCAAGAATAAAAGAGGGAAAGGAGAGCTAAATACATCAACAGAAAGTTTCTGAGGTAGGAGATAAGTGAAAGAAAAATGAGGTAAAACTGAGAAGAAAGTAACCATAAAAATTGCTGCGATACAATGAGTTAGATTATTAATGAAATTAATGTTGTTAGAAAAGTGTTGCTATTAAATATATGGCACAATAGTACAACAAATGGTTATTATTTCTTCCTTAATTTTTGGGGGGTATGTTTGAGTCTTTTTGGGTCCAGTGGCTTTGGCCATAGTAGAAAGGAATATGCAGTGCTGACTTTTTCACAGAGTTTACTATGTGTAGTCTCTGGACTAGCTGGTGTCAGGTAAATCAAAACAATAACTATCAGAATCAAAACAATAATTATCAATCATTTTACACAGGCCAAGACCTTCCTTGGGGATATGCAAATTACTAGGAATTAATTAGCCTTATCCATTTTGACCAATAGGTGGCAATATTAATTTTTCCATTGGCCTCTGTAACGATCTGCTATTCTAAATTTTAAATAATAGTCTCTGAGTTCATTATAACATTTTTTTGTTTGTCCTACTGCAAGTGTATTAAATGATAGGAAGTGAAAATATTCATAAGTTTCCAGACAATTTAATCCTGTTTGAAAGAAGTTAAAATAAAAGGGCAAGGAACATGAGAACTTCTATCAGATCACCAGAAGTCTACTGACAATGCTTTTGTATTCCAGCACCTCCGTTTTTGTTTACGATCCAATTCATATTTGCTGTCTTTATGGTACTGTTTACTTTAATATCATGACTGGTCTTCCTTTTTGTGTTTTTCAATTAATTTTCCTCTTCAGTTGCTTAATTAGAAATTGGAGATTGTGTGCATAACATGAAAGATCTAAATTCCTGCTTTACAGTTTTTCAATTCTATTTTTGTTTGTATGTGCTCTGTATTCTTAATCATCTTGTTTGTTTTTCAGTATGAGTTTTTCTTAGCATGTTACTGTCTTAAGGAGCAGAGTTTTCCTGAGGCCATTGTCAATACTTGGCAGAGTATTTCCTTGAGTTTTAGTCAATTGCCAACACTCGACTTTCTAGAGCAATGTTGATACAGATATGAGACATGACAGAGGTACTGTAGGTGCACCTTCATTTTCAAACGGAATTTATTTCTGTCCTGTGTTTTATCAAGGTCTCTCGCCGCATCCATTAAACTTCTTCCACTTGCTCAGAAGCTAGAAATCAGTATTTTTCACATGCAGAGGGCCAACAATCTTGTCATTATTTTTAGCCAAAACTAACACAGGGTTAATAGGAAGCTTTATCTGAGCACAGACTAAAAGATTTGGCTCTTCACAAAGATGGCACATTAAAATGTGTTTTCTTAAAAAGAAGACGATTCCATCTAAAACAATACTATAGCATTTTTCGGTAAAATGAACTACTTGAAAATGACTTATTGCAGTGGGGTTTGCAGCATTGTTATATCTTTGGACTGAGGTATGGAAACAGTTAAAATGATTGTCAAAACAGGAAATGTACAGTAGCAGAAAGTATCTAGACAAAATATGCACAGATTTTTTATGACCGTTTGGCTTGACTTTGTTTATGAACTCTTTTTCGTTAGGCAGTTTTCTTTGTGGCTCTTGAAATTCTCTACAGCAGTTCTCATGGATTTGTAACAGCTCAAATTGAAAAGTGTTACGTAAACTCCAGTAATATCAGCACTTTCTTTTACTTTCAGCCTCAAAGTCAAGCCAGGTTCATCAAATCTCAGGTCATTTGAAATCCTTGGTGAATCTAGTGCATGCAGGGGATGAACCACGGAAAAGCTAGTGGGTAGCACCCTATTTATGTTGAAACTGGTCAAGCTCAGAGAGCTCACCCCATCAAAAAAATAAAAAAAGAGTGTATGAGAACTTCTACCAGCGGAAATGTCAGCTTTTGTAAGTAGAGATGGCACACAGATTGAGCTGCTGTTTAATTCAGATGCTTCACTGTCTGTGAGATGTTTCTGCTCCTCAAGCTAGACAGAAGTTTGTAGCTCTTTCTCTCCCGTTTCTAAGAATCATCCTTGAAAGTAATTTCTTCACTGCAGTATCACTTATATCTGGTATGAACAGAGCTGGTGTGAAGCACTCCCAGTACAGTTTCTCTGAGATACAAGGTACTGCCATGTGTTAGCTACGACTGAATAGAAGCTTGTTAATGGCCACCCTTGCAGCTGAATCAACAAGCCATAAGCTAGCAAAAGTAGAGGTATTTAATCTCTGATCCTATGAGTAGTTTTGTTTTTGCCACCCATGATGATGCCGGTAAAATACAGACACATGAAACTGAATGTCAAAGCCTCTAGCTGTGACTCTTTAATTAGTACTTCAGTTACTGTTTAATTAGTATTTGACCACAATGTATACAGTGTTTCTGAGGTTAGCTGAAGGGCTCTCAGTGGTCTTTTAACTTCATTTTTAAGCCAGAGTTTCTTTCAGAAGGCAGCAGGGTGTCTTAAATTCAAGCTGATGACTTACTGTGTGTTATGACCCAGTCCAAATCAGTACTATCAGACTGGATAGAAAGAGGACTGTAAAGTAACTGCCTTGCAGTGAAAAGGAATTATACCTCATTTGGAGCAGATAAAAGACAAAAGTGTTCCAAACCAATCGCATCTCTGTGTAGTGAAGTCACAAATTGAAACAGGATCAAGAATGACATATGAAGAACATCTTATGTACTTCTTAAATTATAGCAATATAACGAAGTCCCAACACCATACTGAGGAAAAGTCTAGGCTGTTCTTCTGTCTCTAACACAGCCAGAGATGTTCAGGAATATGAGAGACAGAGTGTAAGTGAAGTTGCTCTTCCCTTGGAAATTCTTCCTAATCAGCAGTTCTTCCCTGACCAAAAATCACAGAATCACAGAATCACAGAATGGTAGGGGTTGGAAGGGACCTCTGTGGGTCATCTAGTCCAACCCTCCTGCCAAAGCAGGGTCACCTACAGTAGGCTGTAGAGGACCTTGTCCAGGAGGGTCTTGAATATCTCCAGAGAAGGAGACTCCACAACCTCCCTGGGCAGCCTGTTCCAGTGCTCCGTCACCCTCAGAGGGA
>Ga0181612_152062_pt1 | contig 22914 bp, 15 predicted proteins | sample HoacroProtozoa21_FD_119630 | JGI IMG/M metagenome (GOLD analysis project Ga0181612, IMG submission 119630) | Hoatzin crop microbial communities from Cojedes, Venezuel. Combined Assembly of Gp0051906, Gp0051904, Gp0051908
ATAAGAAAGAAATTCTTCACCTAGGGAGTGGTGAGGCCCTGGAACAGGCTGCCCAGAGAAGCTGTGGCTGCCCCCTCCCTGTCAGTGTTCAAGGCCAGGTTGGATGGGGCTTTGAGCATCCTGGTCTAATGGAAGGTGTCCCTGCCCATGGCAGGGGGGTTGGACCTACATGATCTCTAAGGTCCCTTCCAACAAAAAAACATTCTGTCACATTGGTGTTCTTCAGGTAAATGACAGGTTTTTTTGGCTTTTCCTTTCGTGCACTAATTCATTTTCAAAGAAGTTTGCAGAAATTGTAAAGAAAGGCAGGTTGTTTTTTATTTGCACATGCATGCATGAGTGCACACACTGCAAATGCCATTTTGCTTGTATGGTGGATATTTGCCCCTTGTAGAGTTTTTGCTTTTTTGTTTCTTTTTTTATTGTGAGCCTGTCTATGTTTCCTCTGTCAGTACTGTGTTTTGTGTTTGAGATTCCAGTTTTATATTATTGCAGTTCTATACAGCTAATACAAAAAAGATTATAGTGTATGAGGCTCAGGCACTCTATATGCCATGTTTCCCACAGTCACTATTAAAATCTAGATGGTTGCCACAAACCTTTTCATGGATAGCTTTGGTGAAAATGACTTTCAAATCCAGTTTTTCTACTAACTAGGTATTAAAAATTTTGCACTGTACTGTAAAAGGGCAGAGGGACAGTTTTTGTCTCCAGAACAAAAAAATGTTCCTTATTACTTGAAAAAAAAGAGTGATAGTGCCTGTTTACCCTTGTATTATTCCTTGATCCACTCTTACCATGAAATTAAAAAAATAAAATTCCAACCTGAGATGGTGTCTAGGAATAATCACTTAAATAGATTTTGTTCAGGAGTTTAAATAATTAACAGTTTTTTCCTTATTCTGTTTGTTCTTTCAGGGCATTCTACCTGGACAAGTCAAACTTGCCTACAAATTCAACATCTAAAGCAGCTTATATAGATAAGGTAATTAAAAATGTTAAGTTCCTAATTAAACTTTGCATGTTACACACTGTGTTATTGTAATCCTTTCCTGAGGCTTTCTTAATTCCATCAGAAGATGAAATTATTTAAAGCTGGCACAAGGGGAGGGGAGCAGGGAAAGGAGGAGTCTCTTGCAGCTTTTTGTCCCCCCTCTGTTTCAGTGGTCAATGTGGTGCCATGTGGTTCTGTATCAAAAGGTGTGGCTGGAGGGCTTCAGTGTATTTGAGCAGGGGAACCATAGCTTTCCTTTCACACTGTGCTTTCAGAGCAATGCAGTTGCTCCAGGAGCATGTGGAGGGTGGAAGGATACAGTGGGGGGAGAGCAGGGGCAGGCAGAAGTTCTTTGTTCTGAAAACTGGAAGCGCTGTTACAAATTAAATACTCCTTCAGCATCCTGCTCAGAAGGCTTTCTTCTGAACCTCCTCATTTAAGCTGGCTTCAAATGCCTTCATCTGGCTTTAAACCTCTGTGACTGAGAGATCCCGGGGGCTATGAGAGATCCCGGGGGCTATGAAAATGCATTTAATGCTCTTTCCTATTGTTGGAGAATTAATGCCCATATTGCAGCCCAACAGTGGGGAAAAAAGAAGTTCCTAGGGTCGTGCCTACACTGACTTCAAAAGTGACTGAGCTACAGTGGCTTGAGAAATGCAGTGATCATCAGCTGAGCCCTCTAACAGACTACACTTTTATGTCGCTCTCATCCAGCACGAGTGTTAACAGACTGATGGTTCCTGTTTCTCGGATCCGTGCTGGTCCGCATGGGAGGGGAGAGAGAGGACATATGCCTGTGCCTCTCCTTCCCTGGTGGGCCGGCAGCTTGGCTTTCTGAGCAGTCACAGGTGCAGCAGGAGACCTTTAGCTGTGTGTGGAGTGCTTGTTACCCTTAAACCTGCTCCCTACCTATTTCAGTGACAAGTTCAAGGGCAAGATAAAGGCATCTCATAATCCAGATCTGACCAAGGGATGCTAGGTTAAGCTAATGCATTTATTTTGCAATTGGAGGAAGCTGCGAGTGAGTGCGTGATCTGTTTGTGGCTGTGCCTTTTGCTTTATTCTCCGTAGCTCTGCATTAGTAAATAGCACCAGCTAAAATCGATTTAAATGGATGCAAGTTAAACCAATAGGACTTAAAACAAGTTATATCTATTTGTGTCCAGGTTTAAATATGCTCACTGTTATAATTTTTTTACTTGACCTCTCTACTTTCCAATAAAGTAACCTTCATTTAGGAGCAAGTGAGGCTGCCATTTCCCTAATTAGTTAAAAAAGTCTTTAGGCAGTTAATCTGCCTTTCAAAAAATTCATTCTTTGAGTAGCATGGGGGTTTGTTGGAATCTTTAAGTGTTCCTGGAATAAACAGAATAGGAGATTTGGAATGATGAGGTCTACAAAGCTGTCTTGTGAATGTCTTCTTTACAGCCTTCCACTTGAAACCGCCTTCTTTACTAGGTGGATCATTTATTTCCCGTACAGGGATGCTGAGGTTTCCAAGTCTGGCTATAAAGTGTACTGTTCTTGATTTGTAGTATGTTTTTGTCACTTCTTTTCATTTTTATTTTTCTATGTTGTTAGTCAGAATTAGGAACTATACATTTGCATAAAAAAAAGGACAGTGTTGCCTTAATTTTAAGCTGATTTCCTCAGTGAGTCTATTAACCAGCCTTGGCATCCCTCCTGTATATGTGTATGGTTGTAGATTGCCTCTTCCTGGGCTTCCCTTTTTTGCCAATACCTTTAATGGAAATGGCACAGATGGTCTATTTACTGAAGTTAAAAACACTTCTATAGGCAGCACTGGGAATGAAACGGTCAGTGACGGTAAGAATTTAAAAGTTTGAAAAAGTTGTGGTAGGTCCTGTAACAGAACACTGTGCTCTCCATTTATGCTATGGAATTTGGCTTCGGCTTTCTCAGCCAACCCTGCCGTTCCATCTGCATCTGTGATGATCCGCTCTAAAAGAGCGTTTCATGTGCTCTCAATAGCAAATATTTAAATATCTCTCTCTCTCTCTCTCTCTCTCTCTCTCCCCCTCCCTCTCCTGCAGCTGATGAGGCCTCTCAATTGCTCGGATGAACTTTACCGACTGATAGGGTCCTTTATCCGATCCAAGCGCACCGCCGCCTGCGCATACACGGCGTGCAGTGCTTCCGGAGTTGGATTGCTTTCAGTCTCTTCCGAACTCTGTAGCAGGCTTGGAGCTTGTCACATCATCATGTGCAACAGTGGAGTTCACCGGTATGACAATTTATTTTCCTCCCTTTGTCTCAGTCAGTCACTGTAGGTTGGAGACTGCTGCTTTTTATTTGTAGAGATGTCTTACACTAAAGATCTAACATCTTAGACTAAATAGCTAACACACTTAAAAGATTTGTGGAGAAATTCTAGAACTGTATTCGCAATGATTGACAGACATGAGCAGTGCGATTTTGGTTTGTGCAGTTGTAATGGATTGTTCCTCATTCAGGTCAGAAAAAGGCAGAAATCGTAACTGCTGAAGCAGAAAAAGGAAGGTTTCCTAGGTGAATAACACATACTGTATTAAAATCATAATACAGGCAAGAAATGCTGAAATTAGTATTTGCTTTGCAAGCTAGGAGTAATCATAGTAGAGCTTGTTTCAAGGAAAAAAGCGAAACAGAAGAGATGCATTTTTGCAGGTGTGCCTTGTAATAGCTAGAAGTTCAGCCTGTAGAACAGTTGGTGTCATTAATACAATATAAAAAAATGACCTGAGCTATAATCAACTGATCTTTGTCATCAGTGCTAAGAGATTTTAATAGACATATGTGTATATGACAATAGCGTCGTCATAGAGTTCTCTAGTGCTTAATGACATTCGTCAAAGGCAGCACTATGCTTATGTTCTAGCTGGGCAGATTACAGTTTTTTTCTACACTATACCAAAAAAGCAAAGTCTACATTTGGAGAGGGGGAAAAAAACCCTGAAAAACAATAACCCAAACATAACCAAGAATCTGATGCTAAATATCTGTTCTTCTTATAAGAATTTCAAACTGTAGATTACAGGTAAGAGTATGTTAAAAATATGCTCCTTTTTTTCTGATCTATGAAAATACTGATTTTAGCAGACTTGGTTACCAGTAAGTTGTGTTAATATGAGCATTACTTTCTCCACATTTTAAGTAGTGTTCTTTCTTTAAAAGAGCTTTGGGGAGGGGTTCGGGGGGGAGGGATACAACGTAGCTGCAATGCAGATTATCAGGCTTGAAAACAGGAAAATCTCCATGTATAGCCAACACAAGTTTTATAAAAACAATACTTGCCATTTCTTTTAACAGAGTTTACAACAGACTATTTGTATTGCTCTTTATCACTGATACAAGTGTATATAGCATGCTGTATACTGAACTTGATTTTAGGCAATAACAGAAAAAGGCTGTATTATTTAACACTAGTGACTATATCAGATGACAAGGGAAATACTATACAGCATGGATTGACATGAAGTTGTCATTTCAGAAGACCATGAAGCTATACAGCTTTTCTCTGGCTCTTTATCTTGGTGTCAGTTTCATGTCTTATGTGATCAGAAAAGACTTTGGGCTTCATTCTGCCATTTCGTAATAAAGCTGAAAAAGACTACCTCTGGGTTTCATGATTTCATGGATGAAGTTCTGAATTTGCCAGTATATTTGTGCTAAAGATGGTTATAGTTTAATAATAAAGTCAGAGCAACTTTAATAGCCTCAATAAACTATGACCCCACAGTGTGTGGGTCACAAATTATTCAGAATAATTTGGTGACTGAATAAGAGATGGTATGCTTGATACTGAATGTGAGCTGTTCTTAGATGGAAATAAATTATTCATCAAATTTCTGCTCAAAACTAGGGCTAATTCAAAGGTATAAACTATTAAATGTATATTGGAGTATATTATAAAACCAGAAAATGTTAGTAAACCAACCCATTCGACTATATTATGAGCAATGGGGTTGGGGTTTAAATGTGTTGTGTGTGGGTTTCCATCTCGATGTTAAAGGATTCAAGATCACCTGTTTACATAAAGTAAAGGTGCAAAACACTTTTCTCTAAAGCATGACTAGCTCTGCTTCACAGAAAGTCCGTTTGAGCTTTTGTACAAGGTACTGTTACTTCACTTGTGCATTAATACTGCCTTTGTGGCTACCATCTGTTCAGAGAAAGAGACATCAACTCTTGGCATTATCAGAGGCATTTTAAGACAGGCCCTCCAGGAAAAAGGAATGCATTACTTGAGATTTTATAGGTACTCAAAGGAGTTTTTGCCCTGAATTTCTGAAAGTTCAGAAGAAAACTCATGTAGTTAGAGACTGGAAGGGATTCTTGTGCTATTATTTTTTCAAGTGGTAACAGTTGAGGAAGTTTTTTTCCTGAAGTTATTGTTGTGCATACAAACTGGATGGATGAAGAAGTTTTTCCTTAGAATGTGAAGTCATATAAAGTCACTTGATGTGCTGTTTTCTCTTTCTGGCCTCCCTAGGCCACATCTCTACAGTCCAGTACTAAGCAGGCTCTGCTTTTTGGCATTCTGAAATTGCCTTTGTCAGGATAGAAAGCTTACTTTGTCTCCAGCTAGTAGGCTTGCTGGGTGAATTTTGTTCCTGGCATTTCTACTGCTAAATTTTGCTGTGTTTTTTGTGAACTTGCTCTCCTCGCTGCTCTGCAGAGGGAAACTGTCTTGCAGCACCATGAAATCCTGTGAGGGGGACAGAAGAGGGAAGAGCAAGATGCTGGATGTGATCGAGTCCTATAGACGTAGATGATTTTGCTTGTTGCCTGCGATCTTGAAGGCTTCAAGATTCTTCTGTTTGTTGGAATATTATTTCATCAGGGCAGATAATCTGGCAAAATAATGCTCTTTAAGTTGTAAGTTAGTTCTTTAGAGTTCAAGCTACTGATTTTCAGTGAGAGGTTATTTATCTCTGGTCGTATTCAGTGGTATATCTGCCCTTCTGTGATCCTAGAAACCAAATGCTGTGAAGTGCTTGATTGGATCAGTTGCAGAAACCCACGTTTTGTAGGCCCAGACCAAGGACTGATGACTGTTTTTGAATACTATGCTACAGATATTAGTGTTGAAAACTGGTATTATCTACAGATGCTGCTAGGCGAGCAGATAGAGGAAAGATGTGAATTGTCCTTGCAGGTTTAACTTGGAAAGTATATTCTTCGCTTATTAGTCTTGCCAGCTTAAAAAATCAAGAGTAATCAACGCAGAGTAAGGTTCCTGTATGCTTTCTTTTAAAAAAAAACCCCTCATTTTAGCCTAATTTCTATGATTGGTCTTCAACGGGAGAGGGTGTCTGAGGGTCTGTGGAAGAGTGGAGGGTGCTCTGCTGGTCAGCATCTTTCTTTTGTTTGGGGGGACTGGGAACTGAGCAAACCATTAATGTGTTGGAATTTAGATAAATCTAATAGAGTTTAAACAAAATATATATGAGCCTTCCCTCACTCAATTTATCTCTTACTGAACTGACTGAAGAGCCCTTTATGTGTTTTCTCAACTTAGTTGGCATGGATTGACGGGGAGGGGGGATTCTGCCACCCCTCCTTCTAACGAGAAGTGAATCCCCGATCGCTTGGGAGGGAGGCACTGGGTGCCAGTCCGATGCAGAAGAGGCCAAGAACTATGAAACAGCAGCTTTGTCTGCTTTGACAGTGATTGCTGATCTCTGGATCAGCAGTGTCTTGGTTTCTGACTTCTCTGTGATCCATATTAAATTGCTTTTTTACACTGCACTAGACTCAAACAGCTTGACAAGAGTTCATATGTTCATCCCTATATCCAAGATAATGCTGGGGATTTTGGATAGCTGGTGATTGCTGTGCTTTGATTTTTATTATGACAATATGTTTACCAGTTTGCATTAGAGTCTGAAATCCTATATCTATTTCAGACAGAAGTTCTTTTCAAATATATTTCGATCACCAGAAAAACAAGGATGGGGAAAAATAAGTCCCTTTAACCTTCACTGTCCTAAGTGACGTGTGAATAATACAAACTCCCCTTGGATTATTGTAAGTGAACGTGCCTTGTTGATCAACATCAGGAACGGAGCTCTAAATTAGTCCAAGAAATCAATAGTTTGCATTTCTGTTTTCCCTTTTTTATCATCCATAATTATATTTCTGCCTGTCAATCAGCTGTTACCCTGTATACAATGCTCTGCCTCCTTTACTTACATTCGTTCTGTTTGAAGTTGCAATCACTCTGTACAAATGTAGGTGATGAAAGGCACTTTTAAATTTTATTGACTCATGATGCTAGCTCCTGCTTTGAGGGAGAAGAGTGAGACTGCACTGCACAGACATGTCCTAACCTCTTTCCATGCCAAAATGAAATTAGGTGCAGCAGCTGCACAAGTCTGTTCAGGGATGATAGGCCTTACAGGCTCAAAGGAATCATTTAATGCATCCAAATGAAACAAGTACCAAGTTTATTTAAAATTTTGCATTTCCTTGCAAGGAGGATTGAGAGAAAATAAGTCTTTTATAATCTTGATGAACCCCAGAAAAATCACTGTCTTATTTTCTTTTCTGAATTTTAATTTCCCTTCCAGAAAGTCTCTCCTTAGTGTTACCATCCTTCAAGCAGCGGGGTTCTGGCTGGCAGTCGCTCAGCTGAATGATGAGGCAGGTTTTGCCAAGGGTTGATTATGCTGTCTCCTGTAGCTGGCACAGCTCCTGCAATCCAGCTAAACCTGTTCCATCTCCCACCGAGCAGAGCAGTTACACCATAAGCTGTCCATCACGGCCAGTTGCCTTTCTGTGTGAAACAAGGTGAAAAACAGATAGTCTGAATTTGTATTTTGGACATTCTATCATAAGTATTCTTCCTTTTAGATTATTTTAGAAATTTTTCTGTAGGAATGTAGTTCTGAGCTCAGTGGCTGTGTGGTACAAAAAAAAAAAGCCTCCTTGAAGTTTTGCAGCTGTATTTAGGCTGGCTATTAGCTCCACAGTAAGAAGACTTTCTGGGGTTGGTGGGACTACTTTCAGGAGGCAGGTCAGCACAGGCAGAAAAGCTAATCCTTGCTTCTCTCCAGCCTTCTGGTCTAAACTGTGCTTTTAGTCCTGCTACCTTCCCATTTAGTCAAGATTCCCTTCTATTTTTTTAAATGGCAGTTTTGTTATATCTGTCTACAATTAGTGTATTTTTGTATACCTTACCTACAGAGGCATAAACAAACTTTTCGTAAAGTGGTTCAGGATAGTAGAGTATTTCATTCTGTGCTAGTTACTATTTGAAAACAGTTATGTAATTGTTAAATATGTGAGAATTTGTCTTAAAATAAACAAGACATTTAGCACAAACAGGTCGTTTCTACAGTGATAATCATTTTATTTTGATCTATATTTGCCTTTTATAGGCAATCTGGTACATTTTTGCTTTGTTCTCTAATACGCATGTGAAGGACTATAATCTTAGAGACCTCTTGCATGTTTTAAATTCTGAGACACTATTTTGTATAAAATGCAATCTGAAAATGCAGAGAAGTGCCTAAAATTCACTGAGGCACATAAGATGGATCTAAGTTGTTACTGGTATGGGTTTCAAGGCGTTCTTTTTTTGTATTTGGATTCCTTTTAACATTATGGACATTTAGTAGCAGGGTTGACACACAGCTCGATCACTGTGCTCTGTAGAATCATCCTCTCACGCTTCAGTGCCTGCAGTATTGCCTTATCTGCAGTCCAGGTCTTTGGGAGGATCTGATTCTTCCTTACAAAATCTGCTATGTTACAACAAAAATAGAATAGATCCTCTCAAACAATCTAAAACTTACCCAAATCTTCTTTGATTTTTGAGGTGGAAGAAAGTTAAGTGAATAACCTGAACTATTACAAGACACGAAATAAATTGCAGTTTTCCAGCAGATTTTGTTGCCTGCTGACATGGGAAGAAGCCTTTAACCTGAATGATTTTCTGCACAGAGCAAGAGACAATAGCCAAAGCTGGGTTTGCAGTTGACTTTAGATTTTTTTTTTTTAAATTTTTTTTTTCAAGTATAACTGAGAATGAGTAAACAAATGGCATGGGATACTTTGACTCTCTTGGAAATGCTGTTCTTTCAGCAAACAAAGAATGTTTAATGGCGGAGGTGCCTCCTTGCAACATTTCCTTTAAAGGTGGCAAGGTCTTGAGAGAAGAGTGTGTGTGAAAAAATGCTCTGTGCAGTTTTTGAACACTGACAGAAGATGTATGGTCAAAATAAGGGCGCTTTTTTTTTCATTATTCTTTGAAAAGCTCTCTTTTTTAAAAAAGGTAGAATAGTCACATTTTATTTCTGGAAATAGATTGGATGACAGTAATATTCCAAGTAAACTACAGAAAAAAATCGTCATTACCTACTACACATTTCATGCTTTAGGATTAAAAATTATTCCCTCTGCCTGCGAGATGACATTCTGTTCAGCAAAGTTTCAGTGTATGGGCACAGAGAATGCAAACTTCAGTTTTACTTGCATGGAGACATATTTCCACAATGAGAACAGCTTAGAAATTGTGGGAGAATCTTGAGTTAGGCCTGTCTATAGTTTTTATGCTTATTTCTTACAGTCCTGAACAACATTTTCCCTCCTTTTTAGGTTTACTGTGGACTATTTTCTTCTTTGGGTTACTCATCAGAATCAATACATATTACCTAGCCATCACTAGTAATTATAGAGAAATACCCAAAAGTTCACCCCGACGTGACTTGCTTTAGTACTAAGTTTTTAATTGCTGCATACACTGACATAAATAATAGCTGCTCTGTAAGCATTAATTTAAATGACAGCAGAAAGAAGTGAATACTTAATAGTGTAATCGTTTTAAAAGGTGGTCAAATGTAGGTATGATTAGCTTATGATGTATGGAAAGAAAGGTAATTAAAATAATAACAGTAGCATTAAATTACATGTTGAGTAGAAGCTTTAGATTTTAATTAGACTATGCATACATGCATCCTTTGCATATTTTTTTCGTATTCACATAGCCAGAACATAATTCATTTCAACATCTCTGACTGTGGTAACTACTAAACTGATTTGTTTCACCTCATCTTTTCTATTCTGGGCATTTTTCTAAGGGATGTTTTGATGCATCTTTGGATGTAGGATGGCTGGAATCCTAACTGAAACCTGAGAATGAATTGAGCGATGTAGAATCTTTTTGCTCTGGTAACATAGATATACATTTTGCTGGGTGGCAGCTCTGTAGGTAGTGTACGTGAACTCTAAATAATTATTTTTTCTTTCAGGTGACATTAAACAAGCTGTCATGAAATAATCCATTTCTTAGAAAATTTCAACCTGTTTTCCTCTTCTACAACTCCATTTTTCAGTGTGGCTGTATGTCTATCCAGCCGATTTGCAGCCCTTTAGTAAAAATCACATCCAGTCAGAAACAAATGGACTGTTGGCGGTAGAAAATGATTTAATCTATTTTGTTCAGGATGGTCTGATCCAGAAGATGTTTGAAAGTTTGTATTTAATCTTCACATCAATACTGTCATGACTGATGGAAGACCGGGAATAGCAGGCAGGGGCTGGGAACAGCTGCAGCCCCTTCTGTTTCTTGGAAACCAAACGGGTGAAATGAGGAATTCTCAGCCCAGTTGTGCTGGGAAAGCCAATGTCTGTGCTGCCTTGCTGCTGTAATCTGTCAAGGCAGGGAATTTGTGGTTCTAGCTGACATAAATTCTGAGATGATGAATTTGGGTCTTTTGTTTTTCTGGCATAAAAGAAGAAATGAGAGGAAAAGAGACTGAGTGAGAACAGATTTTTATTTGTTTACACTGTAAAATATATGGATTTGGGATTTATGCTTCCCATAACAGAATGTTATGAGAGCACTGAAGTAGTTTTTCTCCTAATATTTTCCTGATTTGGTTTGTCTGGGCTGATTGCATCCAAATGACCAGATACTTTCAGTGGTCAGAACTGCTTCCAAATTGCTTTTTAAACTTTAATACCATCTGCTTCTCAGCTCTCAAAATGGGAGAGAAGCATGGATTATTACATATTGCACATATTTGCTGACAATCCTTGCTATTGAGCCTTGCTCAGACCACCAGAACAGTCTTACCATGTGAGGAATTCCCAGCTTTCATATTGTTGCATAAAATTGTACTAGTTGTATTGGTTTAAATTTGCGTTTGCTTGATCTCTCTGCTTGGCAGCCCTATTGCTGAGGTACTTCCAGTTACGACTTTTCCATGTTACCATCTGATGTTTCATGTGTGCATTTGTTTCTTTCACAGCTGGTTTCCCGGGCAATTTGATTTGCGGTAACAAATATGCAGTAATTCAAAAACTATATTTGAAGAGCTGGGAGAAAGCACCAGAATGTAAAAACATGTTTACTAGTGTGTCAGTTCAGCATAGCACCATGGAAGGTTTTGTTTTATTAGAGGATGCCATCTCATTGATTCAGAATTCAACCAAGATGAAGCTATTTGAGTGTTGTTGGGATTTGTATTTAGAAAGTAGTAGCCTTACTTCAAAATTACATGACAAAAGCCATTACCAATAATTTATATTTAATTCTGCCATTCATCAGACCTTTTACATGCCTTCAGAGAAACACAAAATCTAGCGATATTAAATTGCATCTCTAATGAAATAGCATATTGAAATGCAATCATGCCACTGATGCTATTTTAAACATTTTTTAGCATATGTTAATGAGTAAGAATGTTTTTTTTAAAGAAACAGAGGATGTATCTAACCAGCATTACCGTAGGACTTCACCTTGAATGTAAAGCGTTTTATTAAAGAGTTGTGATAATAGTTAACTTCATCATTGCTGTCATCTTGAGTGTCTTCACTACTAATTTCCTAGGATACATTAAAAATATGATCCTTAGAATTACTATTCTTTTCTGCCTTGAGGTGAGATATTCAATTTTAGCCTATATGTTTCAGGATTGTACTGTAGTTGTTGCCTGTCTCCATAGTAGCCTATTAAAGAAATCTCCATTATGCTATTTTACTCTTTGTCTCTGCTTTTTCCACTCCAATTATGTCTTTACACACTTGGCAACCTTAATTCTGAATCACGGTTGGCATTGTCAAAATGTAGATGGCTCATAATGTCCACCAGCCATTTCATCAGGTTTTGGATAGGGAGCAGTCTGGCAACCGTTTCCCAAGATTAGTGTTTGCACCTATTTCTTCAAGCTGACCGTCATTTAGGAGGTTCTTTTGTTAGTTTTGATTCACGCATGCAGAATATGATTTTTCTGTTCTTTCAGTCTTTTGGGTTCCAGGAAAATCAGTTTTATGGGAAAGCTGGCTCGCTAACTGGTTGGTTGAAAGCTGTACTTTGAGCCCATTAACCTCTTTTATATCTGCAGAGGGAGTTTTTACCCTTTTTCTCTGGCTTAGATTATACCTGTCAAATTAGATTTCAGATACTTTTGCTTTTTCCCATTGTCGATGGGACAAAGCCTCATTTGCCATCTGGTCTTGAAGGTTTTTTGGTGCTGGCAAGTATTATGAGCATGTACTTCATCTGTGCAATATTTGACCCTTCAAACACCAGATGAAAACACAGTGTTTAGAATTTCTAGTCTAATATTTAATTACTGTGCACCTTAATCAAACACATGACACAAAAGATCAATAGATTTTTGCTTCAAATTAACTTTGAGGTCAGTGTATACAAGAAACTGGGGAATAAAAATTATTTCATTACCAAAGAAAATCACTTAGCTTATAAATTTTTAACGAAAGGCCATTAATAAAGCTACAGATCAAATTTAATATCTTCTACACTCACTACTGTGAAACTTTTTACAGTCCATAAATTTACTTAAGTGGTATTTAAAACCTGTCAGGGTTTGTTTTTTTCCCCAGTAAGAAAGTAAGTTTCCTCCTACAGATCTTCTGCTCAGCAAGATGAGTGTTTGATTGAAACATATTGTCTGTTCCGTGTGCATAATATAAATGATGCAGAATCTTTTGGTCAGGATTTTGCCAAAAGGCTACTCAAAAGTATATTCTAACCATGTGGTTTAGTTTTATTATTTGAACTTGAAATATGCAGCTTTTGTCAGGTTCTGCTGAGATAGGATCATTTTCTGTACACCTCATCTTTCTGGGTGAAGAGATTTGGTTATTGCAGTGCGATGGTTGTGAATGGAAAAATCATCAGGCAGTTTACTGGTGCAGAATGGAGCCACTCTCACCTCTTGGGTGACAGCAGCCCTCAAACATGTTATGCTTTCCAAAAAGTACCTGTTTCTACTCAGTTTTATTGCCTTTATCTCTGAGTCTTCGACAGCTTTGGTCTTGATTGTGTGAGACAACAACTGTCCGTCCTTGTCTTCACCATGACAACTGAAATCGGATGGCACGTCCAAAATGACTTTCCCCACTACTTCTTGTCTGGTGTGATGACAGGTTGTCCTACAGCAAGATCTTTAGCCCTGAAACTTTCCTCGTTGCTCTGACAAAGCAATTAAAGACTTTTCGTTAGGATGCGGTACTGTGATCAGTTTTTGTCCTCAGATGTTTACTTGTAGAACATTGGCAAAGTAGGAGAGGACAGTTTATTGGAAGGAATGCCTTATTTATTTTGTAAATGTCTCTTAGTTTTGGACTGAACTGCACTAATGTGCCATGAGAATAACCAAGCTAAATTAATAGCAGGAGGTCAGGATCCTGGTACCAAAGGTAGGGTCTGCATTAACAGTGGAGGGTCAGAGATAACATGTGCAGAAACCACCTGGAAAGGGATTTATGCAATTACAAAAAATTCTCCTTGGGTTGTCACGCTCTCATGCACTTGCCAAGCCATAATTGGGTTGTGGTTTTTACTGGTGGGTTTTTCTTTTAACAGCGGCAAAACAAGACAAATGCTTTTCGTTGTAAGTCAGCAGGAGCACACACTCAAGATCTTTCTACTCAAGAAACATTTTAGTGTTCAGGCTAATGCCTGCATGGGTGGGGGAGGACTAGGGGGCAGGTCTACTAGGTAATCTATTTATTTACACCTTTTTTGAAAAAAGAGAATTGATGCAAAAGCAATTATTTTAAGGAAATCACAGCTAGCAGATAGCTGACTTCTGTCTCCCGTTGCAGCTGCACTCTGAGCGTTACCCTGGAGCAGGCGATCATCCTGGCTCGGAGCCACGGGCTACCTCCTCGCTATATCATGCAAGCCACAGATGTCATGCGCAAACAGGTACAACGCTCGCTGTGGGTAACGTCTTGATGTTTCCTAGCAAGCCCTGTTATCGTCAAACAAGAATGACTTGACCAAGCATTTTTTAACCTCCATCTTAATGTTGTGTAATGTCTCTGTGAGTTTTCTCAGTTTGGGTATTTTGTTGTTTTTCTTAATTATCTTCCTTTGTTGTTGACTGAAAGGTGGTTTTGTTTGTTGTTTTTTAAATAACTGTTTTTAACCAGATGCTTGCTTTCTCTCTGTGTGTAAATGGATCATAATTTTCACAGGGTTATGATTTTACGTAATGACTTTTGTATAGTAACTACTGTGGCATCACCTTCCATCAGAATAGTCTGTTGAATAAGACAATCTTTATTTTAATATATATTATCCATAAAAAAGTTAATAACTTAAGATTATTAACTATTGTAATAAAAAGTGACTTATACTGAATGAAGGGGAAGTGTAAGAGGGAAAGGAAGAAATAAATACCATGGTTCGTAGCTTTTCAGGCAAGGTTCCTGAGAACGATGTGCTTATTTCAAAATAGTGTTTTCTACTGTTTGGTCATAATAGATTATTAGGATTTAGAAGCTGTTTTGGGTAGGTAACCACCTCAGCATGAACTCATAGTGCTAAGGTATGACAAAAAGTGCTGGATTACAAAGCAATATCGGCTGAAGATGGAGGATATACTCTACTGTATTGGTACAGCTTTTCCTAGAATATCTTGTTATCAGATAAATATTTCCAGAAGGATGTTTGGAATCGTGGAAGGAGTTCAAAGGAGGAGCACGAATAATCCAGAGGTTGTTAGACAAGGCTTATGAGGTGAAGATTAAAGAGCTCAACCTATTCAGCTGATCAAAGAGAGGCTGAGTAGGGGCTTAATCACTCTGTGTATGTATGGAACATATATCCCAGCCTTGGTAGCTTCAACTTCATGACAAAAGCACAAACAAAATACAAGATGCACTCGATATTCAAGTGAAAAAAATATAATGAAATATTGGAACAATTAATCACAGAGAAGATTCATAATTTCTGATTTTACATTTGCATCTAATTTTATTATTTTCATAAATTTTGCTCCATATTCTGTGCAGCAGTCACTGTTCAGTTATGAAAATGATTAAACAGCTGTACTTTTACCTTGCTGTAGACAAAAATACACATATGCTAGATCAAACCTTTAGTCTGTTAAAGCAATTGTGTAGATATTCTCAAGCGATAGATTCTGATCACTTATATGTAAGTGCTGCTGCCTAACATGGATACATCAGAGTAATTAGTCTCATTCCTTTTCATATCGGAGTTTCACTTTATTCAGTGCATAAATTAAGTTTCTGTGGTGAACAAATACCCTCAAGGTTCTTGACTCAGATCATGTAGGCCTTTAACTTGACTTGAAGAGAAAGCTACTGCTGTATAGGTATAAACTTGCATGTGTAGGTTGGTATGTCTGATCCTGAAGTTCTAGACAAAAGGCAGATCTGGTTATTTTGCAATCAAAAAAATGCGGACATAGTTTTGCATATGTCTGCTTTCATCAGGATATTTTCTGTCAAAGGGTACACTTTCAATGTACAGTTCTAGACTTTTTTCAAAAATGTTGATTCATTTGTGGATCTTCTGCAGTTTACTAATTGAAAATGAAGGACAAAATGAAAGTAGGTTTTGAGCAGCTTTAACTGTACTTGCTGAAACAGAGATGTAGGAAGCAGCCTCCAGTGAGGCTGCATTCTCTGAAGTAAAACAGCAGGTGATCAATAGCTGTTAAAGATACCAATATCTCAATACCACCCACAGACACTGCCAAAAAGTCTGCTAGTATATCAGGCCAGACTTTTTTCACACATTCTTCCTCCTGCAGGAAACCACTACAGCATTTAATAGAGTAATAATCTTTTGTTGTAATTCTAAATCAGTCTTGGAGTTCTGTAGCAGAAATATAACCCTCCACTAAATTGTAAATGTTTTGGAGTAATTTCAACAACGCACTATGGTATTTTCTAGAAACCTGTTCTGAATTTAATGTTTAAATTATCTGTAGGATTTAGGAGCATAATGGGGGCCATAAAACTTGGGGATGGGGGGGAATGCTTCTTGAGGTTTAATGCAGAACATTTAGTTAAGGGCAATACATGTGTCTCTTACCTGGGTGAATATAAAAAACCCAACCAACCAAAAACTTTGTTAGCCAATTTACACCCTGAATCTTTTGTGGAATGAAGAGATTAGCCACAGGGAGGTGCAAATGAAAGGACTTCTATTCCATTTGTTATTCTGGAGATGCCAGCAATGTTCACTTCTAGCAGTATCGGCTTTCCACAAGGGGACTCGAAGCTGATACCTCTTCCAGCTTGGGGCACCAGTTCTGAGTAACTGGAGACACACGACTGAATGGATGATCTCAGGAAGTGGCTTTTTTCTTTTGAGGTTGTGGTCATGTTTAAGAAGACTCGTAATAGCATTGGCTGTATTGTTTGAACAATTTCAAAATAACTGCCCTGTTAGTCATAATTAGGTATTTCCAAGTACCCGTCCTGCCAGAGCTAGACAAAAGAGACCAGCTTGTGAGGCCTGGTGTGAACTTGGGTCTGTGGGATGGTTTTAGTTAAGTGCTTTCTGTTTTTCATCTGCTAATCCAGCCTGGAGTGCTTTTTAAAGTAAAAATTTTGACAAAATATCCCAGCTATCGTTTATGAGCTTTATTTGCTCATGTATGTTTGTTCATATAAACATCTGTACCCACAAAATACTACATAAAGCATACTGACAAGAGTGTGTCTTCAGGGTGCAGCAAAGTGTGGAGAGGCCAGAGGCCTAGGAAAGCAGCTGCAGGAGGGCGCAGGGCTCTGAGGAAGAAATGTAGCTAAAAAGCTGATAAACAGAAAAGGCTAGGAGAGAATTTGTGTTGTCTTTTAAGTGAGTAATCATTTTTCCATACCTTTTCATGAGTATAACAACAGCACTGCATTTTGAATAATTCTCATAAGAATTGTACTGATTTAGAGCTCGTTGAGCAGGGCATAAAGAGAATCTGTTTTCTTTATGTGACTGGTTCTTGCTATCCTTAAATTAGTGTGTAGCTTGAAAATAAACCTATCATTTTTTCTCATGGCAATGAGAGTACTAGTTCTTCTATGGGTCCATATGGATGGTGGTGTCTCCTCTGAGCTGCCGGCATCTTTCACCAGTGCACTGGCAGTACTGGTATGCAGAGGGAACTATTCTGGCGCTGTGTAGCATAATTGTCCCTTATGCTTACATCAGATGAATGATGTAAATATTTACATTGCTATAACTTTAAGAATAATATTGGAGAAGTATAAATTAACAGTATATTGAAATAGAAATGGTGTAATGGTGCTCATTAGAGACAAAGAGATGTCACATAGGAAGTTAGTAGTGGTTGTAAGTAAGGTCTAGTTTATTCTCCTGCTAAACAATAAATTATGTGGTTGTATAAAGCTTGACTCCTTTTTAAATTAGCACATTTGATTTATTATGTGAGTAAGATACTAAAATTAATAGTGAGTGATGCAAGTAAAAATAGGCTGATTTTTGTTCTCAGAGGTAGTAACAGCACTGACGTTCAGGATCTACATCTGATTAATTTAGATAATTTTCCCATATATATGTATATTCTGGCTCTCAGTTATGTTAATCATATGCCAGTCTCAGCAGTCAGTCATGGTGAGGTTTCTTTATTATGATAAAATTTTAGAAAATGGCACTGAGGAAAGGACACTGAAGGTGATGAAGGTCTGGACTCAACATGTCTAACTTTCTAACAAACACTGGATCAGCTATCCTTACGTAATTCATGACAGACACCTGTCATATCTATTCTCAAACCTCCAGTAGTGGAGACTGCTGCACAGTGATTCCCAAGTGGTCTGTTCCAGAGTTTTCTTAAGTTTCTCATTAGGAAGTTTTACTTAGTGCCTCATTTGAGTGTTTTTATTCTTTTTATCCCTTCAATAGAAGTCTGATGTTTTCTGTCCAGTGTACTGTAGACTTAGAGACTAGATTTTACTCCCTTTTTAGAAGCAGACTTTTAGTATTTTGAATGTTTCCAGGGACAGGGCATCTACAACCTCTCTGGGCAACCTGTGTTTCACCACCCTCATCATAAAAAATTTCTTCCTTATAGCTAGCCTGATTCTACCCTGTTTTAGTTTAAAACCATTAGCCTTGTCCTATTGCTACAGGCCCTACTAAAAAGTCCATCCCGAATTTGATTATGATTTCCCTGATAAGCCATTGCTTGTGTAGACAGCAGAACATCGGTTCGTCTGGTCTTTCTTTTTTTCAGCTGTGTTTTCTTACCTAATCATTCTCCCTATTCTCCTCTGAACTCTTTTCAAGTCTTTATTAAAGACGAGAATGAACTATGAAGAATTACAAAAGGATCTTACAGGACTTCATGACTCAGCAATAAAATGGCAGATGAAAATCAGTGTAGATAACTTTTAAGTGATGCACAGGTGAGGAAAAAAAAACCCCTAAGTTCACATTCAAAATAGTTGACTGTGAGCTTGCCATTACATCTCATGTTCAAGACCTCAGGATATGATAGAAAACTTCAGCTCAATTCTCAGTAGCTATCAATAAAGCAAATCAGAATTTATAGTGGTGTAGGCAAGAATAGATGACAAAGTAGAAATCATGCTGTCATGACCCTTCATTTTGAACTATCTGATGTTCTGATCCCTTCCTTGAGGATATAGCATAGTGGAAAAGGTTCAGAGAAGGTCAGAAAAAAATTATCACTGGTTGGGTATGGTTTATAGACAGGACAGACAGACAAAGTAATCTGGGATTGTTCATCTTCATGAGTGAAGGAGGATATGACAGAGGTCTAAAGAACATGTGGCACAAACAGGGACTGATCATCGTCTTCACCAGTGCAGAACGAAAAGGCATCAAATGAAACTGGTAGATTCAAACCAAATTAAGATAGTGGTTCTTGACACAACTAGCTAAGATTGTACCCAAGATGTGGATCATCTTCCACAAGGAGGTTAGTGATGTGATGTTATTCATGGGTTCAAGGTGAGATGGGGAAGAAGAGAAGAGGATCACTGAAATTGATTAAATACGTACTTGCTGTTGAACAGAGGAAGTATTGAGTGACTAATGATTGAATTCTGGAGGAGTTTCTGGGGAAAGACACATGTTTGTTGTGGTCTGTAGTAATGTGATTTTGCAACTGTTGGAGACAAGCTCACTGAGCTAGATGTAAAGCTAGTAAAATCACTTTTATATTCTGCCTTCAGTTTTGTAGGTACTCTAGTTATTTTATCTATCTTTACCACTATTTTTTTTTCCTAAAAGAAATGTAAGGAGACAGTATTTTTTGTGGCATGTGTTGATTTACATAAACTCTGAGAACCTACCTGGATGTAACAAGACGGCCTTTTTCATCTTTTGTTTGAGCCCATAACAGTGAAGTAATACCTTCTGAATTACCTGGGTACCAGATTTCAGTCAAATGTGAGGTCTAGCCTTATTCTATGTATTGAATCAATGATTATACCTCATTTTTACGTCATATGCAGCTGCCGTTGCAGCTCTGTTTGGAACATAAATTATCTTTGATGTTTCACACGAATCTTAAAATCTCGCTGTAAGAATTCTGAGATTATATATTTTTGTGCTTTGTTACTTTGTCCTGAATTTAGGTAGTACAGAAGGAGAAATAAAGGGAGAGTCAGTGTAGGTATTATAGACGGAACAAGTAGTGTCCATCTCCTTTGAAATGTTAGAAAACATAAAGAGACTGTAAATCTAACAGATATGTTTCTTTGTGATGACTATTTTACATTAATAAAATAGCACTTTAAAAGCTAAATCTTTTAAAAATAAATTTTACTAAGCTCTTTCATATATCTAAGCTAATTTGTTTGCAAAAGAGTCTGCATTTTTTGCTATCATGGTATATGAACATTGTGCATGCTTTATCAACTTCCTCCTTACTGCATGAGTCAGTGAGAGAAAAGTACTTTCATGATTGTTTTTCAAAGGATCAACTGAGGTACAGAGAGACAAGCTTGTCTACTTGACCCTGTTTTAAGCAGGGGTGTTGGACTAAACAATCTTGGGAGGTCCCTTCCATTTTTTTTGTGATTCTGTGATTACAAAGGAAGATCAACACCCGCATTTTTCTAATCCCAATTTAGTGCCTCAATTAAGGCCATTTTTCTAGATTTAACTAGAAAGCTATTCATAGGAAGTAATCTGTAATATTTGTTTGTTCAGAAGTTTATAGGAAATAAGTGACATTTCAGAAAATAACTTTGTTATCCATGCCTTATACAAAGAATTTGACAAAAATCAAACAAATTGAAAAAAAGATGTGTTTGGATTGTTTTAAACCTTAAATGTTAATTGTGTATGGAGTCTTTAATGTTAGTAAGATATATATGTATGCGTTTAATGACAAGTGGAATGATTTTTGTCTCTTTTCTGTGTATTTCTCTAAGTGGAGCATTAATGTACTGCTTTAACTTGTTCCCCACTTTAGAAGAGGGGACTTGTTTTGGGACACGGAGCATATGTATTATTTAACTATAATCAATAGTTATGTTCATCTAGAAAGCTCAGCAAACTTTCTAACTTGTGTTGGAATAAATGAAGCAAAATTGTTGTTTTTCTTTCACAGGGTGCGAGAGTACAAAACACAGGCAAGAATTTAGGAGTGAGGGATCGAACGCCACAGTCTGTCCCAAGGTAACTGATTGTTTGTGTCCTAGACCATGATTTTGTCTAGTTTGTGCCAGATTCTGCCCTAGCTGCTCAAAAGCTAACAGTAAACATTGACTGTATTGTGCACTAACTGGTAAGATTTGTGTTTTAATGTACGTAAAATCAATTACATTTTTAGCCATACAGTTTTACTTAAAGTAATTGGTTGCAGAAGTTCAGGCTATGTAGCGATTCAAAACATGTCCATTTTTGAAAAATGAAACCTAGTTCATATTAATTATGAAAACATTGGAGTAAGTCCTTCATCACTTGTGATGTTTAGTGGTTTTGAGGAAATATTCATAACTAAATCCATAACCCCATTTTAATGAAATACTGTACTGCAGTATCTCAGCAAAATCATGTTCTAGTTGCTTTTAGAGATGATGTAGTCTTTCTTTGTCTCTTTCTGAAACATCCATTAGAATGAGAAATGCGACTGTTCTATATTTATCCAGCTTTTTAATGCTGTGATGGATTGCAGGTTCCTGAAATGTTTCTTAACAAGCGCAATACCTGTAAATGAAAATAACCAAATATCAATGTTCTTAATTTTATCTTAAAGTGGTTTTATTAATCCAGCTCTAACTTAACCCTTTTTTTTACCGATTTAAAACATAATGTTTGTTTGTTGACTAACAGTAACACACTGAATGAGCTAAACAGATATGTGGAATACCTAACAGACCCACTGTAGTGTTTAAATTTCAGTAAGGAAACAGTGAGTTAGTAATACCTGATAGAGCTACCTGTGTGAATGAACACATCTGCTATCCATAGCCTCACAGAAAGACTGTCTTCTGGGTTCTGACCACTAATACTCAGGAACTTTTTCTTATGCAATTTGCTCCCCTGTTCTCAGGTGTCACAGTTTTTCCCCACAGGGAATCAGGCTACTGCTCATAATTTGTTCGTAACAAATCACTGCACATTGTTCCATGCCTGTGCTTGATCCGATTCTAGAAGAGTGTATCTTAAGTGTATAAGCTGTGAATGAATCTGAGTAGCAGCTGCTGTTCAGTTGCTGAGTAGCAGCATTTGTCAGCATTTGTCGGAGCGTATATGCATCTTGCATACCCCATAAAGGAGATTAAATAAGATCCAACAAAACTACTGATTCTAGGGTAAACCCATCAGCAATAAAGTCATTGCCCTTACCAGCAGATCAGGGCATCCCTTCTCACAGTAATGCCTAGCTTAGAGGGAATCCAGGACCAAAACTGCCTGACCAACTGTCTTGCATTGTGGAAACCTAAGGCAGTAAAGTAACATTTTAGTACAGTAAAAACTGTGAGAAGCCTTCTCATATTTTGAAATGGTATGGATTTAGCCTTAAATGGACTCCTTCATGACATAATTCTGAAGACAGCCAAAGAATCATTGCAAACCAAACTTTCCCGATCTCTGAATGACAGAGCACGTATCTAGATTCAGAGCGTTTGTGATTGATAAAGGAAAAATCTAAGTTCTTAAAAAGAAAAACCCATTAAACTTTTTTTGGCTTTGCATCAGTTGAGAAAAGATAGCCTCATTCCAGTTGACACTCCCACAACATAGCAATGAAAAGCTGAAGGAAAATCATGAGATAGCTCCTAGAACATAGAATAGCCTGATGCATCCAGCACCCTTGCCAGTCAGCAGCAACAGCAATGTCACAGGACTATCTCGTTGACCTCAGTGTTCAGGGCATTTGGTGAACCATTAGAGACGTTAAGTCACATAAGTCAGAATAGTCTTCAGCAAGAGTGATACTTTCGATGTATAGATAAACAATACTTTGGGCCCACTGTAGGAGAAGATCAGGTTCGAGACAAGTGCACAGGCATGAGTCCAGGGACCTGATGAGTTGCATCCGTGGGTCCTGAGGGAACTGGCAGATGAAATTGCGAAGCCACTATCCACCATATTTGAAAAGTTGTGGCAGTCCGGTGAAGTTCCCACTAATTGGAAAAAGGGAAACATAACCCCCATTTTTAAAAAGGATAAAAAGGAAGAC
>Ga0181612_166166_pt1 | contig 22909 bp, 16 predicted proteins | sample HoacroProtozoa21_FD_119630 | JGI IMG/M metagenome (GOLD analysis project Ga0181612, IMG submission 119630) | Hoatzin crop microbial communities from Cojedes, Venezuel. Combined Assembly of Gp0051906, Gp0051904, Gp0051908
AAAAATGCAGTTACTTAGAAGAACTTAGCTGTAAGGAATATTCACTAAAAGAGAATTGGTTCTGTTCTAACCAAAACCAGCACAGGTACATAACCTCAAACATATCGTTTACGTGTGGTGTAGAGCTGGGTTCAGAACAGGTACAATGCTTAAAAGATTTTAGAAACAATTCTTAAATTATAAACTGATTGCAGTAGAAGAGCAAAATTTTGGTTTCTGAGGTGATGGAAACAGGGCCGAGTCATTAACAGAGAGTCTCTTTTCCCATATTGCAGGCTTTGTACTTTGTTGAGCCAAGTGTACCATAGACCACTTCTTCAGAGGTCAAGCAACTTGTCTTTAGAAGCAGTATGTTTAATGGAAATCTCGAAAACCAAAGAACCTGCATTCTGAAGCCCCTATTTAACCTGCTGCCATATTTTTTGTTAATACTCAACTGAAGTATCGATGAGGGGAAATGGAACAGGACAGGGAGTGGTTTCTCTATCCTGAAGTGTCATTCCAGTGGCAAAACCCATTGTAGGCTGATTACAAACCCACCTCTCATGATGATACACCAAGCAAGTAAAAAACCCTTATTCTTTTGCACGTCAAGGTTTAAGTCACATTGACAACCAGAATTTGTTCTCAAATTTTTCAATACTTTAATCTCTTTTTGAGTTAATAAATACGAACAGCTCTTTTTCGAAATTTTTGTGAAGTGTCTGATGTTTCTTTGTGTCCCTCTGTCAACCCAGTGAAATCACATTAGATCACAAAATCCAAAACTTAAGGAGATTTTACTGACTATCCTCCAGGCAGCTTTGCTGTTCATTTTTAGTCCATGTAGAGTGCTTAAATACCACAGCGATAAGTGTTTTGTACAGGCATATAGATAGATTTTGACATTGGTTCATGAAACAAGAAGCCTTCAAGGGCAGCAATTGTAGAATCTCTAAGAAATTGCCATTGTTCAGGAAACAAGACATGATTGTCCATCACTGCAGCTGATGGAGAAAATAAAACCTTGTGGAATAAATATATTCTGTGACAGCACCTGTCATTGGTGAATTCTTTTGCCCGCCACATCAAAGATAGTGGATGATATAGGAAAGACAGTGCGTTTTTTTGCTGACAGATAGTTTTCCACAATTTCCAAGCTGCTAATGGAGCACAGATATTGTTTTTCTGTTCTCTCTAGCCTGGCAAACATTTTAATTTAGTATTGATATTTAATTTGTTTCTTTGATTTAGCAATCTGGTGACCCTTTGATCCCACTTACTAAGAATTTAACAAATTATGTCTTCACTTATTAATGGAAGGGGAAAAAGTTAAAGTGAAATTTGGGAAGTTCTATAATCAAAAATATTTTTTAGAGCTAGTTAAAGTTGCTAAGAGATGGAAGTAACTCCTGTTCCCTTTGTTTATAAGCACTGAGAAACCTCAAAGTAAACAATTTAAGGTGTCATCAATTTAATACTATCTACACTATAAACACTGCATTATGCCAAGAAGAAAGAAATATGTATTTCATCACTGTATAGAGAATTTGGGCACTGCTCACAACAAATGCTCTAATGCAATGTCAAAACATCGGTAAGTAACGTCAAAAATAAAACCAGAGAGACCCAAACCAATTCTAAGAATTTCTTGGAAAAGAAAGAAGATATGGAAATACTGATTGGCATGTTCAGATTTCATGCAGCCCATGAGTCTTAAGAACTGGAATCTGCACTTTCATTTCTAGCAAGTATGTTTCTCACCCTTCTATCTTTCAAAAGAAAAAGTGAAAAAAGTACAGGCTAACGCACCGAGTTTCTTCTGATCACCTGTTTTACCATTTCCAAAAATAATGAACATCTCTAATGCGAGAGTTATGTTAACTACCAAAGTTAACTATGATGATTTGCCCATTTTATCAACTATTTCACTGTTGGTTTACTTTAGCGGTGTCAGCTTCCTCTGTAGTCCCAGTTCATCAGTTAAGAAATTGCACAGCAAAATAAACAACATAAGGAAAGGTGCTGCCCATAACACATAAATTTTATATGTAATTCATAAAACTTCTCATTTAAATGAAGCTGAAGCGTAGTTTCCTCTCTGTCAAAACAGATTTTCATAACACGAATGGACCAGGACTGAGTCCTAGACAACCTGCAATTGCTGTACAGAGACACCGTTATTTCTGCTTCGGAAGGTTCATTTTTCCAGAATAGCAGATCTGTGGGTTTATGGCCATTTTATATGTAGGCAACTTCAGCTTAAAAGAGTTTTGATTTTGGTTTTGTTTGTTTGGGGTTTTTTTTATATCAAAGTGAACAACTTCAACAGACAGAATGACAGAAATGCTTGTTGGAAGGGAACCACGGAGGTCATTTAGTCTAATCTCCCACTCAAAACTAGATCAAGTCAGCTGTGGATTTGTCCAGCCAACTCTTAAAGTTCTCCAAGGATGGAGATATTGTGAAATGTGGGTATCTTTTCCTATGCAACACTTTCCTCCTAGTGAATAAGTTTTCCTTAATGTCTTGTCCAAACCCTACAACTTGTGTCCACCGTGCCTTGTTGTATCACTTGCCATTGCTGAGAAGACTCTGGCTCTGTTGTTTTTACCACTCATCAAGTAGCTGTCAGCTACTATTTGCTCACTCCACTGTCTCCTCTTTGCCAGGCTAAATGAACCAAATTCCCTCAATTTTTCCTCATAATCCATGCTTTCTTTGTTCCTGACCATCTTGGTTACCTTCCACTGGACTCTCCTCAGTTTCTGAACATCCCTGTAGAGCTAGGAAGCCTAAGCTGGATACAATATCCTCATGTAGCCTAGCATGGCTGCACAGAGGGAAATTGGAGCATCCCTTGGTCTGTTAGCAGCACTTCGCATACTGAGCTACATTAATATTATTGTCTTATTCTGCTGGCTCATATTCAGCTTGGTTACCTTAACCCCCAAATCCTTCTCAGATGGGCTTCTACTCAAAGAGATGGTTCCTGGCCTGTACTGACAACTGATTATTCCACCCCAGATGCAGAATGTTTCCCTGCTGAACTTCATGACATTCCTGTTAATCCAATTCTCAGGTTTCTCAGGGTCTCTCAAAAGAAGCTCTGCCATCTCAGAGTCACACATATATGTGCCCAGGGCAATGTTTTTCAGATAAAACCAGAAGATCCCTTCTTGTTAATCAGGAAACCAAGTGGTAAGGAGAGTAGTACAAGGTGTAAGGTAGATGTGATCACTGGAGAGACAGTCACTGCCATGAAAAAAAATTGCAAAGTTAGACAAATGGAGCTCTAGGTGGACTCAACTCCTTATAAAAGGCAAAGCAATCAGGAGCAGAACACCAGGAGCAATGCAAGAGCCTTCCCACTTCACTTTCATCACAGTATTTCCATGCTGTGAAGGGTTGTTTGTGGAGGAGATGGAACTAGTTGATCTCACCTCAATCTCCTGGGGTGAACATGATGTTACACGACACCTTAACCCCTTTGCTCTTTCTATTGGCCCCTCTCTTGGAAAGGGCTGTCACTTAGAAGATGAAATATATTTACAAATTAATTAACTTTGGCCAGTGACTGAAGAATTAGATTTCCACTAACAGGGATTCTGTCTGAGTGATGGATACACAGAATGCTGGAGGAATAAAATACTAGCACTTCTTGCCTCCCAAAACTGAATGCTCAGCAATCACACAACCTTTCCATTCATCAGCCTTTTTTTCTACACTGTCAACCCTTCTTTTACAAAAGCCAATAGAATTTCCTTTAGTAGATGAAGGTACGTGTGTACTGAAGAGAGTATCTGATCTCTGAAAACAGCTCATCAACTCATTAAATAGACAGAGGCCCACCACACAGCAGAACTGTGAAAGGCAAAGAAGAGCTGGTTGGCGAGGACAAAGCATGGGATTAGCTCAGAGTAAGACTGTAGCCTCTGATGCATAAACAGTTTCTTATTCCAGGACCTGAATCAGGGACAAGCCTATGCCAAAGAGATCATGGTGCAAATTGTAGATTATGTGGGTTGGAAGCTTCATCTTGCTAGGGGGATGTTACGGAATGTAGTTTCGCACACTACAGTGTGGGAAGAAGAAGAGACTGTTCTGCTGGTGTTGATGAACCTGAACATAAGTTACTGGTGCAATGAAGTACTCACAGAGCGAGGGTTACTGTTTATTCCTGGAAACAAACATTGCTGCAGAATTCAGTCTCAGCAGAAAGGTAAAGGGGAGCTCACGGCCCCAGTTCTTAGTCATGGAATAAAGTATCAGGTGGAGAGTGACGCTAACCAGCCCTTCATCATACTGCTTGTTTTTCATGCTTCCTCTCTGGAGTAGGAAGCCTTAATGAGCCACTTGCAACTCCTGCTGTATTAATTCTACTCTGCAACTTGTTAGAGCCGCAAAGCAGAGACCCAGATAATTTAAACTATCAGCAATTCATTTAGAGCACACCTTACAGATTAGTGACACTCCAAGGATATCAGAGATTACAATAAAATAAGCTTTGCTTGCCTCAAAGAACTGAATCAAACAAAAAAAAATCCAAATTCATTTGTCAAAGAGAATGTTCATTATTTAGCAGAACAAAATTAATCTTCAAAATCATTAAGTGTTGGTCCAACAGTACATCTCATGTTTGTGAGGGTTTGCTTATATCAGCTACAGTACTAATAAATTTTGAGACAATTTTTGCAAGTGTTGTGGTTACTTGCTGTAATATCCTGACCAGACTTAAATGTTGATAATTAGATTTTTGCCCCTGTGAGATCTCTCCATGATTTGAAATGGTAACAATGGTTTTTCTTTATTTCCTATTCTGTATTGTTAGCAGAAGTCAAAATGTGCTATGAGATAGCTGCTATATTCTACTTCAGAGCTAGATAATGAGACTTCTACCTAATATCTGCACTTTCGTATTTAGTGGAAGATATTTATGTGTTATTCTTTTTACATTTAGAAAGGTCATTTAAACAGCAGTTGGGTAGGCAGCATCTGACAAACAATAATGCTGAGCTGGAAATGGGGTGGACAGAAGTCGACCAAATGCCAATATTCAGCACACTGTAATGAGTGAAGCAGCACAGTGCAGTAGATAAGGCTGACCTCAGAGATCCATAGCTGATTATAGCTAGGGGATGGTATTCCCATGGCATGAGGATCAGAAGGACAAACTTCAGTAAATCTAGTCTCCCATTGTCCATCCTTCCTTTCTGCCGGCAACAACCAGCTGTGTGGCAAGGGGTGAGTGCCGCAATGCCACACACTCTTCCGCAGAGTCATTGGCAATTTAAATAGCTGTGAAACTTTGCACTGCAAGTCTGTCAGCAAAACCCCTTTATCAAAGATGGGCAATACAATGCTTTGTATAAATGACGTAAACTTACAGCTAGAGCTTATTGCCAGGCAATAAAGCACACAAACACATGCCTTTTTCTTCCTGTCAGCAGAAAACAGCATGCATTAGCACCAGAGTCCAGCACAGGAAGAAAAGGCATGGCAAGAACAAAGATATTATCTGTGGGTCATGCCACTAGTACAGTAAAAACCTTGGCGCTTGAAGTACTTGTACAGGCAAGTCTTCAGCATGTTCCAAACATTTTTACTACAGTTTAGGAACCATATTTACCTAACATGCACTGGAAGCTATTAGGCCCTGTCCTTTATCAGTGACACTGCTGGTATGACTGAATTAATATTATTGTTTGTAAGAATATCCTCCTACATTTCCCCGGAATATCAGAGGCCATGCAGTAAGACTAACATAAATGAGACTTCTGACATGAAGAGTGGTAAAAATGTACTGAGAAACATGAGATCCGGTGCTAAGTCAGTGGTGGAAGTACAGGAATAAAGAAGAGATTTACCAGGCCTTTGCTGTAAAGGTTGTTAAGGTAGCTAATGCATCAGCAGACTTGTTGAGAAGCAAAGGAAATGCAATTATACTTTCTGGAGTAATGTCAAGCAATAACAATTTCTACGGTGATGGACTAAGCCATCACTTGCAGAGGCTTTTGAGGCAGGAAGGGAGGAAGAGGTGGTAGTCTGGTAGGCTGTCAATGGTAGCTCATTATGTATTTTTGACCATCAACCCCTTGTAGGGAGGGAAAAGCAGCCACCCAGCCAGGGCAGGTATATAATCTGATTGATGTTTCATAAGTGGCTTTCAAAAACTTGACTGAGCATGAAATCTCGTCATTAAAGTTTATGTCCTGAGTGACTAACGAAAAGAGAAAAAGATGGAAAGACACCAAACCAAAGGAAACCAAAGGTGACAGAATGATGGCGAATTTACAGCCAGGTATCTTCTTAAGCATGATTCCCAAAGCTAATCAGCCAACACCAAAACAGGCTTCTGGTTCTGAAGGAAATTGAAGAAGAGGCTCACCCTCTCTCCCTGTGAAAAAACATAAAAGAAACCAAGAGCAATAAAATCAAGACCCGTTGGATCCCTGGAATGCAAGTATCTGCTCTGTCTGTTTTACCAAAGAGTCTTAAAGCACTGTGGAACAGTCAGGCACAAATAATCTAGGGGAACTATGTCCATTAATTCCACGTTTAACCCTCTGCTTTTCTCTGGTTATGCAGAAAACATATACTGTGTAAACAGTTTCTAAGTCCTCAATTTCTGTCTTTATATCTGCTTCATACCAGATGAGGCAGGAGAGAGAACATGGGCATGACAATGCTGCATCCAAAAGACACTTCCTGCCAGAGACAGCGTTTGTTAAAACTTCAGGAATGAAAAGGCCTATCAAGATCACAAAATATTCTTTCATAGTTGAGTCTCAAAGGACTGGGGAAGAGTGGAACATTTCAGCAATATTCATTCTGATATGAAAACAAATTGGTCTGCCTTCCTTTGCTCCCCCCTTTTGTGTTTTTTTTTTGTGCAATTATTCTAGCTAATGAGTTTACTGGCAGAAATGTTCACAGAAACAGCAAATTTTAGTGGCCATTGGAGATTATTTGTGAAGAGTGAATTTAAAATTCTTAATCATAAGCATTCACTGTGTAAAATGTACTTCAAAGGCCTAGGCTTACCCCATCAGGGACCAGCACTGCCCCAGGTAACCAATGTCTGCAATCAGAGCTAATCAGTCAGATCTGATTTCAAATATTCGCAATAAACAGATCATGGACAAGCTGTAAGTCAAAAATTATTCATAGAAATTATTTGACAAATGATGTTGAATGCTGAATAATTCAAGAAGATCACACATTGTTCACAGACAATTCCCAGAGAGAAAGGACAGTGAAATTTGTTTTAGAAGTTCATGATGGATTCTTCATCTAAGGCTGCTCAAAACACCCGGGTGAATAAGGTTAGCCTCAGCCTCTCATAGTTATTTCTAAAACATGAACATTTGAGTGGCCACTTTTCAGGACAGTTTTCACTATCTGTGCAAATAATCTGTGACACTGAACAACTCTTCAGCGACCCAGAGTCATTTCTGCTGGTATTTGGCTTTAGCGAGCAGCTTGACAGAGGCTATGAAGGTTATTCTACTCGCTTCCCAATCTTCTGCCCATATGTTGCTGTGGGTTTGTTTTTTATTTATAAAGAAATCAAAAATAATCTGTCCAGCTAATACAGTGGGGCATTCAAGGAAGCAGACTACACATTAAGATGTGGGCATAAACCCTGTACTGGCTGTCAAGAATGCTATACCAAATGAGTTACAGATGACGAAAACTCATTTTATGTTTATTGTCATGTCATTTCTTTGAAAACATATCACCACTAACATCCCACCACAACTGTATCCAAATCTTTGAGCATCACCTGTCCAGTACTGGGCTCTGCACCCGAAGACTTGGATGAACAAGAGTTATAAGCACAGCACTGAGAAAAGATCAAAGTTCAAAAAATAGGACATAAGGATACAAAAAAAAAAAAGAACAAGAATGACTTGTTTAGTCTAGGAAAACCTGAGGTAAGACACGATAACAGTCTCATTATGTAAAATGCAGCAAAGACGATGGTGATCAATTGTTCTCCGTGTCTGCTGAGGATAGAACAGGAGGTAATTAATTTAATTTGCAACTGAATTGAATTAGATTAGATGTTCAAAAGAAATTTCTATCTGTAAGAATAAGAATGAGAAGTTCACTACCTTAGGCAGTTACGCAATCTCTCTATCAGGAGGTTTTCCTTTTAAGGACAGGTTTGGCAAACTTCTGTCAGACTGGCCTAAGCAACTTGATCCTCCCCTGAGATGCACGATGGAGTAGAAAACTTTGACAGCTCAACAGTCTCATGATCTCTTTAAGCTCTGCTCTCATGAAAGTCTCAGCCTGCCTTCCAGGAGACCCCTGAAGTACTGAAAACTACGCTTCTCCTGAAGCATGGGGAGTGCCCAGAGTGGGTAGAGAGGTTAGTGTTATCACATCTAAACCAGAATGTTTTAGTCCCCCCCTCCAAGCCCAAATCACATCATCTCTATCTACTATGTCTTACTGTAAGAAGTGCAGTTTTCAGATGCAACGCAAAGGGTCACCTTGCCACCTCAAAACATTAAAAAATGCCCACCACAGAATTTGAAGATGAATTAGATGTAGCTGCAGGATGCTTTAAATGTGAATTTTGCACGACTGGAGATAAAAGGATGTTTTATAGAAGCACCTATTCCTTCCTCACCAAATCAATGAACAGAAATACCTTAGACTCCAGGAATAAAGAAGATTAAAAAGAATGAAAGATTACAACTCACATGTACTTTTGCAAATTATTTTTTCACAGATTTAATTGCTGACACACACAAGAGACTCCTGATATACTGTAGCTGCTGTTCAAAGTCTATCATGCCTGCATGCATGTGACTGTTGCTCTGAAGAGCCACTCGCCAACAAACCAGCTCTGGTGAAGCCTTTTCTCCAGACTTTTAAAAACTCTCCTTATCTCTCTTTGAACACAGAGCATCTCAGGTTGCCAAGGTAACATTATATACTGCTTCTCTACAACCAGAAAACTGTTTTTAAATCTTTTCCCTTTTGCAAGCCTGGGTAAGTCAATGCTCTCAAGTCTAGAAGACCAAACAGAGCTGTAAACTCTCAGGTTTTGCCCCTCCCATGTTCTGCTACTTTTGAACCCACTTGTGTTATCTGTGAAGAAAAGCATCATGTCTACCTCTCCTGAATTCTGAATCTCCTCTGTTCCTCCAAGACACAGTCAAATGTTTTATACATTCTAGACAACACAATCCACAAGGACTTATTCATGTTTGCAACTTTTCTTCATTTTGATCATATCTCATCCTCCCCCTAATTGTTATTTGTGGACACATGTGTGCTGAGTATTTACAGATTTTGGGAATGGCAGCCACAGGGCTAGCTAAGCTAAAATAAAGCAGAATCAACCAAAAAATTACATTAAAATGTTTATATAGAACAAAAAAGGAAATGTTTCCAGGCCTGGAAATCTATGCTACCCTGTAATCCTTGCACTTACCACAGAATCATAGAATAGTTTGGGATGGAAGGGACCTTTAAAGGTCATCTAGTCCAACACCCCTGCAGTAAGCAGGGCCATCTTCAACTAGACCAGACTGCTCGGAGCCCCGTCACATCCAACCTGACCTTGAATGTTTCCAGGGATGGGGTATCTACCACCTCTCTGGGCAATCTGTTCCAGTGTTTTGCCACCCTCATTGTAAAAAATTTCTTCCTTAGAGCCAGTCTAAATCTACCCTCTTTTAGTTTAAAACCATTACTCCTTGTCCTATCACAACAAACGCTGCCAAAAAAACAATGCACGAAAACATCTTCCTTCTGGAAACCATCTACTCCTTCAGTCCTTGCCTATAATGCTTTAAATGTAAACAAACAGGTGTCATCACTGCGCCTCTGGCAGGATGTGCCCTGAAAATTTCCAGCCTCACATGTGAACCACTGTGTCCTGATATACACAGAGTGTTAAAAGTGATATCCCACAGCCTGTGAGGGCTCACACATGAGCAATATACTTCTGATCAACTCAGTTTTGCCTTGGGTCACAGGTATTCTGCCTCCACGTGAGACAGCTGCTCTTGCTGAATTCCCACAGATGAGAGTTCCTGCCTTGTTGCTGCACAAGTCAGATGCTGCTTCTGTAAAACCAGAAGTGGAGAGTCACAGAAACAAAGCAGTTGTTTTTCTTTGCCTCCCCTGTTGCACCCTGTGTCGCCCCACTACCAGTTCCAGGTAGTGAATCAAGCAAAAAAAGTCCATAGGAGGTAAGCAGAAAGAAATAAGGATGGAGAGATAGATCACCTCCACAAATCAATTCCTGTATTCCTCCGACTCTTAACTTTAGCTTTTAATTTTCAGACCTAGATCAAGTCAGTTATTTTTTATTTATCATCTAAGCAAGAAGCTAATTAGACCAACTCTATCATTCTCAGTCAGATACAACACAGCTGACTGCACTTGAAAACCAAGTGTCCTGCTCTTCATAGGGCTAAGAATTTCACCCTGCCATTTTTGCTTACATTTGTTGATATCAATACTATGAAAACTGTATGAAATGGTTGTAAAAACCAAGTCTGGCTACCGTGACCTTGTCTGCTCAGTCTCCCACCTGCATCAATATCAAGTGAAATTGAACTAGTAGCAATTTTCCTGTAAAAGTTGACAGTGCTGTAGACAATGCTTCCAAGTGTTTCCAGGCCTAATGGGTAAAACGTTATTCTGCCTGCAATAATTATAGGTTCTATAGTACTTTGAGGAAAATTGCTGTGGACAATACATAAATGCTTCAGTGCTATGAACACATGATGACTGACGCAATGACTTTTGGGTGAAAAGTTTCAATGCCACAATAGTTACAGAATGGCTGATAAAATTTGCATGCCTTTCTACCAATCCTGTGCAGTACTGTGAGGTTACAGGAAGTTGGAAGGAACTAACATTCCTAAAATAACCTTCATAACTAATTAATTGCGCTGCAGAACCAAAAGCCAGAGACAGTCCTTCCCTGTGGCTGTCTGACTGTCCAAGTCTACAGACAAGCTGATGTGTGTGGAAGAGACAGGAAGAAGGACATAATGATTTATATGTAAGATCTTGAGAAAGTTTCAGTGATATTAATACCCAACAAGTAAAGCACTTCTGCTCTTAGCACGTCTGTCAGGCTCAGGTATTTTACAGCCAACTCTGAACTCACTGTAATGTTCCTACCAGCAACTTGGCAAAATCTTCACATGGCCTCACACTGAGCGTTTGAAGAAGAAATGATACTCTGTAGGTGATGAAGATGTGGGACATGCAAGTGACACACAGGGAACTTCAGCAGTCCACTGTGGCCAGACCAGGACTGCGCTGAGCATGCCCCTGGTGTCTATCCACTGTAACGCTCGTCTACCCATCCTGAACCAGGTAGAGATAGGGATTGCTCTGCATCAGTCCTGGGAAGTGTACCTAGCCCAGCTGGCAACCACCTCTGAACTGTTCTACAGTTGCATAAGGCCCTACATCTGCATCTGCTAAACGAAAAGCATAGTTGTTAAAGGCTTGGAAGTTAAGCAGCAGCAAGCACTGCAGCAAATTCAGTTACTCTGCTGAAAACACTCTTCAGGTTTACCTTGGTGGATAAAAATGCTAGATGTTAGTTGGGATAAGAGGGACTGAGGAATCAAACTGTAAAATAAAAAGACATCACCTATTAAAATTGATGGGTCTAATTTTGGCTTTTAGTACAGGACTTGGGTCAATGTATTTTTCATTTTGAAGATAGCACACACCAAATACCTAGATACAAGTGACAGCTTACAGGTGTTTCAAGTCTTTAGGTATCTGAAGCTTGTTTCTACTCCCATTAGTTGGCTCAGCCAATGGCTCCTTTTTGGGCCTAAAAAGGGCCACACCATAGACATTATTCACATGGAATTTCCAATCTTAAGTACTTCACGGGTTGCTCTAAAAATTTTCTTATTTCCAGCGCTGTTCAACTATTTCAAGCCCTTCTGAATCTTGTAAAATTCCCCAGAGCTTTCTCATTCTATGAATTTGCTTTTTTAAAACACTTTGAGAAGAACAACCAAAATATCTGAAGTGAACTGTTACCGTGTAAAACCCCTTTGGCTCAAACATGAATTTTTTTCAAGCTGAACAGAGAATACAGAGGGAGAGAGGGAAGTGGAGCAGGATTGTTAAAAGATGTAAAGCAAACAAGCAGGTCTTTGACATCCAGTCAATATATAAAGATTTTTTTCCCCTTCTCCCTAAAACCTCTAGGACTGCAAAAACATTTACTATTGCTGTAGCAAAATGACCACTTTGGAAAGACAACAAGGACAGAAAAGAATGGTAAATATTCTTAAGAGGCTGAGATCTTGAAGTCATTCGGCATTCTCCCAAATCGTGGGAAGAGGAAAAGAGAAGACAAAAACAACTCCAGACAGGGGCCTTAACATTCAGGAGAATTTACAGTAGCTCCTCAAGAGCTCAAGGGAAGACCAAGTTGTGGTCCTTCCTCTCCCACCTTCTTACTTGCCCACTTAAGTATTTATTGGACTCCTTTTGTCCTTTTTTTTTTTTTTTTTAATTTTGACACATAGCAGCAAGGGAAAGAAAAAGAAGCAACTGCTAGTAAGCTAGAATAAATAATAACCTCTACTTCCAGTTACTCCCCTTCAATTATTATGCAACAACATTCACACCACCTGAGGAATGAAAAGGAACCAAGAATTTTTTCAAGAGCTGTGATGACATTTTCCATAGCTGACTGTGGTCCCCAAACTATGTATTGTTGCTTATTTTGGATACCCATCCATGATCATGCTAATACCAAATGTCTCACTTTGCTGCTTGCATTCAAAGGGAAAGTCTTGGAACTCACAGAACATGCCTGGCTTCTTGCATGTTAAACAGGCACCTGAGGTTCATGCTGATTTCTGGATCCAGTCCTTGTTTGCTGTGAGGTGTAGTGACCCGTTGCCTCTCCATTTTGAGCTAAGATAGTGCTTGAGCTCACAGAGGTTTAACGCTTTCCTAGTTGTTCTTTAACTTCTCATTTTCTTGCTCTAGAAACACCCTCATAGGAAGTAAAATGGAAATGCAGTATTGCTGCAAGCTACCATCAAAAAGGACCAATTTTGCTCCCACCTCATCCTGCTTTATAGAAGTATAATTGAACACATTTGAGTGGAGCTTTTCCACATTCTTTATGTGAGTACCTGCGTGCGTGCAATGTGTGAGACAGAATACTTATGTACAATCAGCTTTTAGACCTTTCCAACTGCAGCATTTAACACTGTACAAAATCTACCTCATGTTTGATGTCTTCTAGAGGTAAGCAAACCTTTCACCCCCAGCTTCCTCTGGCTCTGTTTCCCTCATCCTTCCACGAAGCACAACTTCCTTAACTGTCGGGTCCGTGTACTTTAGGCATAATACTCTCTTGATGAAAGCAGACAAGCCTTAGGGCTGCTGGATAGCTGGAAGGTTAGTAATTACATCGGTCTCTCCTTTAGCATCTTATAGCTGAGAAGGAGGTGTGAACTTCAACAAATCAGAGTTGCATGATCACCATGGAAACGAGGGATGAGCACCTCTTGTGATGAAGACAAATGACTGGTGAGAGGGTTCTGTCCCCGCTCCCCTTTATTGTTTTGCATTAAATATCTAAAACTTTGGAATCTGAAACAAGTCAGGAATGTTAAACAGATCTAACAGCAACAGCTCAGAGCAGTTGTGTAAAGAATAGTTTGCATCCCCTCACAAACGGTGTTCACAAGTACTGTCAAAGTCTCATACTGACTTAGAGAGTATGGGATACTTTTTGTTCCCAGGAGAACCCCAGGCCAGGAGAGCAGAGGGCTGCAGGACAGCAATGCTTTTGACAAGTCTGAGCTGATTCCGTTCCAAATGGTATTTCATGTTCTCAGTATGGTGCAGCATAAGGAGCAAGCAGGTGCTCGCAACCCACATGTTGGTAAGAGATCTCATGTTGGAGTAGGCAGCACTGTCATGCTATTTCACCTGAAAATTTTGAAGTAACGAATAGTATTGGGAAATTGAAAAGGCACAATGGCTTGCAAGGTTTTTGTGCCCCGATGCTGCATACATTTCCTCCCTTTCTACCACCTAATAATGGGAATTTTCCACCTCTTCCTCACCAGAATCCATAGAAACATTCAATGTGCAGACAGATCATCTTCATTACTGACAACTGAAGCTGTGTACTTCTACAGATAATGTCCAGTGCTGTAGCACTCAGGTTTTAAGAAGAAGATGAACTCCCCTGTCCTAGATATTCTAACGTGACCACAGTAAGAAAAAGACCAAGGCCTGCCTCGAAAAGCTTTAATCTAACATGACAAGACCATGGAAATATCAAAGGGAAGAATAATTATTTTTACTTTACAAGGCTGTACCTCTCTTATCCAAGAGGCAACTCAATGGTTTCCCAAGGTCTCAGATAAAGTACATGCCTGCAGCTGAAACTGAACCCTTAGGTCCTGGCTTCTACTGCCTTAATTACATAATTAGCATCCTTCTGTAATGCAGCTATCACTAACACATCACTCAACACACAATACGTAAATGAATAGAAGTATCACATGTTACCACATGCTACCACACTAGAAGGTGCATGCGCTTCAACATCCACCAAAACTAGCTTGTTGCCAGCAACAGTGTAGTTTCAGTAGTGCAGACCCCTACATTTCATAATTTAACTCCAAAAAAGCAAATGAAATTTCTGACAAGAATACCATTCTTCCACGGACAGGCTTTGTCTTGTCCTTGGCTTTGCTTGTACAAAGACATATCTTAAATCCTGTCTGCAGGAAAGGCTCATACAGCTCCCTGTATCAACTGACCTCTAACTTTGTCTGGGCACCAGGCCTCAGAGAACTTGTCTGATCCTTTCCCATCAAGATCTGCAGATCTCCCTGTGTATTCAAAAGTCTTCCATTTCCTATGTTGTATTTTTTTCCTCCAATGTAGCTCTCACATACATCAAATCATGATACCTGAATAACATCTTGAACACGAACTTTACAGGTTGCTTAAAGTGAGTACATACTAAGGAATAAATACTCCTAAGTTGAAGCTGGGCCATCTAAAATGCTGTCCAAGCATCTTAAAATCCATCACACAACCACAGAACAAGTGTTATGGTATATCAGTAAGTAGCAGGGGTACGCAGAACACAAAGCTCACAGTGCCATATGTACTGACCTATTCTACATAGATACGTATCAGCTGCAGATGCAAACAATTCCTAAGGTGAAAGAAGACTTTTGGTCGAGTAAATGCTACATGTGAGATATTTCATTTTTATGTTTCAATGTTTTCAGAAGAATGAGGATATCTTGCTTTCATCATGCAACACAGCTGCTAATTTATTGATGCTTATCTTTGCCTCTCAGAAGTCAAAAATATTTCCAGGGATAGAACTCAAGCTTGATTTTTTTTGAAAACATATGCCTCTGTACTTGTACTGAAGCATAAGCTCTAATAGTTTGTAACATTACACAGCTTAGATGCTCAGCAATCCTGCTTCTGTACACACACAAAGCCATGTAACTACAATACACTAGGTAGACGCTTCAGACATGCAGAGCTGACATAACTGTGTGAGGAAACTAATACAGTGAAATGATTATAGCTAAAACATTATTCCATAAATACATGTATGTTATATAAACAACATCATTTGTCTATTCACTTTCAGCAGACTCACCAGCTATTGAATTTCCTGCAAAGAGTCTTCATAGAAAACATGACTTTAAGTTAATATACAAATTTTTTTAATTCATTCACAACTGCATTAGGGAAATGCAATATCCCCTGCTAAGAACAGAGTCACGGGGTGACATAGGACTCCAATCACAGCTAGCAGGTGTAATATGCCACATAGTGAACTGATGGAAAACATGCTATTAGTTAAAGATTATTCAAAACCAGAAATGTCTTTATGGATGTTAACTAGCAAGTAACTCTGAATGACAACTAGCTCTGAGGAAATCTTAAACTTGTCAAATCAATCCTCCTCCTCCAGTGGTTCACACAACTCCATAATTGAACAGGCAGCAATAACAGACAGGGAGAGGTCATCAGACAACCAGTCGTCTCTCTCTAAGAGGCAGATCCCCACAAGACTTCCCAGCCTTCTGAAATGAAGTAATAACAACAAAACCACACTTAGGAGCATATTGAAGGTCCCCACTGAAAGTTATCAGTATTTGTCTCAGAATTTGTCTCAGTTTGAATAGGTTTAAAATTTGGCCATGATTAACTTTCAGGCTTGTCAGGGCTCTGCAACAGACATGTATTTTCCCTGGCATGTGTCTGGCTTACCAGTACGAGAACAGCTTTTGTCATACCACTGCTTAAACTGATTTAAATGTAATAGCACAACACAGTGATAGAAGGAGGAGTGTAATAATCCAAGGAATAAATCCTGTAAGAGTAGAAGGGACTTTGCCCTACCTCATATTGCCATATTCTCAAAGAGGAAAGAAGAAAATAATCAACAAGAGAAAGACAATTTCATCCCAATCCTATGAAGTGTTTGTTACTGATAACTTTATAAGGTAGCTTATTCACCTCCTGGGACCTGCCTGCGCTGCTCTTAAGACATGTGGACAAAGCTGTGCCAGGGACCCCAATGAGTTTCTACAAGAAAGCAGATATATTGTACCTTTGCGTAGGAAGACTGCACAAGATCACATATTACTCAAGGCAAACTCCTATCAGCCTGCAGAAAACAAGACAATTACTAAAGCATTCACACCATTAGCAGCCTTGCATTTCACTGATGCTCAGGTGTCAGTTGTTCTAAAATTTAGAGATGAGTGATGGAGGATCTATACCAGTGTGACCCAGAAAATAAGGTCTGAGTGAATCCCTTCTTCCTAGATTATTGATTTAGGAGCCCCTCATGACCTCTCCACTCCAGAGATCTTGAGCTTCTTTCTCCATAGTTACACATCCAGCAATATCAGAAGGATAGAAAGCGTTGAAGTGCAGGGACCCAAGTAGTCCAGATACCACTAATCCACGTGATCTGGTTTGCCCTATGCTAAGTGACTGCATCTACTTCTGCCATACAACAACGACTGGGTTCACTAAAAATGCCTATTATTATTGTTTCTTTGTTTTACCCTAGGGTAAAATATTCATTTTCTGTGGAAAGAGTCAGCAGTAATATTGTAATATGCACTTGCAGTAACAATCATCACATTGTTCTAATAGGAATTTCCAGTAACCTCAAAAAGTCCCAAAGCACTACAGTTACACCAGTATCCTCAACTACCCATCACGGAGCTTAGGCATGGAGTGCTAAGTGGCATGACAGATTCAAAGAGGACAACTGGAGGAGTTGATGCACAATCCAAGTCTCCCAGTGTTACAATCCTTTGGTGCTTTAACTACTGTACAGTTCTGAACTCTGGAAAAATGCCAGCAAGGACCATTAAGAACCCACCAGAAAAGAAAGGGTAGGGATGGCAGCAAGTCCAGTACCACCTGCCACCTAGCCCTGCTCAATATACTTGGAGCCTGGGTGCTCTTTTGGCTTGGATCACTTTTCTTCAGACAGATAAAACATACTTCTCTGATGCACACTCCCTTGTCTCACATGTAGTGGAGAAAGCTGAGGTGGATCATAACTAGGCCCTTTTCTCTCTGACTGTGTTTGCCTGTGAGCTGTTTTAATATGCACTAAGCAGCCGCTATCTTTGCAATTCATTTTCCTGCTTCCTCCCAGCAATGCCCCATTGCTCATACACTTTGATGCACTAGTGTGCAGAAAGAGCTTGCCAGCAGCACCCACACAAGCAGAAATATTTCCAGACCTCAAAAGACTGACCAAGAGACATTTTTTTCCTAAAACTGACATTTTAACAGAGCACCAGAAGCAGGAGTCCTGCACAGAGTACCTTATCTCCATCTTCATGCAGCGTGAGGATTTAAAGGGACAAGGGAACATTTAAAGCATCCGCTTACAGGCTAACCTCATCACTTACATTTTCTGATTGTCATTTGCTGGCTCGTATTGAGATGCTTCCAATTATTCAGTCGTTCTCACTGGACTCAATTAAGCTGTGGATGTTATAAATAACCAGACTGCAGGATCAGTCTCATTAAAAATTAAAGTCCATTAAAAAAAATCTGGACTATTCATATTATTGAATGAAAATCCACTATATGTTTTTCTTTTTTAACGAGAAAATATGCAGATTAAGCCACTCGAGAGTCTTCTTTCTCTGCAGCTTTGATTTTAATTTTAAAAATGCAAAACTAAAAAAAAGTTTTGAAGCCAGGGAACTTCAGTGCTACCAGTAAAACTGCTTTTGATTCCCTTTGGAAAAAAAAGACAGCTTCAGAACTATTTTTCCCCTAATCTCTTAATCACAAAATTAATGATCTTTTCTTGGATTTAAACGTTACTTTGTAGTATTTTCAACCTACACAGTTCTCAGTTGTGCTACTGCATGAAGTCTCACAACAGTAGAGAAAATAGCTTGCTACATTGAAACAAATTAATCTGCTTTTACTATCCTAGCTGAGTACCTTAACGAAAACTACACTGACAGCACAAGTTAAGAGAGAACATCAGATTTCAGTTCCCATAATGATTTTAAGGGAATAAGTACCATAATCTGGGATTTATATTTTGAAGCAACCCTTTGAATCTCCATTCATGTGACAAATTATTGTCAATACAAAAAAGTTATAAACCATCCTCCAAAAATAATCAGCATTAATAATATCAACATTTTTTTCTAATTTTACCTCTGAATTTTGACATCAGGGTTGAAGCCATAAATGTGTTATATTTCCAGATATTTTTCTGCAACCAGAACAGCAGAAAACTGTTTCTTATTTTGCATGTTTAAAAAAATATAAAGAAAGCAGAAGTTCTCACAAATACATTTCAGCTGTTTGGGGTCTTTCAGGGCAGAAGGATGCTTACAAGGCTCATCATAAATTCATGTGTTGGCGACACGACACCAACAGAAAGCATACTGCTTGACAGACACTGCTTCCCAGGAAAATGGAGAGCTATATCTGGCACCATCGGAGATGCTTCCGAGACACCCCTTAGGGCAGAAAACTGGCTCTAAGGGGGTGGTGCAAATATAGGAATCTGGACACTACATTTTCTTAGTAAGCTATTTTTTGCCCTGTAGGTCTGAGCCAATGCAGAATGAGCAGCGGTTGCACTGGCAGAGAACAGCAGGCCTAGATACTGCCAGAAGCAAAAAAAATTCAGTAAGGAAGAAAATGATCCCCTCTTCCATCTTCCCCTGGGCTTCCTTACAACTTCTCTCAACCACTTAAAGAAGCCAGGCTCCCAGGGACAGAAATACCAATATGATTTTCAGTCCCTTAAATGTAAAGACTATCTACCCAAGCGTCAGAGGGAGAAAGAGCATTCAAGCCATTTCAAGAGTTGGTGATAATTTTTATAATGATGCCTCATTTTCTTCCAATGCCATATAACTTCTCTATTATCTACTGGCATTACAGCTGTTGATTTCTTGTTTTCTCTGATGGGACTGTGCAGAGACTTTTTAAATCCAACGCCCGACATGAGTTTCAGGGGGGAATGCCAGAGAAATGACCACAGATTATCCTTAAATTGCAGCTGCAAAGTCCTACCCAGTGGTTTTGTAACTGCCATCAGAAAAGTATTAATGGTAATAGAAGAGATATCTACAATTGGCCCCCTCAGACAAGCTATGTGTAACATATTCCCTATAATAAGGAGCTCTGCTTTGAAGCAAGTCATCAGCCTTAATAAGCTATGCTACTCCTACTGCTGCTGCTAAGATGTTGTTCGGCCAGTTCATTAAACACCATTTTTTCCCAGGGTTTGAAATCTAGCAGTGCTAAATGTATCTTCTGTGAAAATGACAAGCTCAGCACCATATATGGGGAAGAATTGTTGGAAAGAGGATTTCATTTCATTATAATTTGTTTTTTTTGGCTTTTTTCAGGTTTTCTTTTTTAATAGTGTGCCTAGGTGGATAAGGCAGTCCTCCTGCCAAAGCAGCCCACAAAACTGCTTACTGCACAACACTACTGAAATGCAGTCGCTTCCACGGCAGCAACCAGTTAACAGGGAAAGCACTGAAGAGTTTGGCTGAAGAGAGAAAAAGGAAGCTACAGGCAATGTAACAGAACCTACCACTGTTTCCATGTGGATTGCAACAGTATGATTATTTTTATGCCCATGCTGTGTAAATGGGCTCAGTTAGGCTGAGGTCTTTTCATAACGAACAGACTCAACCTGTATCATAGGAGCCTGACAGGAGGCTGCTGGTCTGGGGTGATGATACCTGTGCTAGATGGGACTAAAGCAGGCATCCTGCTGGGAGTGTTTCAGACTCCCTGAAAATGGCCCATGAATGATCTGCGAGCTGCATGTGGCTGGGTTGAGATTCCAGAGGAGTAAAAAAGCCTCTGGACAGACACACCAGGCAGAAGAGAAGTTGTCAGAGGGTAATGACAGGTACGGAAACAAAGGAGGAGATCGGGCTGCTCTGATCGGGACTTACATGTGTCACCCCGCCAGCGATTGTAAGGAGAAAGTGCAGACCACTCTGTCATGCTCTCCAGATCACATTAACCCTTCAGAAAGAAACAGGGGGCTAGATGATTCAGTAACTCTCACAATCTGTTTCAGGCTCTAAAGAAAGGCAGATGCTCTTTCCTCTCTCTCCTTCCTCATCTCCTTCCCTTTTAAAAACAAGGAGCCCTGCAAAATCATTCTCTCCACGCAGAACAAATAGTTCATTAGTGTTTGCCTTTATGAGAGTGGGCGAATAGATTTTGTACCTTTTCTGATCAACGTTCATGCCAATTTTTCAATGGTGCCTTACTGGAGCGGATGCAACAATGTTTTTATTATACAACACAGAATCCAAAGGGATACTTAGCATGCACTGAATCAGCATCAGCACAAATCCCCTGGCTAGTTGCACTGAAGGCTGTACTGGCTCTGCAACAGCCCTTGCAATCTCTTTAGTCAAGAAATGGATGAGGGCTGATCTAGTGGTGAGGGAGAGCATGACCAAAGACATAAATATGTTATGTCCAGCTTGGATCCTGACAACTTCAATTTTCTTTGATTTAGCTTCCTCACCCCCAAAAGACTGGAAACATCAGCAACAGTTCCGGGACTTCCCTGGTAGTTTGCAAGTACACACAGCTTCTCAGAGGGGAATGCCAGAGAAATGGATGAGACTGCCTTAGTACAAGCTTTACATAATCAACATATTGTGACTGTACAGGCAGGCTTTAAAATGGCTCCAGTGGGAAACGGATGGGAAGACTAAAGAAGAGGAAAGAAACAGAGATGTGAAAAGGAGCAAAAGAGAGAGAGGTGAAGGAGCAGGAAAACGAAAGCAAAAGTTTTGCAACATTGGCTACACCAGCTCTTTAGCAAGGGTTCTACGAACCCCAATGCACTGCTCAGCCTGGCCATTCCCAAAGATGGATTAGCAAATTAATGTAAGCAGAGCATAAAGTTGCTGACTGTGGTGGCGTTGAGTCACCTTGGGCCTCATCAGCATTGCTAAACATTGCCCGTAACCTTTCCATTATCACTGAGGGTCTGCACAGCACCAGGACCCAACTGCTCCAATAATTTCAATTACTTTCCCTGACAAATTTTATGTTTCATGTATTTTACTGGCCTGATAATTATGATTTCTCTCATTTCTCGCTATCGAGCTTAATGGGTTCCAGCACGAGTGTACGGTTTCAGAAATGAAGTTCCACTTGAATTCACAAGTTATTATCTACTTTCGCTAATGGAATTGGAAAAAAAGAGTGGGAAAGAGATAAAGGATGAGTAGAGAAGAGAGAGCAGAGAGGAAGAGACAGAAGCATGTACAAAAAAAAAAAGACTAAAGGAAAACACATTGACAAAGGGAAAAACAAGAGAGAAAGAATAGAGACTGGGTTAAGACAAAGATGAAGCACAAGAAGGACAAAAACCAAAAAGGATGTATGTGAGAATGAGATAAAGACCAAGACAAATAGAGACAGACACAGAAAAATGGGTATACAAACAAATGAGAAAGAGCTATGTAAGGATCAGCGCAAATGAGAGTGGAAAAAACAGCAACATTAAGAGCATTAAAAATGCTTTCTTGCATCATGACTGAAGAGTTGATAGGTTATCTCAAACCTTGGGCGGGCAGCAGAGATCTCAGGTCTGCACCTTCTGCTACTGACCGCAGAGAAAATAATTAATATCCCCAAAATAATCTTGCTGGCAGTGGTAGATGTCCCAATTAGAGCTAGCTGGGAATTAATCTTTTATAGTGTTTTAAAGATCCTGAAGAAAAATGAGTGCAAATGCGCTCTTTTTTCTATCATTGACCTGTTCTTCAAGAAGCTTTAACCAAATTTGTTGTCACTGCTGGCCAAAGTTGTCATTGCTCCTTCTTCTAATCAGGCCTGGAGTATCAGAAGAGGTATACAGAGTGAGGTGGAGCTACCATTATTTGCACACCATCATCAGAATTGTTTAAAAAAAAAAAAAAAAAGCTAAATTAGCTATGAAGTACCAAATGAAGGCAGGCATGGCCATCCTGCAGTAACTGGTGTCTTCCTTTCTATTTATACCTCTGAAAACATTTACCTATATTCAAATAAAAGGCCCGCATTCCCTCCTTCACCATCTGTACACAGGAACTCAGCATGAAAATGTTGCCTTAATGCCAGTGAAGAAAGAATTTACAGCAGTGATGTTAAAGAGGTGAGGGCTGGATTTCTTCCCAACTTTTTACTGTTGCCTAAATTGGGCAAATATATCCATCAGGAAAACTTCTGAAGCTGAAAGCCGGAAAAAGAAAGGTTTTTCTGTAAGCTGCAGGAAGTCGCTAAAAGAAAACAAACATCCCTTAATGTTGCTATTTTGACAGCAAAACATTTTAAAGAATTAATGACCCACTTTACCAGGGATGTTTATAGAGACGATGTTCAA
>Ga0181612_160675_pt1 | contig 22905 bp, 16 predicted proteins | sample HoacroProtozoa21_FD_119630 | JGI IMG/M metagenome (GOLD analysis project Ga0181612, IMG submission 119630) | Hoatzin crop microbial communities from Cojedes, Venezuel. Combined Assembly of Gp0051906, Gp0051904, Gp0051908
GATCTTGACAAAGTTGTGGACGAGATAAATAATAGACCTAGAAAGCGATTAGGCTGGAAGAGCCCGCAGGAAAAAATGTGGCAAAACGCCGCACTTATTCCTCGCAAAAAAACTTGCACTAAGAACTAGAATCTAGCTCCCAAAAACTCCCCAGTGACGGAATTTTTGTTTTTGGCGATATCCTCTGGTGTGCCTTCTGCGACAACTTGGCCACCATTTTGACCACCTTCTGGCCCCATATCGATGATCCAGTCGGCTGATTTAATCACGTGCAAATTATGCTCGATGATAACCATAGAGTTGCCGTTATCGACCAGGCGATTCAAGATATTCAAAAGACGACCGACGTCCTCAGTGTGAAGTCCAGTGGTTGGCTCATCGAGAATATAGAGTGTATTGCCGGTACTGCGGCGTGAAAGCTCGGTGGCAAGCTTGATGCGCTGAGCCTCGCCGCCAGAGAAAGTTGTGGCTGGTTGACCAAGGCGAATATAACCCAAACCAACTTCTTGGATAGTTTTGAGTTTATCAGCGATATTTGGGATACGCTTGAAAAACTCGAGCGCTTCGTCGATGGTCATATTGAGCACATCGGAGATGTTTTTGCCATTATACTTGATTTCCAAAACTTCGTGATTGTAACGAGTGCCATGGCAGGCTGGACAAGTCACATAAACATCTGGCAAAAAATGCATTTCGATTTTGTTGACGCCATCACCTTGACAAGTTTCACAGCGACCGCCACGAACGTTGAACGAGAAACGGCCCGCGGTATAACCACGCACTTGCGCGTCTGGCTGGTCGGCGAAAAGTTGGCGAATATGATTGAAAACTCCGGTATAAGTGGCTGGGTTGCTACGTGGAGTGCGGCCGATTGGACTCTGGTCGATGACGATGCACTTGTTGATATATTCAATGCCGTCGATTCCATCATGTAAACCTGGAACATCGTGTGAATGGTGTAAACGCATGGAAAGTCCGCTAGCCAAGATATCACTGACTAAGGTTGACTTGCCAGAACCAGAAACACCAGAGACAACTGTCATAACTCCAAGTGGAAAATGCACGTCGATGTTCTTCAAGTTGTTTTCGCGAGCACCACGGACGACAATTTCACGACCCTTGAATGGCTTACGGCGCTTTTTTGGCGTTGGGATGGATTTTTTGCCACTTAAGTACTGACCTGTGATCGAATCTGGATTTTTCATAACTTCTTGCGGGGTACCAGCAGCGATTATATTGCCGCCATGAACGCCAGCTCCTGGGCCGATGTCGACCAAATAATCTGCAGAAAGCATCGTGTCTTCATCGTGTTCAACCACCAAAACGGTGTTTTTTAGGTCACGAAGATGCTTAAGCGTCGAAATTAGCTTATCGTTGTCGCGCTGGTGAAGACCAATTGATGGCTCATCGAGCACGTATAAAACACCTTGCAAACCAGAACCGATTTGAGTAGCTAGGCGAATGCGTTGGGCTTCGCCGCCAGATAGTGTATTGGCAGCGCGACCGAGCTCAATATAGCCAAGACCAACATCTTGCATAAACTTAACACGTTCACGGATTTCTTTGAGAATTGGCTGAGCGATTTGCTGCTCCGATTCAGAGAATTGTAGATCTTGATTGAGAACCTCCAATGTTTGGTCAACGGTTAAATTACACATGTCGTTGATGTTTAAATCGTGTACTGTAACGGCGAGAACGGCTGGGCGCAAACGAGCGCCATGACAAGTTTTACACTCTTGGAGGCGCATGAACTTCTCGGCATCTTTGCGAACTGCTTCCGAACTATTTTCACGATAACGCTGCTCAAGAATTGCAATTACGCCTTTATACTTTGTTTTGATTTTTTTGCCTCTCAAAGTACCAACGCCGGGCGCCTCGACTTCATAAATTTCGTCGCCGGTGCCGTACAAAAGCAGGTCATGAACTTCTTTTGGTAAGAAGTGCAGTCTGGTATTAAGTTTGAAATTGTGAGCTTCGGCAACTTTACGGAGTAAGTCTGTCCACCAGCCACCAGCTTGGCGATTGAATGGCAAAATGCCACCTTCACTAATAGTGAGACCCATGTTGAAAATAAGATTCGTGTCGACTTCCATACAAGTGCCAAGACCGCCACAAGTTGGACAGGCGCCTTGTGGAGCGTTGAACGAGAAAAGTCGAGGCTCAAGTTCTGGGATAAGTTCATTAGGGTGATTAATACAAGCATAACGTTGAGAAAAAGTGTAAATTTCTTCGGAATTGATGGATTTTTGGTCCAGCGCGGTGGAACGATCGGTGATTTTGAGAAGTTTTATAATTCCCTGGCCGATTTCTAAAGCCTGCTCGATTGAGCCGGCAATGCGAGATTGGATTTCCGGGCCAAGAATAAAACGGTCGACCACAAGTTCGATATCGTGTTTAATGTTTTTATCAAGCATTGGGAATTCGTCAAGTGCATAAACAATGCCGTCAACGCGTATGCGTGAAAAACCTTTAGCAAGATATTGATCTGGTAAATGTTGATATTCGCCTTTTTTTTGCTGGACGATTGGCGCGAGTAGCATCAACTTACTGCCAAGTGGTAATTTCATAACTTCATTAATAATGTCTTCAGTAGTGCGACGAGAAACTTCACTGTGGCAAATCGGACAATGCGGGACACCTACGCGCGCGAAAAGCAAACGCAAATAATCATAAACTTCGGTAACAGTAGCAACCGTTGAGCGCGGGTTGCGACTAGTGGATTTTTGGTCGATAGAAATAGCTGGTGAAAGGCCGGTGATCATATCAACATCCGGCTTATCCATCACACCCAAGAACATGCGCGCATAACTAGATAAACTTTCGACGTAGCGGCGCTGGCCTTCGGCGTAAATAGTATCAAAAGCTAGGCTCGATTTACCTGAGCCGGAAAGACCAGTCAGAACAACTAACTGATCGCGCGGGATATCGATGTCGATATTCTTTAAATTGTTTTGTCTAGCCCCGCGAATACTAATTTTATTCTCGTTATTCATGACGCTAATATTATACACTATTTTGACGAAAAAGTCCAGTGATGTTACAATATAATTATATGTTAACGGTTGAGCTTATTAACTGGTGGTACATTGCGGGTTGGGCGAGCTTCATCCGCGAAATTTTCGAAAAACTGAGAAATACGGTGGACTTTTTTTCGATTGGGCAACTTTTGAAAACTTTATTTGCGCCTTTTCGACAAATTTCGGCCAACGGCACAAGTAGTTCTGCGCTCGATGCGCGTTTTCAAGCGTTTTTGGATCGTTTGGTGTCGAGGTTGGTTGGCTCGGTAGTGCGAATTATGATTATTATTTTGGGGATAATTACACTGGTGTTAGAGTCGATTTTAGCTTGCGTTTTGATTGTAATTTGGCCATTTTTGCCAATTTTGCCGATTTTTTGCGTGATAATGGCAGTTTCAGGAGTGGCGCTATGAACAAAAATCACTACAATCCAAATTCAGTACGGGCGCGCGAGGCACGATTGGGACAGGTGTTCAATCATTGGTTCATGCGCGCGCTGATTGTGATTTTTGGCTTCGCAGGGCTATCGTTGGGAGTTTGGTTGATTATCACTGGCGAATCGGTGGGTTGGCTACTGATTGGGCTGGCTGATATAATGATGATTTTGATGGTATGGGTGAAAATGCTACTGGCAAAAGTGCCACGCGGGAAAACGGATGATATCAATGATATTTTATCGAGTCGAGCATTGGTGGCCCTGGGCAAAAATCCGACCATCGATAGTTTAACGCATAATTTAATTTATACACGTAGCGGGCGATTTTTGGCGGCACGGTTTGGGATAACACCAAGTTTTTTTGAGGTGATCACGCAGCTTTTGCCAAAAGATCAAGCAAGCACAGAGCGGTTTTTGGAGGAAGTTTTTGAGGACGCGCGCATGGTGGCGGACCAAACTGAGACCGATGTGGTGTCTGGTGGCGCGTTGACGATTGCATTGGTAGAGAATTGTCCGGGTTATGATGTGGCGCTTCGACAAATGAAACTGGAAATTAGCGATCTTTACGAGGGGCTAATTTGGTATAATTATTTGTATGGTTTAACAAAAAATGCCAAGAAAAAGCGCCACGATGGTGGAATTGCGCGCGACTTTTCGTTTGGATATATCCCGTTGCTATCCAAGTTTGGGATTAATATTTCCGCACAAAAGTCGGCAACGTCGAAAACTTCTATCAACCGCGCTTCACATCGTGAAGCAATTGACAAGATGATCGAAACTTTTTCGTTGGGCGGGAGACAAAATATTGCGTTGGTGGGGCCAGACGGTTGTGGACGATCGACGATTGTAAATGCTTTTGCGGAAGAGATTTTAGATGCAGATAATAAAAAAGTTCCGAGTAATTTAAAGTTTCGCCAAGTTTTCAAATTGGATGCGGCAGCATTGGTAAGTGGTGCGCAGGGTGATGTGGAAACTTTGTTGAATCGAATTTTAAACGAAGCTTATGCGGCAAAAAATATTATTATTTATCTTGATAACGCACATCTTTTCTTCGAGGATGGAGTGGGCGCGGTAGATATTTCGAATTTATTGGTACCAATTTTGGAGGCGGGGGCGTTAAGAATTATTTTGACAATGGACGATCAAAAGTTTTTGGAAATTGCGGCGCGCAATCCGGCTTTGACAAATTCGTTAAATAAGATTGTGGTAACCCCAGCAAATGAAGATGAGACAATGCGCGTGATGGAGGATCAGGTTCCATTTATCGAGTATCAAAATAAAGTAATTTTTACGTATTTGGCGTTGCGCGAGGCGTATCGATTGAGTTTGCGATATATCCACGATCTGGAGATGCCGGGTAAGGCGATTCGATTGCTCGAAATTTCGGCGCGTTACGCAGAGCACGGTTTTGTGACGATTGAGTCGGTGCAACAAGCGGTTGAGAAAACTCAAGGCGTAAAGTTGCAAGCAAATCAAACGCAAGAAAGTAAAAGTCAGCTGTTAAATATGGAAGATTTGATTCATCAGCGAATGATCGACCAGGCGGAAGCAGTAAAAACTGTGTCTGACGCATTGCGACGAGCAGCGGCGGGTGTGCGCAACGAAAATCGACCGATTGGTACTTTTCTGTTTTTGGGTCCGACTGGTGTCGGTAAAACTGAGCTTGCGAAGTCATTGTCGGCGGTGTATTTTGGGGGTGAGAGCGAGATTGTGCGAATCGATTTGAACGAATATGTAACGGCAAATGATGTTTCGCGTTTGATTGCCGAAGCGAGTGAAGACGCGATGAGCCTGACGGCGCAAGTTTTGAAAAATCCGTTTTCAGTGGTATTGTTGGACGAAATTGAAAAAGCACATCCACAAGTTTTAACAACTTTATTGCAGATGTTAGACGAAGGAATTTTACGTGACACCAAAAACCATGAAGTGAGTTTTCGCGATGCGATTGTGATCGCGACGAGCAATGCTGGCGCAGACAAAATTCGTGAATATGTGGCGGCTGGCAAGGATTTGACGTCGCTAAAGGATGAATTGACAAATGAGTTGATTGCCAGTGGCGCATTCAAACCGGAATTCTTGAACCGTTTTGATGAGATTTGCGTGTTTAAGCCGTTATCAAAAACAGATTTGGCAAAAGTGGTCGATATCATCATCGCGGGCGTGAACAAAACTTTGGCGGCGCAAAAAATCTCAGTGGTGCTAGACGAGAAAGCGAAAATGCTTTTGGTCGAGCGTGGTTATGATCCACAACTTGGCGCGCGCCCAATGCGCAGAATTGTACAAAAAACAGTTGAAAATGTAGTGGCAAAAATGGTTTTGGCGGGAACAGCGGCACCTGGCACTACGATTCAGCTAAATGTAGCGATGATCGAAGAACAACTGCAATAAATGTGCTATAATAGCACTATGAAGATTTATGAGAATTACAATATTTCCGACTTGACCACGATGCGTTTGGGCGGGGTAGCAAAATACGTTGTGGAGGTTGAAAATTCTGCGGATTTGCGCGCAGTTTATGACTTTGCAAAAAATGGGGGCGATTTGGAAAATATACATTCGGATCAGCCATTAAAAACTTTTATTTTGGGGCACGGCGCCAATACAATTGGGCGCGATGAGGGTTTTGATGGAATTATTATCAAAAGTAATTTGCGCGGGATTGAGGTGATTGATGAGACTGCGGACGAAGTTTTGATTCGAGCGGGTGCCAGCGAAACTTGGGATGATCTTGTGGCGTTCGCGTGCGAGCGTGGTTATTCTGGGATTGAGGCGATGAGCATGATTCCTGGCACGGTTGGGGCGGCGCCAGTGCAAAATATCGGTGCGTATGGTCAGGATATTTCGCAAGTGGTCGACCATGTGGAGGCTTTCGATACAAAGACTAATGAAATGGTGATTTTGGGGCGCGACGAAATGCAAATGAGTTATCGCAAAACGATTTTTAATCATGGAAAAGATGCCGGAAGATATTTTATTACCGCGGTGACGATCATGCTGGAAAATGATGAATATTTACAACCGCCATTTTACAATTCCCTGCAAGCTTATTTAGACGAGCATGGAGTGACTGAATATTCGCCGGAAAACATTCGGGCGGCAGTTTGCGATATTCGTTCGCATAAGTTGCCAGATCCAGCGGAAATTGCCAGCTCGGGAAGTTTCTTTAAGAACTTAGTGCTTGATGCCGACGAGGCGGCCGTAGCGACGGCACAAGGTATTAAAACTTACCCGCAGGAAGATGGAACTTATTCGGTGAATACTGGATTTTTGATTGAGGCGTGTGGTCTGAAGGGAAAAATTTTGCATGGCATGCGCGTTTCGGACAAGGCCGCTTTGATTTTGATTAACGAATCAGCTAAAAGTTACGCAGATTTGGCGGCTGCGCGCAAAAAAATTCAGCAAGCGGTGTTTGAAAAATTTGGCTATAAGATCGAGCAAGAGCCAGTCGAAATTACGAATTAAGGCTGTTTTGAGCGGCGTTAATAACGTTATCGAACAGAACCGCAACCGTGAGCGGACCGACGCCGCCAACTTTTGGCGTGATAGCGTGGAGAGTTTTCAAGCCACGAACTTCGTCAGAGACATCACCGACTAAAACACCGTCTTCACTAGCGGTGCCGGCGTCAACAATAGTGCACCCAGGCTTAACCATCTCTGGGACGATTAACTTAGCGTGACCAGTAGCTGTTACTATTATATCATATTTACTAAGATTTGTCAAGTCATCGTGCGAGCGGAAAACCTGGGGCTGGTATTTTTGCCAGATCTTCGCCAATGGCTTGCCAACGAGACGACCATAACCGACGATGGCGATTTGCTGATTATCGAGGCGAACATCGTAGCCAGCTAACAACCAATTAATCGCGGTAGCGGTGGCAGAGGCAAAGTCCGACGACTTATCCACGCTAGCGGCTAAACCATCAACATCTTTTTCTGGGGCGATCAATGCAACGATATCGTCGGTATCTTCCGGAGTTTTGAGTGGAAGCTGAACGATGATGCCTGAAATTGATGGGTCAGAATTAGCGTCGATAATTCTCTGCTTAATTTCGGCAGATGAGCTTAAAAAACAATCCTCGACCACCACGCCAATGTCTTCACCGTAGCGTTGCTTGAGATTGACGTATTTGGTGATAACTGGATTGTCACTGTCTCGTATAATCAACAACTTGGGAAAGGCGCGCCGGGCCTGGAGACTGCGCACTTGATGTGCTTGGCGCTCCTTAACAAACCCGGCTAGCTCTTTCCCGTTGAGAATCTTCATTAATGTCTATTATTTCTTCTTTTCGACTTTTTTGTCGTCTTTATCACAAAGTTGTTTCTTGATTGCAGAAGTATTCTTGACCAAGAGAATGGTAAGAATTGCAGCTTCATAACCAAGACGAGCGGCGACGTTGCCAACGATGAGCGTCATTAGGAATGAGAGGAAGTTGGTACTGATCAATGCAAATGAGAAGAGAGTGATGAAAATTGCAGTGATAGTGTAGAGAACTTTGACTGCGTCCTCGATATAAAGAGTCTTGAAGTCCATAAAATCATGCAACCAAGCCAAGAAGCCCTTGTAAGTGTTTTGCTTGCGGACAAACAAGAAATAAGCGAAAATGCCGCCGACGATGGCAAGGATAAAGGCAACGATTACCCAGATCATGGCGCCTTGAGAAAGATCAAGACTGTCCAAAGTGGAAGTATTGCTTAATGATGATGTATTGTAATAATATGACATAGAATCCCTTTCTTTTATATTAATTCAAGAATAGCACAAAAGTGTCAATTTTACAAGGATAAGCGCTATTTTTGTGGATTTTTGGGCACGGGGACGTAAATATCATTATCGTTAGTAGTAAAAGTCCCAAATCCGTTGATTTGCATGATGGGTTTAGTTTTGCGATCCGGAATGGCTTTTGGCGGGATCGGTTGATTAGTGGTTGGTTTGTTATTTCTAGGTGGAGTTGTTGATTCGGTGGTTTTCGCCGCTGGCGGAGATTCAAGTCCAGAAGGCGTGGCTTGGGGTTCTACCTGCGCTTGTGGTGGACTTGCGGGCTGACCATAAAGTTTTTTATAGTTATCGTATTCTTTTGGCGATAAGTCAAGAATACCCTCACTGTCTAGGCGCTCATAAATTTCGGGATTTTTCAAATTTCTAGCATAGTGGTTCCCCGATACGCGCTGCCCTACTGAGTTATTCATTTCATTAATGACGTCTCCAGCCGCTCGATAAAGGGTCGGATTTGTCTTTTTGAGGTCTTTGTCGGAACGCATTTTAGTGGCAATACTGCGGCAAAGATCAGGGTTCATATTTTTCATGTAATTATCAAATTTATCCGCAAGAAAATCAGCGCCATCCTGAGAGATAATCCTGTCGTACAAGGCATGAACGGCGGCAGAATTCGCATCTTTTTTGGAAGACATTGCGCCAAAAATATCAACCATTTTTTCTAAATCGGTAGTATAAACCCCACGAAACGTATCTTCAGACATGATCGTTGCAGCATCGTCACGCTTTACTTCCTTCTGCTTGCCTTTTTCACGAATGGCGTTGGCATACTTGGCTTGAAAAGTGGGGCTTTCCAGACGACGTTGAGCGCGCAAACTCCTGCGGCCGGTGCCGGCGCTAATATTTTCGAGCCGGCTATTGCGTTTTTGTAAACGCTTATACGTTTTTTGAGCACGATTATTTTCGGCAAGTTGCCTTGAACGTTCGCGAATGTCTTGAACCCGCCTAGAATTGTTAATACGACTCTTGGCGCTAATGTTGAAATTGTGCCCGGCGGATTGAATTTTGGCGCCGATGTCGCCAAGGCCAGACATAGTTTTTACGAGTAAACTAGGAATGAAGAAAATTGGCACGATATTGATAAGCATGGCGGCAAGCGTAAAGAAAAAACCTTCGCCAGTGGAAATCATGACACGCGAAACAAAATCGGCTCCGCCCATCAAAAGCCCACAAAGCGGAAAGAAAACCAATAATGCTGAGAAAATTTTGGTCCACTGATCGAAAAACTTTTTAGTGTTTGGCAGAAGATAGGCCGCGAATGCAACTGGGGAAATCATCGTTAAAATGATGACGCCGGCCTGGCGGGCAGTGAGCATGAAAACTAAAAATAGGATCGAGATGGCAGCAGAAAAAATGGCGAGAAAAATCGCGATGACAATGCCTGGCCCCATAGCCAGCAAAGTCCCAGCATTAGCTATAGCGGCGATGACGCCAACGGCAACGGCGCCAACCTCCAAAGTCGTGGCAACTTTACTGCCAGTGCCAAGGTCAACATCACTGAGATTTTTCACGCCGATACTATTAAACATATTTTTCAAAGAAACGCCTAAAATATTTGATGTGTCCACCAGTAAAGCGCAAATAATGAACGAAAGATTAATCAAAACAATACCGATGATTAACCTTGGCAGAATTTTTTTGATGCCATAGTTGTCGATGCCAAAACCGGTGAGTTGCGAAAGAATCACAAGTAGTAGCAAAATAATCACGATGATGTTGGCGATAGTTTGAAAGACTTTCCAACCTTTGCGGACGCCGCGCGATTTTTTACCTTTGAGTTTTAACATGCCAGCGTCGATTTGCAAACGTGGTTCAACAAAATCTTCGTAGAGCCAATCGATCATTCCGGCCGCGCTGTCTAAAAGTGGGCATAAAATCCAGCCAATAGCTGCGGCACCATCGTAACAAGTGCCAGTTTCTTCCTCTTCCTCGTCGTCGTCATCGTCGGAGTCTTCAGTTGATTCATCAGTCGCTTCTTCGGACGATTCTTCCGTGATTGATTCTTTGTCGGCGAAAACATTAGTGGTAAAAACTGAAGTAAAAGTCGTGCATAATAAAACCAAAATTGTGGTCATTATCATTGTCTGTTTCATAAGCTTTATTATAATAATGTTTTTTAAAAAGCGCAAGCTTTTTGTTGTGATTTTTACGACGACATGGAAAAATCCCCGCATTTCTACGGGGACTTTTCCTTAGCATCTTGCCAACAAGACAGCTTTTCGCGGAGCGGTCTAGTTAGCGAAGTTGCTTGCGGCTAGCAATATAGTAACCACCTGCGGTGACGGTCGAGCCGAGACCGAGGATGCCAGAAACAACAGCGGCTGGGCCAGTCTTTGGCATAGAGGTTGGGGTATCTTCTTCCTTAGGGGTAGAAGTTGTAGTAGTTGTGGTTGTAGTAGTCTTACATTCCTCAAGGTTTGGATTTGTGTCACAATTCTCTTCTGGCTCGTCTTCACAGCCTTCCATGTTTGGATTAGTTTCACAAGTCTCTTCACATTCCTTAGTTACGTTAACCGTAGCTGGATCCTTGAACGCAATGTCACCAACGCTGGCGACACCGTAGTTTGTAAGAGTATTCTTACCACATTCGAGATTGTCATCAACGATTTGTGCGGTAAAGCGGACGATTGCATCGCCGTTTACAGCGTAATCACCGATATTGATGCCAGTTTTGAAAAGGTCACCCTTAACAACTGCACCGTCTTTACCAGTACTGGTGTTATACATCATAACATCGCCAACTAATTCCATGTTGTCTGGAAGAAGGTCTTTGATCATAACGTTAGATGCTTCACCTTCGGTAGTATTTTTGTAGTAGATGTTAAAGTCAACTTTGTCGCCAACTTTAGCGTCAACAGATTCGTACCAAGTCTTGGTACCGTTCAAACGAACAGTTTTCTCAATGGTGAAATCTTCATCGGTGAAAACTGGGGTAACTTTGATAGTTACGTATGAAGCGTACTCAAAACAACCTGGGATTTTACCATCGAGAGCACTATAGCCGATCTTTGAACCACTCTTAGTGATGATAGAGTCGGAAAGAGCGACACCGCCGTTAGCACCAACGCCATTGTTTTCAAGAAGTGCAGAACCTTCGACGTAGTCAAGGTAGAACTTCTGACCATTAGCGCTAGTAAACTTAACAGAATCCCAATATTGAGTTGGGGTAGCATTAGAAGAATCAATGTAACCAGTAATGCTCATGCTGGAAGCATAGCCAGTGTCAAGAGCAAAAGTAGTAGTTACGTCTTCAGCGACAGCATCTGTACCATGAGTATTGTTGTTGTGGACGTAAAGACGAACAACGTAAGTCTTGCCTTCCTCAACTTTGATTTCATCAGCGCTCCAGGTACTTGAGCTGCCCTCTTCGCGAGCACCGACGAAGTTTTTCTCGTTACCGATGACACCATCGGAAATCGAGTTAAACACGATTGTGTTACCAAGGACGCCGCTTTTAACTTCGTCCAAGGTATAACTTTTACGACCACCACCGTTGTCACCCCAAGCAGAAACTACTTGTGGCACTACAGCGGCGCCAATTCCGACGATTGCAGCAGTTGCCGCAAGAGCGGAAGTGATTTTCATAGCTTTTTTCATAAAGCCTCCTTTGCTTTAAATTATTTAATATTTTGCTGATTTGCTAGCCGAATTTTTAATTTTCGTCTTGACCACTGCTTGACGTTAAGGATAAACCTTAGGTCGGGCGACAAATCAGATCATCTCAGATACAATCCGAAAAGGTTTGTATTGAGTTTGGGGAGCGGGTGAGGCTTGCGCCCCACCCAAATGTATAGGTTCGTGCATCATCATTCGATGTCGAAATCCATCGTTCCATTGGCGCCGTCGCCGGCACCCTCCTCTTTTTCTACAGTTTCGATCGGGGTCGTCTGTTCCTTTTGGGATTGATTGCCCGATTTTTGATTAGAATCAGAATCGCTACTTTTACTGTTGGATCCACTTGACTTTTTGGAATCCGTGTCGGCCTTGGTCTCGTGCTGAGACTTGTCGACGTCATCCGACTTCGATTTCTTGACCGTCGGATCGTCTTCCTTTTCGCCTGCGCTGTCAGTGTCATTGCTGCCACCGCCAGTGTCGGCATTCCCATTGTTAGTGGGGTCGTCTTGCGGATCTTTTTTCGACGAGTTGGACCCTGTTGGGTTCGTGTCCTTCTCGTTAGAGCCACCAGGATTCGTATCGTCGCGCTGAGTCTTCCCCTTCGGCTCGGTTTCCGTTTTGGTCTTCGGCTTCGGGGTAGTTTCCTTTTGTTTGGTTACTGTTTCTTGATCTTCAGGCGTCGGATCCTTGAGGATTTCCGGACGCTTGTCAAGCAAATTACTACCGATCTTGATGGCAATCTTACCGTTTTTGAGGCGATAAGAAAACACCAAAGACGGTAAATCTTCTGAATAATTTGCTCTCACCAAGGTTGTCATAGAGGGAGTATTAATCCCGTCCATATGATAACTATCCACTGTTTCAAGGCACTCGACCGAAGTCTCGCAATCCTGTAACAGCGTGATGAAAGTAGCCGCATATTTAAGATACGACATATTCATCGCGTAGCTATCATCAGATTTCCGGTGGATCAGCCAATGAGCATTACCCGTGCCGTCGACGAGCGCTTTCTCGTATTCATCAATAAATTGCTTCATTGTGGGAGAAAGTTCACCGATAGTTTTACTGCTACCAAAATGTTTGGGCAGCACAACTTCGGCATAAGCTTTCAAAAGTGGCGGGTTGGCTAAAAGCTCCCGGTAGAGTTCCCTCTTTAATTTTCCACTCTTGATACTCATTTTGTCACCAAGCTCAGCCTGCCTAACTTTCTTGACATCTTTTTTACTTAACGAATCATAGCAAAAAGACGCTGCATCAGAGATTTTCTGATTAGACAGACCCTTTTTACGCGCTGACGAAACTCTGTCGCTTGAAGAGCCAATCGTGTTAAAACTTAATTCCACAAACGGAATTGCGATTGTTTCTCCGTTATCAGTGTATTCGATCGTCGTAGCGTCGGGGTAAAACTCCTTCACTAGCTCAATCGCCTGATCATTGTCAAGCTGAATACTACTGATTGCAGCCTCGAAAAGATCGATGTCTTCCGAAGTTGCTGTAACAGTTTCCGTAGTTGCTTCCTCTTCGCCAGCCTGAATAGAGGGGGCGCTGCTCTTTATGTTGTTTTTGGTAATCACGAAGAGCGAGAGGATCGTCGCGGCCGCTAAAATGACCACGAAGATAATGATGGATGTGGATACTCTATTTTCTTTAATTTTCTTTCCCATGGTTTTTCCTCCTTATGGGTGGAATCTGAGTTGACGTCGTTGCCTAATTTATATTAAACAGGGACACAATCGACGCCCCTGAGAAAGTTTTTGAGTGAACATTAGATGCACGCAAAATCCAGATACGGTTGTATCTGGGATGATCTGACTTTTAATGGTCGTCCTGCGCCGGGGTTTTCACCTCTTCACAGAGACTACTTACATTGTATCATACTTACGGCAAAAAGTCAAGAGGTAAACCATATTTTTCGGTTATGGTTAAACAGAGGTGGTGATTTGCGTAACTGGTTATGGTTATGGTTGATTTTTTCGATAAATGTTGTGTTTTGATGGATTTTCGCATAAAAAATACCCCTGCACCTTTCGATGCAGGGGCTTGTCGGAGGTGTCGGCAACCTTTTGGTTGCCAGGTGCATCATTTGCCCGTGTTGTTGGGCTTTCCTGATTGGCCGTTTTTTATATCAACGCCAAGGAACTTTTTAATGTCCTCAGCGGTGGCCTCGATGTCAGTGGTCTTGCCGGCACTATCGGCATAGAGATACCTGACCTTAAAAACTTGGTCAAATAGCTCTTCCGGCAAAATACCCCTGATGGAATCCCTCGCCGCCTGCTCGCTTTCATAGCTCACTTCGGCGGTGGGATTATGCCAGACCCGTTTAACACCACTATACGCTGGTTTCGCGAGATCCTTTATAGTATCAATCGCGACCCCTCTGGCGTCTGGGGAAAGACGGATCAACGTCTCTACCATGGACTTAACGTCCTTGTCGGCTTTGCCCGACCCATAAGCATCAATAACAGACGAGGCTATTGCTGTCTGGTTCAATGCTTTGATGGCGTCAAGCCTCTGCCTGTCGGTAGGCTCATTAGTCTTAACAGACTGGGCCGTAGGCGTGATCGCCTTGGTCTGGGTTGTTTTGGTCTCCTGATGGCAAGAGGGGTTGTTAGTCTCCGGCTGGAGATCCTCCTCTGTCTCATGCCTCGGGTTCCCGCAAAACATATAAAATAGATCTCTTATCACTTTCATTGTTACCTCCTAAATTGAAATGTACGCGCCCTTTTACAGGCGCTTTTTTGTTTTCGTGCACCTGTAAAATCTCCGATACGTGTTATTGTATCACACTTCTTGGAAAAAGTCAAGTACAATGCAATGAAAAATTGGGAAATTTGAGTCCTTGCAAAAAAGTAAAATAATGGTTATAATTTGCTTATGGATAAAATTGCGCTGATAAACCGAATGACAAGGGGTGACAAGAAGTCGGACTATTTTCACAGTTCTGGACAGGGGAAAACTCAGAGTGGGAAAAATATCGGGACGGCGGGCGCGAACGATTACGACGTGCGTCAAAAATTTGACTTACAGAGAAAATATGTTCGGAGATATAACAACGCGCGAATTATTGGCGATATGCGGGCTTATGATCGGGCGAAATCTTACACTCCGCGGACTGCAGAGAAAACAGAGGGGAGCCGGTCGGCATTGAATCGAATTAGTAACGAGCGAACTAATGGTACAACAGGGGTGCAAGCCGCCACAAAAAGAGTGGGCGGCAGTTTGGCGCCAAGTGCTGGATCTGCACCAACACGACGTGCGACTGGGCCGCGAGGCTTGTAATTACAGAGGTGGACCTGGCAAATCCAGGCCGGTTGATTTGGCGTGAGCGTGATTTTGGTCAATAATTCCCTGGTATTTGTCGACTAGGTCGGATCGACCACAAATCTTAGCTACGTCAATGGCCAGATCATAACGTGAAGCGTGGTTCAAGGTTAACATCTCAAACGGAGTAGTGGTACTACCTTCTTCAGAGAAGCCGTGGGCGTGGATACGAGCTGGCGAGGTGTAATTCGAGAGGATATTGCGAAGAGTGCCGGCATAGCCGTGAAAATTGGCGATAATCTGTTTATCAGGGGTGAAATAGTCGGCGAATTGGTCGCGGCTGAAGCGATTTCTAGAGGTGCCAATAGCGCCGGTTGAGCTGGACTCATCGATTGGAGCGCTAGTGAGCGAAGCGATGCCGACGAAGCGGAATTTTAAGTATGGGAGGTCCTGTTTTAAAAGGTGAATGGCGGCAATAGATTCACGAGCGACGATGTCGCCTGCCGCAGTGAAGACAAAATCAGGGTTGTCGTCAGAGGTGAAACCGAAAATACTGGCGCCACCGTTTTCGAGCTGAAAACGAGCGTGATTTTTGTCGATCCAGCGAGGATTATCATTCTTATCAAATGTTGTAAGATTTACAACATTATCAGAGGAGAGCATGAAGTCAAAAGCTGCTGTGGCGGCCACATCATCAACTGGAAAAAGACAGTTGACGCGTGGATTTGGGGTTGACAACAGAGATGAAATCAGGGCTGGTGATTGGTGTGAGAAGCCATTATGATCTTGACGCCAGCACGTGCTTGTTGATAAAAGATTGACAGATGGGTACGGATCGTGGCGCCATGGGGATGATTCGGCCTGTTTGAGGAATTTGAGATGTTGGAGGATTTGAGAGGTGATAATGGTGAAAAATGACTCATAAGAGGTCATAAAGGCCTGTTCGCGGTTGTTTAAGATGTGGCCAATCAAGGCGGCGAACAGAGTATTTTCAGATAGGAGCTCGACAATGCGGCCATCTGTTGACTCTGGCATGTCCCAGATTTCGCGGCGCATGGCCCAGGCGCGCGCTGTCACCTGGTAAGTGGCGTCGAGCTTATTACTGGTGGTTTCATCAGGGGAAAACAGATAAAGTGAAGGGTCATTTTTCATCTCTAGTTTTAAGAGGTTGCCAAATTGCTTGGCTGGAGAAAAGAGATCCTGGCCAGGGTGTTCTACAAAATCTGGCATAAATTGGAGATAATCAGAGGTTGGGAGGGCGTGATTTTGAGTGATTTTTGGGGTTTCTGTGACTTTTTCGGCTTTTTCGGGCCTAAAAATGGTAAATTTGCGTTGAAAATCGTAAGATTGAAGCCAAGTTTCGAGGATTTTGAGCTGATTTGAGTCGGTTTTGGCGTTTTTGAGCGGAATTTGGTGCGCCAAAAAGTTTCCGGCGATTTTTTGACCATCGACGGCACTTGGGCCAGTGGCGCCCTTCTCTGAGCGCATGATGATGAACGGATTTTCTGGAAGATTGGCCAGATTAACCTGAAAGGAGATGATATTTTCACCATCGATAATGACAGGATTGTAGCCAAAACCTCGGAGTTGTTCAAGTAATTCACGATCGGATTTGCGTCCAGAGATGGTTGGACCGGTAATTTTGTAGCTATTGAGGTGAAGAATTGGAATAACGAGGCCATTATCCGATCTCGAGCGCAGTTTTTGGTTGCGATTGCGCGATTCTTCAGGCGTGCCAAAAAGTTTGACTAGATTGAGTGAAGAGAGCGTAGTGGCGGTTTCGAATTCACCATCGCCGATGAGAACGGCGATGGTTTTCTCTGGGTGACCAAGACAGGCGCCAAAAGCGGCACCGAGCGCATAGCCGAGCTCCCCACCCTCGCAAATAACACCAGGAGTGAGCGGACTAGCATGAGACGGAAAGCCATCAGGCCAAGAGAAGTTTTTACAGAGGTAAGCGACGCCATTAGCGTCAATAGTGGCTTGGGGGTCGACTTTCACCAAATCTCCATCTAGAAATAGATTGGCCTGAAGGGCTGGAAAACCGTGCCCTGGACCGAGAATGAAGGAAAAATTAGGGTCATTTTTGAAAAAACTCTTCAGATTGGCATAAGTGAGGTTTATGCCGTGGCAAGTACCCCAGTGGCCCAAGAGACGAGGCTTAACATCATCAAAAGTAAGCGGACGCTCAAGGAAAAAGTTGTCCTGAAGGAAAAGTTGTGCAACAGAGAGGTAATCGCACATTGAAATCCGATCTTGTATCTGTTGTTTGTTGAAGCTGCCCATCCTGTACATGGTTAAATTATACCACAGATGGGACGAAGTTGCTATTTTTTAGGCCGTTTTTACTTTGACCATGGCCGGGCGCAAAACAGCGCCGTTATAGAGGTAGCCTGGGCGCAAAACTTCGGCGATCACCTCTTTTTCGCCCTCTCCTGGCTCCATCATAGCAGCATCGTGGAGATCTGGATTGAATTCTACCCCTGGAGTGGCATCAATTTTGGCTAAATTGAGCGATTTTAGGGATTTTTCGAGAGTTTTTTCGAGCGGTTTGAGCTCTGGTGTGGCAGAAATAGCACGATCGAGATCGTCTAACAGAGGTAAAATCTGCTTAACTGTCTCAGAACGGGCAAATTCGGCGGTTTGGGCGCGTTGGAGCTCGATCTGCTTGCGATAATTCTCGAAATCGGCGCGAGTACGCTGTAAATCCTGAAGAAGTTCCTCTGGATTTAAGGCTGGCTGTTCTGGTTTTGTGGTTTTCTTATCTTTCATTTTCCTCCTATAAAATCTGTTCTAACATTAATCCGGCGTGGCTGACGAGAGACATGACACGGCCGTAATTTTGGCGGGTTGGGCCTAAAACTCCGATGTAGCTCGAATCTGAAAACGGCGAACGGAATTTGCTGATTATCAGAGAGACTTCAGAGTTTTTGCCGATTGGATTTTCGCGACCGATGAAAATATTCAACGGCTTCCCTGGTGCGGTTTCCTTGAGCCATGGTTCAAGGTTATCGAGCAGCTTAGCAACAGATTGGACGCGGTCAATATCGATGAATTCGGGCTGGGTTAAGAGACGAGAGATGCCAGCGAGATAGAGTTGATCACCGATAGTGGCAAGTCCAAGATTGCCAGTGAGCTCGACCAGAGAGTCAACGGCGCCACGAATAGCGAAATCGGCGCGAGTTTGGGACGCAACACGAGCTTCCAGAGCATGAACGCTGCGCTCGAGGTTTTTATCGGGGAGAAGACGGGTAGGATCTTGCTCACGAAAAACATCATCCACGTTGGTGGTATTCTCCGATAAAGTGTTGACGTAGAAACGATAGCCAGCGTCAGTCGGAATGCGGCCAGCGGAGGTGTGAGGATGGGTAATTAGTCCTGCCTCCTCGAGTTTCGACATCTCAGAGCGGATTGTGGCAGATGAGACGTTAAAAAGCTTAGCCAAAGTAACGCTCCCAACAGGGGCAGCAACTTCAGCATATTCCTCGATAATGGCGAATAAGATTTCTTTTTGACGCTTGGTAATTTCCATAATCTTATTATAGGTAATTAGCACTCGATTGTCAAGAGTGCTAGAGTGGCGAGATTGGCGAGAGCGTGCTATAATGTCTATATGGAAGAAAAGATTGATGCGATTAAAAAATGGCTAGGGGAAGGAAGTATTAATATTTTTGGCTTGCCAATGAGCGGTAAAGATACCGTGGGGGTGCGATTGGCGGAACTTTTGGGGGCGAAATTTCTCTCATCTGGGATTATCATCCGAGCGATGGAGGAAGAAACGAACAATCACATGACAGATAGCGGGAATCTGATACCAAGTGATATGTTTTACGATTGGGTGTTGCCGTATTTTGGACGCGACGACCTGGCGGGGACGCCACTAGTGCTATCTTCGGTGGGGCGCTGGTCTGGGGAGGAAGACTCCGTGATGGCGTCGGCGGAAAAAGCCTATCATCCGATCAAGGCGGTAGTGCTTTTGAATGTCTCTGAGGCGGATGTGATGGAGCGCTGGGAAAAGGCGTTGGAATTAGGGCATCGTGAAATGCCTGGTTTAGTTTCTCAGAGGGCGGACGATAAGAAAAAAGAGGTTTTTGAGAAGCGAATTCAGGAGTTTAGAGAGAAAACTTTGCCAGTTTTGCGTCATTACAAAGAACTAGGCCTGTTGGTGCCGGTTCATGCTGATGGCGATCGCGAAACTGTGTTTGAGAATGTGATTGACGAGCTTTATCAGTTTGCGCGATCTTAATTAGTTGTCGTCGCGCTTAAGCATAACTGTGAAGGCCTCTGATGGTATATCGACTTTGCCAAAACGTTTCATACGGGCCTTGCCGCGTTTTTGTTTGCTGAGAAGTTTAGCCTTACGATCGCGGTCGCCAGTGTGAATTTTGACGGTAACATCTTTGCGGTAGGCGCCGATGGTTTCGCGAGCGATGATTCTGGCACCTATAGCCGCCTGGAGCGCGACTTCAAAACTTTGGCGCGGAATAACTTCTTTGAGTTTTTTGGTGATTTCGCGACCAATTCGCTCAGATTCAGACTTATGGCACATCAGAGAGAGCGCATCGATTCTCTGTCCAGCGACCAAGAAATCAACCCGGACGAGATCTTCGGCGCGGTAATCTGATAATTCATAGTTGAACGAAGCATAGCCAGAGGTGGCGGATTTTAGCTGATCATAAAAATCGGTCAAAAGATTAGCCATTGGCGCCTCAAAATCAATGACGGCACGATCTTCGATGTAGCTGAGGTTGGTTTGATGGCCACGTTTTTCGACGATTAGTCCCAAAACATTGCCAATCATGCTACTCGGAACAATAATTTCACCCTTGACCCATGGTTCGCGAATTTCCAAAATTTCGGATTGGTCAGGGAGATCTGCGGCAGATTTAATCTCAAGTTCTTCGCCAGAATTCAGCGTAACTTCGTAATTAGTTGAAGGGTTTGTGACGACAAGGTCTAGATTATATTCACGTTCGAGGCGCTCCTTGATGATGTCCATGTGAAGAAGCCCCAAGAAGCCGATGCGGAGACCAAAACCGAGAACTGGGGAGTTTTCAGGCTCGAATTGGAGCGCGGAATCAGAAAGCGCAAGTTTTTCAATCGCTTCTTTAAGAGTTTTGTAATCTTCGTTGCTAACTGGGAAAAATCCAGCGTAGACAAACGGCAAAACGTTTTTGTAACCTGGGAGCGGAGTTTTGGCAGGAGTTTTATTCAGAGTGATCGTGTCGCCGACTTTTGCATCACGCGTGGTTTTCAAGTTCGTAACAATGTAGCCAATTTCACCCTCGTTTAACTCACTTTTAGGCGACATTTTAGGGGTTAAAACGCCGACTTCGAGTGCAAGGCCAGTTTTTTCGGCTGCCATCATGCGGATTTCAGAATTTTTGGTGATTTTTCCATCAAAAACGCGGACATAAAGCACCACGCCTCGGTAATCGTCGAAATAGCTATCGAAAATCAGAGCTCTAGTGTCGATTGAGTTCGTTTCGAGACTTTTTGGAGCGGGCGCTTTTTCAACGATGGCGTCAAGTACTTTTTCGACGTTGAGACCAGTTTTGGCGGAAACACCGATGATGTCCTCATGTTTGCAACCGAGCAAATTAATAATTTGAGATTCGACTTTTTCAACGTCGGCGGCAGGAAGGTCGATTTTGTTGATGACTGGGATGATGAAAAGATTCTGCTCGATCGCGAGATAGACATTGGCGAGCGTTTGAGCCTGAATTCCCTGAGTGGCATCGACCACAAGCACAGCGGTTTCAACGGCCTGCAACGACCGAGAGACCTCGTAAGAAAAATCGACGTGACCCGGTGTATCGATTAAATTCAATTCGTAATCCTTGTAATGCATTTGGACAGGGGCGAGTTTGATGGTAATTCCTTTCTCGCGCTCGAGTTCCATTGAATCAAGCAGCTGCGACTTCATCTCGCGTTTTTCAACCGTACCAGTCAACTCCATCATACGATCGGCGAGCGTAGATTTGCCATGATCAATATGAGCGATGATACAAAAATTACGGATTTTATCTAGATTCATTTTTATATTATAACATATTTTAACAGATTATGATATAATGGGACCATGCGAAAAATCTTGGCGGTATCTGGTGGAATTGATTCGATGGTTTTGATGCATATTTTTCGGGACGATCCGGAAACTTGTGTGGTGCATTTTGACCATGGGACGAGAAAGTCGTCTGCGGATGACGCTGATTTTGTGCGCAAAACTGCCGAAAAATATAGTTTAGAGTTTTTTAGCAAGCGTGCCAAACTAGGAGAAAACGTTTCAGAAGAGACTGCTCGTATATCACGGTACGAATATTTTTCACAAATTTCAGAAAAGGTCGGAGGCGAAATTTTTACGGCTCATCATGGTGGCGATCTGGTTGAAACAATAGCAATTAATTTAGTACGAGGCACGGGTTGGCGAGGATTGGTGCCATTTGGGAACAAAATGGTTTGGCGACCATTTGTTGAAACTGGACTTTTACCACACGAAGCTGCGGAGGAGCTGTTTACTTATTCGGTGAGCGATTTAACAGGGGTAAATTTAAATTCTGATGGTGATTTTTCAGCTGAGAGCGCTGGTTATTTTGCCGAAAGATTTATCGTAAGCAAAAAGGCGATTTATAAATATGCTTATGTTCATGATATTAGTTTTCGGCAGGATCCCACTAATGCGGATGATAAATATCTGCGAAATCGCGTGCGTGAAAAACTGAGATTTTTGCCGGATTATAATATCGCGGAACTTTTTAAAATATATCACCAAATGAATAATTTGAAATTGGGCGTTGAGAGTATGGTGGATGGAATTTTGGTTAAGACCGATAATGACGGTGGGTCTGGTTTTGGAACTGGGGCTGTCAAAAGATATCCGCGCGAATGGTTTGCGGAGATGGACGACGAAGTGGCACTGGAAATTTTGCGAGAAATTTTAAAAAGGACGCAGATTTCAGCGACACGGCCGCAGATGTTGGATTTTTTGCAAGCGATTAGAAATTATTCTTCCGGAAAATATTTTAATTTACCAGATGATAAATTAGTAAAAATTACAAAAAGTTGGTTTATTTTATAAAAAGCTCTTGCTTTTTGTAAAAGCTAGTGCTAATATTGGGATATGAGGCAAATAGAAAGGACACAACACAATATTTTTGGCGGGGCAAAAAACAGAGAGGTATGGCAGTACCTACAATGTACCGCCGTTTTTATTGCCTCATTTTTGCTAGCTTTTTGCATGGCTAGCATCTTTATGCCGGTGGATTCGTCACGAGCCGACACCGATGATTCCACTGGCAACTTTTCCCTTGAAGTAGGAACGAGCGAGAAGGCTGATATCGACATCGTTCCTACTCGTGATGGCAATTTTGCAATGTCGTCTGCGACGATCGTTGTGAAAACTGGCAATAAAACTGGTTATACGCTCACAATGTCAGATGCAGACGACAATACGGATTTGGTTGGAGCGCAAACGAACAGTACAATCTCCAGTATTGACACTGAGGTTGAACAGGTTGATTTTCCAATCAATAAATGGGGCTATTCGATTGATGGCGGAGAAAATTTTTTGGCGATTCCAACATTGAACGAGCCAAAAACGATTGAGGAGACCAGTAGTGCGAACCCGGATGATGGTAATGAAACTATTGTAACTTTTGGAACTTAGATTCCAATTCAAAGTGCAAATAATGCCAACAAAATAGGCATGCCCTTAGCTTCTTCCAGTATAATAGTTTTTAAACGTTATTAATTAAATTATACAGAAAGGAAAGAACATGCCTTATAAGCATTTTACACTAGAA